>Ga0209508_1000861_pt1 | contig 26978 bp, 31 predicted proteins | sample AD_UKC129_MetaG_FD_184427 | JGI IMG/M metagenome (GOLD analysis project Ga0209508, IMG submission 184427) | Active sludge microbial communities of municipal wastewater-treating anaerobic digesters from Canada - AD_UKC129_MetaG (SPAdes) (version 2) | ecosystem: Engineered > Bioreactor > Anaerobic... | reverse complement strand
AACTATATTGGGTGCATTAAAAGAGCTTTCTGATACTCCCTTTGAAAAAATTCTACCTGATCGATTATATAAAGAGTTCATCACATCAGCTAAATTTACTTTTACCAGAGATGGAGAAAAAGACATAGAATTGGAATCCATTCGTTATTGTTTATGGTTAGACCCCGATAGGTGTTGTTCCTTTTTTGCTGATGTTGTTCTTATTTGTGAGGGTTTAAGTGAAAAGGCTTTGATAGATTGTTTAGTTAAGGAGAAAAAACTGAATTTCAAAAACCGTAGAGTATATATACTAAATGCTGCAGGTAAATATGACATTCATCGGTATATGAATTTATTTGAAAAACTTGGCATTAAGCATTCTGTATTATTTGACGGTGATACAAATAATGATAAGCATAAGAAAATAAATGAATTTATAGAAAAGAAAAAAAATAGTTTTACATTAAACCTGCATAAATTTGTAGAGGGTGAATTAGAAGATTTTTTGGAAATTGAAAAAGTAGATGATAGGTATAAGAAACCGCTAAATGTAATGTGGCACTACAAGAATGGTGAGATAAAACAAGAAAAAATTGATGCATTAATAAAAATAATAGAAAAATTAGTTAGCCAAAAGGAGGAATAATCTTTATGCCTGAAAAAGAATATAAACCAACTGAGGAACTTGAAACAAAAGAAGGGTATGTAAGGGATTTTTTAACTAACCGATTAATCCGCTTAACACCTGAGGAACAAGTTAGGCAAATTATGTTGATGAGATTGGTTCAAGAATATGAATATCCTAAAGAGTGGATAAAAACAGAGTTTGAAATACAAAAAGGAAGTAAAAGAATTGGTCCCGCTGATATTGTAGTTTTTAAAGATGCAAAAAGCAAAGACCAAGAGAATATTTGGATTATTGTAGAAACCAAACGCAAAGAACGTTCTGACGGTATTGAACAATTGAAAAGTTATTTGGCTCCCTGCCTCAACGCTAAGTTTGGGATATGGTTTAATGGTAATAATATTGCCTATATTGAAGTAGTTAGAAATAGGGATAAGTTTGAATTCAAAGATGTTCTTAGAATACCTAAATGTGGGGAAACTACAATTCATCTTCCGGAAAAGAAAGATTTAAAACCAGCACTAGAATTAAAAAGCATTTTTGAAACATGCCATAATTATATTTATGCAAATGAAGGATTGCTTAAGGAAAAAGTTTTTAATGAAGTTTTAAAACTTATTTTTATGAAAATGGTTGATGAAAAAAGAAGTTCTGCCAAGTGTGAATTTGGAATAACATCAGAAGAGGAAGAAGAAATAAAAGAGGGTAAGTCAAGTGTTTTTACAGAAAGAATTATAAAACTTTTTGAAGAAGTAAAGTCAAGGTATAGTGATGTCTTTGAACAGAATGAAAGGATAAATTTAAAGCCAATCACTCTTGCCTTTGTTGTAAGCCAACTTCAAGAATATAGCCTTATAGAAACAAAAGCAGATGTTAAAGGGACTGCCTTTCAGACATTTGTTTATGCTCACCAAAGGGGAGAGCGAGGAGAATTCTTTACCCCACACCCCATAGTTGAATTAGCTGTTGAAATGCTTGACCCAAAAGATGATGAAAAGTTTATTGACCCTGCATGTGGCTCAGGAGGTTTTCTTGTTAATGGGATGAACTATGTCAAGGAAAAATTTATCAAGGAAAGACCTGACAAAAAATCCAAAGCAAATGAATTCTTAAAAGAATATGCACACGCCCATATATCTGGTATAGATATTAATCCTGACCTATCAAAAGTTGCCAAGATGCATATGATTTTATACGATGATGGGCATACAGGAATATATTCTGCAAACAGTCTTTCATCATTTGAAGAACTAATGGACTTGGCGTCAAAGGCACGAGTTCCAAGTCCTCTTACTCCTTCACCTAATACATTTGATGTTTTGATGACAAATCCTCCCTTTGGAAGTAAAGGCAAGGTAACAGATAAAAGAATCTTAAAGCAGTTTGAACTTGGATATAAATGGAAACAAGACAAAACTACTGGAAGATGGATAAAAACTGATGAACTGCAAAACGGACAGGTCCCGGATATTTTGTTTATTGAAAGATGTCTGCAACTTCTTAAAGATGGTGGCAGGATGGCAATCGTCTTACCAGATGGTAATCTAAATAATTCATCTTTAGGTTATGTTAGGCAATTTATACAGCAGAATGCAAGGATTTTAGCAGTTGTTTCAATGCCTGTTGGAACTTTTATGCAAGCAGGAGTGAACCCCAAGACAAGCGTTTTATTTTTACAGAAACTTAATGAAGAAGAGTTGAACAAATTAAAGCAAGCAAACTATCCTATTTTTATGGCAGTAGTTGAAAAGATTGGTTATGACTTAAATTCAAAAACACCCAAAGTTATGTATAAGAAAGATGAAACAGGAGAGGTTCTAAAAGATAAAAATGGTGAACCTATTTTGGACACAGATATACCAGCAATAATTGAATCTTTTAAACAATTTAAGAAGAAATACTCACTATACTTTTAGGAGATAAGGAATGATTATTTCAGAAATAAAATATAATCAGGTAGTAGAAAAATTAAGGTTTGATGCTGAATTTTATAAGCCAGAATATCTTGAGGCAGAAGAAATTGTAAAAAAATTCCCACATACGAAACCACTTGGTGAGTTAACTACATCAATCATAAATGGAGTGGATATTAGAGAGTTTGTGCCAATAGGGATTTCTTATTTAAGAGTTGGTGATATGAAGGAAATTTTTATTGATATAGATAATTCTCGTAAAGTAAGAGTCACTTCAAATATTAAAAAAGAAATAAAACTTAAGGAGGGTGATTTACTTTTTGCGAGGAAAGGGACAATTGGTATAACTTGTATAGTAACGGACGATTTAAAGGATGCAGTTATTTCTACAGAATTGATAAAGGTAAGATTAAAAGAAGTGAATCCTTATTATGTTGCTGTATTTTTCAATTCTAAATATGGACGAAAACAATTATTAAGAATAAGTAGCGGTGCTGTTAATCCAGTAATAACCAGAGATTTATTTGAGTCAGTTTTTGTTCTTATTCCTCCCTTATCTTTCCAGCAAAAAATAGAATTACTCGTTAAAGAGGCATATAAAAATAGAAAAGAAGCAGATGAAAAATATAAACAAGCAGAGTTTTTATTGAATAAAGCATTAGGGATTGAAAAATTAGAATTAAAAGATGAAAAGATTTTTGAAACAGGATTTGATGAGGTTGAAAGTGTATTGCGTTTTGATGCAGAGCACTATCAACCAAAATATAGGGAAGTGAGAAAATTTCTCGACAGGGCAGGATATGAAGTTAGAAAACTAAGAGATGCTGTTGAAATCTCCGATGAGAAGATAAATCCTTTATCTAAACCCACTGAATTATTTAGTTATATTGAACTTGCTAACATAAATCCCTCCACTGGTGAAATAGAAGAAGTCAATCAAATAAAAGGATATAATGCACCAAGCCGGGCAAGGATGCTTGTGAGAAAAGGGGATGTATTAGTTTCTTCGCTTCTAGGCTCTCTTGATAATATTGGTTTGGTTCCCGAAAAATTAGATGGTTCAATAGCAAGCACTGGATTTTTTGTGATAAGGTCTAAATTTTTCTTGCCTGAATTTTTATTTTTACTATTCAAGTCAGACTTGATGAGACTGCAACTTGAAGAAAAAACAGCAGGAGCAATTATGAATGCTGTTCCTAAATATACTTTTGGAGATTTGCTTATTCCAGTTATACCAGAACAACTCCAAAAACAGATTTCTGATCTTGTCAAACAATCATTCACACTTCGCAAAGAATCGAAAGAACTTTTAGAAAAAGCAAAGAAAGAAGTTGAGGGGTTTATTGAGAAGAATAAAAATCAAAACCCTTAGAGGTAATAAAATGGAAACAACACACAAGATAATCATCGGTGATTCAAGATGGATGAATGAAGTTCCAAGCGAGTCAATTCATCTTATTATTACATCTCCACCATATTGGCAACTGAAGGATTACGGAAATGGAAAGCAGATAGGTTTTAATGATACTTACGAAGAATATATAAATAATCTTAATTTAGTATGGAGTGAGTGTCACAGAGTTTTACATAAAGGTTGCCGTTTATGTATTAATATCGGCGACCAGTTTGCTCGTTCGGTCTATTATGGAAGGTATAAAGTCATTCCGATAAGAACAGAGATAATTAAGTTTTGTGAAAGTGCGGGTTTTGATTATATGGGTGCTATTATCTGGCAGAAAGTTACAACTTGTCATACCACTGGTGGTGCAACAATAATGGGGTCTTTCCCTTATCCAAGAAATGGAATTCTTAAACTTGATTATGAATTTATTTTAATTTTCAAGAAGTATGGTAATCCACCAAGGGTGGATAAGGACATTAAAGAAAAGTCTAAAATGACCAAGGAGGAATGGAACCAATACTTCGCGGGGCATTGGAATTTTTCGGGAGAAAAACAGGATAAACATTTGGCTATGTTTCCCGAGGAGTTACCGAAGCGTCTTATTAAAATGTTTAGTTTTGTTGGTGAAACAGTTCTCGACCCATTCCTCGGGAGTGGTACTACAACTCTAGCAGCTAAGAATTTAAAAAGGAATTCTATTGGATATGAGATAAACGAAGACTTTTTACCAGTTATAAAAGAAAAACTTGGCTTGGAAGAGAATACTATTTTTCAAGATGCAACCTTTGAGATAATTAAACAAGTAGAACTAAAAGTAGACGTTAAACAGGAAATCGAAAAATTGCCTTATATTTTCAAAGACCCTATAAAATTTGATAAGAAGATTGATCCTAAGAAGTTAAGGTTTGGTTCGAAAATAGATAATTCACATAATGAGAGTGAAACGTATTACACGGTAAAAGAAATAATCTCTCCAGAGATATTGGTATTAAACAATGGACTAAAAATCAGGTTATTAGGTGTGAAAGAAATACCAGATAAAGGCAGAGAGGCTATCCAATTCTTAAGAGAAAAAACCATTGGGCAAAAGGTATTCATAAAGTTCGATACTACAAAGTATGATAAAGAAAATAACTTGCTTTGTTATCTTTATTTATGGAATAAAACTTTTTTAAATGCCCATTTGATTAAGAATGGTTTGGCTAATGTAGATACTACTTTTGATTATAAGTACAAAACAAAGTTCATAAATTTTCAAAAGGATGTAACATGAAAGTAAAAATTACTACCAAAGAGATCAGAAAATATCTGGACATAGAGACGCCAGAGTTTCCCAAGTATATAGCACCACTCATCAATTTAGCAAATCAATATGCACAAGGAACACGACCGAGAGTGGTTGGTCAAATGAGCGAGCTTATTCAAGAGTTCGAAGGAAAGAGCCTATCTGAGGGGGAAAAGTGGTACTTAAAGAAAAAACCTGACGCAATCAAAAATGCCACCGAGAAGATTCTTCAGAAATTAAAAGAGTTTAAAAATTCCTTGGACGAAATCGACCAAACTATAGTTGAACAATGGGTAAGAGATTTGGTAATTGTGAAAACTTTTGTTGGATTGAGGTTTCAGGAAGCAATACTTAAGAAAGGTGCTGAGATAAAGGGAACAAATTACCGTTTAGCTAAGTCTGAGGAAGAGTCAAAAGGAATCGATGGTTACATTGGAGATATCCCAGTATCTATAAAACCTCATACATACGAAATGAAGGCAGCATTGCCAGAACATATCGCCATTAAGATTATTTATTATAGAAAGATTGATAATGGAATCGAGGTAGATTATGGAGAAATATTGTAATAATCAGCCACCGCATCATATAACCCAGCATAAAAGGTTCGTGCCTTTATGGCACTCACCCGAATCCTTCGCTAACGCTCAGGACTTCTTTTATGCTGGGAACGTTAGGCGAAATAAGCGGTAGGAGGTAATAGATGTGTATATATTTTGCGTTTAGCGATGAAAATGGTGAATACAAAAAAGATATGCATGAAAAATTTATTAAATCGTCTCCTTATTATGTGAGGGCTACTTTTTTAATGCTCGCTTCTGATTGGAAGAAGTTAAATGTAAGATTCCGGGAGATAAAACAGAGATTTGAGTTGCCTTTAGAAGAGGAAATTAAGTGGTCATATCTCTGGCAGCTAAAGAAATGCCAAAGAGATGGCCGAAATATTCAAGAAAATAAACCTTTTTATTTCTTAAAAGATAGAGATTACAATAACGTAATTGATTTTGTTGACTCGTCTTTGGAGCTTCTGTCTGACCTAAGTTATGTAAAGATAATTATAACAGTGACTTCAAATAGGCATCGTCCAAGAATAAATGAAAATGATATTTACAAAATGCATATCCAAGATAATATGCAAAGGATAGAAATGGAATTACAGGGTCAAAAGGATAACCTCTGTGTTTTATTTATTGACTCTATATCAGAAAAAAAGAATAAGTTTCTTAGGGATGTATATTTTGATATGTGCCAAAAGGGGGATTTTATTCAAAATTATTCTCATATAAAGGATAGTCTAAATTTAGAATATTCGCATCATAGTGTTGGTATCCAACTCGGAGATTATGTTGCAGGAAGTTTTGGAGGATTTTTAAAAGGATACGAGGAAAGTAAAAAAATATTTAATAACAAAATAAAGCCTTATCTTAGAACAGGAAGCAATAAGGAAATACTTGGGTTTGGAATTATGGAAGTTCCAAAAAATGATGAAGTAAGAACCCATATCGAGGAAAAATTATATGCTTGAAGAACATTTGCTTACTTCGCCTAACAGAGCATATCTAGCTATGTGCCTTCAGCGCTCCGCCCAAATACTCGGTTTCGCCTCGCATTTTGTATGTCCGCACCGTTAGGCGAAAGGGCGATTTATAAATAAGGAAGGTTAGTAATGTAGAAACAAGGATGAAAAACTATGGTAAATAACACAATACCTAAAACAACAAAATCTTCAGAGGAAATTATACACTTGTTTAATACAAAAGAAATAGATGCTGATTGGTCATTTGGTGACTACAAACCCTCGGACACGGGTAAATGGACTCATAATTACCATAGATACCCTGCTAAGTTTATTCCGCAATTGGTTGAAAGGTTAATTGATGAATATATACCTCATAAAGAGGCACATATAAACGACCCGTTTATGGGAAGTGGAACCACCATTGTTACTGCGATTTCGAGAGGGTTTAAAGCTAGCGGAACTGACATCAATAAAATTGCGTATCTCATCACAAAAGTTAAATCAACGCCAATAGAACCAGAATACCTTAATAAAAAAATTGAACAATTATTGAACAGGCTAAAATTTTTGAATGGAACACAAACCACGCTGTTTGATGACAAGATTGAACCATTAATTCCTCAAAAACATCTTGACAGAATTAATTACTGGTTCACAGAGAAGAACAAAAATGAATTGGGAAAGATACTAAGAGTTATTAACGAGGAAGATGATGCTGTTATCAGAGACTTTTTCCTTGTTGCCTTCAGTCATATATTAAAAAATTGTTCTATGTGGCTTCAAGGAAGCACGAAACCAACGAGAGATCTAAAGAAGGATTCTGCTAAACCTTATGATGCTCTGCGGCGACATTTAATACGAATGCAGAAAGGAAATGAGGCTTTTTACAGAATCGTTCCTGCTAAAGTAAGAGAGAATCTAGAACAATACTTAAAAATTGAGATTGGAGATGCCAGAAAACAGCCCGTGTCTGACGAGAGCGTAGATTTGGTTATAACCTCAAGCCCCTATGTAACCAGCTACGAATATGCTGATTTACATCAGTTATCTACCATATGGCTTGATTTAACAGATGATTTAAAAGAATACAAAAAGGAATTTGTAGGCACATCTTACAAAAAATACGAAAATAAAAGATTAAGGAGTTCAATTGCTATGGATATAATTAATAAAATGTCCAAAAAGAGCAGGAAAATGGCAAAAGAAATTGAAGCGTTTTTCATAGATATGGAAGAGGTTTTTGACGAGAGCTTTAGAATTTTGAAACAGGGGGGTAGATGTTGCTATGTCATCGGTGATACAAAATTGAAGGGCGTTGATATACTAAACGCCGAAATATTCGCCGAGAGTTTGCAGTACTCTGGTTTTAAATTTGATAGATTGATAAAAAGAGAGATACCATCTAAAATTCTTCCGCAAAAGAGGGATGAAAAAACAGGTAGATTTGCCAAGAATCATGAAGCAAACTCTGAAGCTTATCCTATAGAATATATTGTTACTGGTTTAAAGGAGTGAAAAAATGGAAAAGATAGAGTTTAATAAAATCTATAATATGGGAGGAGGGGCGAAATGAAACACATGGAAATAAAATTAGAAAAAGTACCAAAGAAGGGAAAGGAAATGGATTTAAAACAAGCACTAAAAAGATTGAGGAAACTCTGCCGCAGGCGGGATGTGCGAGTCACCCCGAAAGACTACGAAGCGGTGGCAATAGTCACGGACCACATTATTTACATAATACCGTCAAGATACCACGATTGCATACTACCAAGAGGCTATTACATTCTTACTGTCGATTTTGACTTGGGCAAGCATAAATTCTTGTGCAAGGACCACTTCGATTGGGATTATCGACGTCAGGAATTTGAAAGAAAAAGACAATATCTTAATGGTGGATTATACCTTTACTATGGCGTGTACACATGGTACCCACACCCAATGCCTGTCACTGTAATTGAATTTGCGAAAGACCTCCGCACCGGGTTGCTGACAGAGATTGAGGAATGGTTGAATGAGAAGATTACGAAAGAAAAGGATCAAGTGAAGTAGTGAAGAAGCTTTAATAAATAAATTATACTTTTAAAGCAAAAGTTGAGAAACTAACATAAGTTGAAATAAAGCTACGGATTTAGGAGAAACTTAAAAAGATTAAGTTTAATTCTTACAAAAAATGGGGGGTTTAATGAGATTTAATCGAAGAAAAAACGGCACGAAAACAAGTGCTTTTGGTTCTCCAGGAAGAATTAATCATAACTCTACACCTTTTTATACAAGCAGATTATATGTGGGGTTGCCCCAAGAGGAACCAGTCAAGTATGTAGAAAATCCAATCCCACCAGAGATTATGGATAAAATCCTTTGTAAATCAAGTGAAAAAATGGAAGAACTACCAGATAATAGTATTCATCTAATGGTTACTTCACCACCTTATAATGTAGGGAAGGAATATGATGAAAACCTTACCTTAAATGAATACAGAGAATTTTTGAAAAGGATATGGTTAGAGATAAAAAGGGTTCTTGTCCCTGGTGGAAGAGCTTGTATTAACATTGCCAATCTTGGTAGGAAACCATATATACCTCTTCATGCATTCATTGTTGAGGATATGCTTGATTTAGGATTTTTGATGCGCGGTGAAATCATCTGGAATAAAGCCTCTAGTAGTAGTCCTTCAACTGCGTGGGGTAGCTGGTTATCCGCTAAAAATCCTACATTAAGAGATATACATGAATATATTTTAGTTTTTTCTAAAGGTATGTTCAAAAGGGAAAATCTTGGAAGAAAAAGTACAATTTCTAAAGAAGAATTTCTTGAATTTACCAAAAGTGTGTGGACTTTCGCAGCAGAACCAGCAAAAAAAGTGGGGCATCCTGCACCTTTTCCTATAGAATTACCTTATCGATTAATTCAACTTTATACTTTTGAAGGTGAAATTGTTTTAGATCCATTTATGGGAAGTGGTCAAACAGCCATCGCTTCTGTAAAAAGCCAACGACATTATATTGGATACGACATAAATGAAGAGTATGTAAAATTAGCAGAAAGACGTATTAAAGACTTTTTGCTAAAAGAGGTAGATGAAAACTAGTATTATTACTTATGTGCTTGACAATATGTTTGTTTTACTTTATACTTATATTACTAACAGAAAAGGAGGAAAAAAATGGAGAATGCCTTCAGGTTCACAAAGTTAAAAAACCTAGTAAAACACACAATAGAAAGTGGGATTGTCCCCTTTATATGGGGACCTCCCGGTGTGGGTAAATCTTCTCTTGTCCGTGAAGTTGCACAGGATTTAGGTTATCAGTACCATATTGTTGATGTCCCACTATTACAGCCTATAGATATTATAGCCCCAGTTCCAAACAAAGAAAGTAAGAAAATAGAAATTTTCCCCAATATACTTTTCCCTTTAGAAGGAAAAGTTTTAATTTGTTTCGAAGACTTACCTCATGCAAAGCCATTTCAAATGATTCCCTGTATGCAAATATTACAAGATAGAAGAATTGGTACATTTCTTTTTGGAGAAGATATTAGATTTATAGCTACTGGCAACAGAGAAGAAGATTTAGCTGGAACAAATACTGTTATTTCAACTGTTCTGAACCGTGTTGCCCATTACGAGTTAGTAGCTAACTTTGAAGATTGGAAAAAGTGGTTTTATCTACAAAATGGGCTTGATGAGAGAGTGGTTGGTTTTCTTACTGCCTTTCCTGACTATTTTTCGGAGACACCTAGAGAAGGCATTAAAGCATTCCCTACCCCAAGAACTTGGGAAAAGTGTGCCCGCTTAATTTATGGAGTATCTGAGGAGGAGGAAGAATCTTTAAGAGCTTACGTTGCTTCAACTGTTGGGGGGTATGTTGCAAATGCGTTTATGAGTTGGGTTAAGTATCTTAGTGGATCTGATCCTATAGATGTTATTAGACAAGGAAAAATAGAAATTGAAGATAGAGTTAAACTGTATGCAACTGTATTTAGCACTACACAATACATAAAACATCATCCAGAAATATTAGATGAGTATAGTAAGAATATTTCTTCTATTTTCAAAAATCTACCAGGGGACTTTAAAACCGCCTTTTTGAAATCCCTTGTTATTTATAATCCGGATGGAACCATAGATAGTACTATATTAGAAAAAATGCTTTCAACTGAGAATAATTCTACTTTATTAGTTAGGTTCTTAAATGAAATTACAGGATAGTGTACTATGACAAAAACTATAACTGCAAAAGAGAAAATAGAGAACGCCATAGCAAGATGTATTTTCATGCTTGAGCCTTGTGGAATAATCATGCTACGTTGGAGCATAATAGAAGAAAACGAAGCTATAGAGACACTAGCAACTGACGGAGATAACCTTTACTTTAATTCAGAGTTTGTCAATAAACTTGATTTCAAGGAACTATGTGGTGTTTTGCTCCACGAATTTATGCATTGTTTATTCCTTCATCCTACAGAACTTAATAGTATCTTAGCACGAAACAAGAATGTCAAAGCATGGATGATTGCAAGTGAAATTGTTTGCAACGTTGAAGTTGAACAACTCTTATACAAAGGTAAATATTCCAGTTATTTTCGGATGTATGGGAATCCAGTTTCCCCTTTCCCAATTGAAAAAGAACTATTTCTAAATTTATTTACAGGAAAGCCTTGTTATTATACTACAGAAAAATATGAAAATGAAACTGTATTAGAACTATATGACAGATTAATAAAGTTGTCCAAGAGGAATGAAAAGGTATGTGATCTTATAAATGATAATGGGGTTTCTAAAACAATTGAAGATGTATTGAAAAAAGTTAAAGACAATACAAATACAAAAATAGAACAAGTAGAAAAATTACCTATAGATTTGCTTCCAAATAATGGAGAAAAACTTGACCATATAGAAAGGTCGATAGCGGTTTTTCAACAAATGAAAAAGATTATGGGTGATCTACCTGCAGGATTAAGTAGGTTCTATACTAAGCTGTTAACTCCTGAAATAGATTGGAGAAGACTACTTAAGAATTTAGTGGACAAAGTAGTACAGGGGGCAGAAGACTACTTTTGGGATACACCTAATTTTAGACACCCATTTGCAGAGGATATTATTCTACCTTCTCCGGGAGAGAAAGAAAAGCCAAATATTATCATTGCTATTGATACTTCTGGCTCTATTACAGAAAAGGAATTAACTCGTTTCATAAGTGAGGTTTCTGAGATTTTAAAACAGGATGGATTGGATAATGTGTTGGTTATTACAACTGATGTTGTAGTACACGAAAAAGTATTAGTTAAAGACATAAAAGATATTCCGAAAAAAATAAATTTTAAAGGTGGTGGAGGGACTAATTTTAAGGATATATTTGAAAAGGTGAAAAACCCCGAATTAATGGTTTTTTTCACTGATGGTTATGCTGTTTATCCAAAGGAAAAACCCAACTACCCCGTTCTATGGGTATTAACTAAAGATCATTCTATCCCTCCTTTTGGGCAGTGTGCCTTTCTAAAAGAGGAACAATGAATACACTAGAAGAAATAGAGGATATTATAGCTAAGACACAAGGGGACGAGCTTTCTATTATTACGTTTATTAAAAGGAAAGGGATTGAGAAATATGTTGAACAAAGAAAAGAAGAACGATACTTTTATTCTATTCTTCCCGATTTGATTGTTTTCGGTATAAGTCCTTATACGTTCTTTAAGAAGTCTTCTAACCCCTGTGGTATTCCTTCCAAGAAGTTAAGTAATTTTACTAGTACTATTATGAGTGTCAGGGTTAATAGAAAATCTATTAAAAAAATATATAGCCCAACTGGAGTAAATCAAGCTATATTTAAAAAGTATATTAATCACAAAAAAAGAGTTCTGGAAATACTTAATAATGCACTTTCTTCTTCTACTAAATCTAATCCTTTATATTACAAGTATGAACAGATAATCCCTATTTTTAATTTTGTTTGTCTATATTATAAAGTAAATAATAAGTCTCCCTATAATATAGATCTTGAGATAGAGTATATGGATGAAAATTATTATATAGAAACCTGCTTAAACGACCAGTCTCCTGTTATGACTGAGAACGGAGTATTTTGTATTTATATGCCGTTTGTAATACGAATAACAGATGTAAAATTAAATATTGAACATGAAATTGTAATTAAGAGAAAAATTGAGTTGACTTTAGCTAATGAAGAAATTAAAATTATAGAAGGAGGTAAAAAAATTGAAGAATCTTCTCATACCTTGTGTTAATAAAGATGATTCTGAGAGTATGATGGATCTTGTTTTAAATTATTACCAAATAAGAAAGAATGCTTATACATTAATGGATATACTACCAAAAACTGTAACAAGTGCGGTTGGGAAAGAAATTGCTATGAAGGTGTTCCAATTTAAGAAAGCACCATATTTATTTTCTAAATATGAAATAGAGAGAGTATTAAAATCTATTCCTGTGGGGGAAGAGATCCTCTTAAACTTCCTAAAGGGCTATTATATAAAGAAATTATTCAGATTTACCTTCTACCCTAAAACAGAGGAAATAACTTTTAGACAAATAATACACGGGAAGGAAGATTTGGAAAGGCTATTTAATTACCCACTAGTGGGGGTTAGAAAAACAGGTGGAATCCCCGATTGTTTTTATATTTATCTAGAAAAAGAAGAATTTATTGAGAAAATATATTACTTTTGGATAATGTACTATATTGATAGAATATTACATTATTTCCCAAACAGAGTTTCGTGTGATACGAGCAACTTTATGATGAATGATTGTAATATTATGTCTATTTCTCAAAAAGATAAGTTAGTAATTTTTGGTAATTTCCGGTTGCACAAATGCATGTTTGCTTTATATTATAGCGAAGGAATGTGGAAAATTAGGGAGTCCAATGAAGAAGAGAATAAAAAAGTACATACTAACATGTTAAGAAGTATAACTTTAAACAGAAAGAAGTTTGGTTTAGAAGAGGAATTGGTAAAAAAGGGAGGAACTTTATGAGTAAAAAGGAAAAAAAAGAACTAAAAAAAGCATTTGATGAATTAATTAAGGGAGTTTCTAATATAGAGATAGTTCCTATGAAAAATATAGTTTTGGAATATACCCCAAAAACAGTTGATCTTAATACCCTCAGCTTGATTATTGATGTTCTCCAGGATGGGTTTTTTGACTTTGACGGAGCATTTGTAAGAGACGGAGAATACAGTCTTGTATTCACAAGAACAAATGACTATAATGTATTCGATAAGTCCTGGTACAATACTGCTATTTATATAAAGTATATAGCTGACGAAGGAACAATTACTAAGATAGAAAAATTACTCAGAAAAAAAGACCTAAACGCAGATATATCAAAGATTATTACTTTTAATGTTGTTGGTGATTATAACGAAGAGGAAGAGATAGAACTAGAAGACAAAGAAGAACTTGATGTTTTAGGTTTAGAAGATAAAGTTAATAGCAAAGAAGATGATAGAGATGATGTTGATGATAATGAGGATGAAGATGATGAAGATAGCGAAAGTGGAAAAGATGAAGATAAAAATAAGCAAATATAGGAGGTACCTTGGACGTAAATAAAAAACTAAAAGACTGGGTGGAAAGGCTGAAAGAAAACCCAGATGAGGAATTAGTGATTAACTTTCCACTGGATACCCTTGTCGTACGGTATATTAAACTAAAAAAATCCGAGCGATTTATTGTTGAACATTATAGTTTTCCTATTGGATTATTAGAAGAAAAAGAATTTAAAACAATAGAAGAAGTAACCAAATGGGTATCAATTTTGTAATCCATAAACAAAGCTTTATAATTATATTATGGATAAGATAACATATTATAAAGAATACTTAGAAAGCAGAAAAAGGATTAAAAAATTTAACTTTAAAAAACTATTATCTTTGACAATTGCTCACCCAGAGCTTGTAAAATTTACATCAATGCTTTTATCCAAAGAATGGGATTTATCTGCAGTGAAAGAGGTATATAAGTTGTCAAAAAATACCCCATTTATTAAGGAATACATAGATGAATATACTAAAGTCAAAAAACCTAGAGCAGATTACAAGCTTGAAGAAGCAGTTCATAACTCTTATCTAGAACACAGGAAGAATTGTGTAGAAGCACTTACACTTCCTGTTAATAAAGTAAAAGTGTCTTATAAAAATAAAATCCTATATGATTTAGATTTTGAAGATAGGGATTTCTGTATCGTTTTATTCCTTGATTTATTTATAAATTCTTACTGTCTTTTTGATATAAATCTAGATAACACGGTTATACTTGAGGATGTGTACGCTTATAAAACAAGATGGGGCTTAAACGAAAAAGAAATAGTTTCTCTCTCGCAATTCGAAGAAGGAGAAGGGAGAGGTCTTTATGCGATATTCCCAAAAGAAAAAACAGCTGTGATTTTACAAACAACCTATGATTCCACCTCTGATGAATTAATAGATCACTTTTTTAAAGTAAAATTAGAAAAAAGAAATATAGTTGTAAAAGAAATACAAGGGGAGGAGGCTGCAGACCTTAGGGGCTGCGCTCTTTCCAATGTAAAGGAGGTTCAATATGGCTTTTTGGAGTTGGGTACAGTCTGAAGATACTGAAGAAATTAGTGGTATACTAAGTAAAACAACTAAAGAAGATAAAATACCCGATGAAACTAAGAAAGATATCCTTTGGTTCTATAAAAATAGTGTGGAGATAGAAACTTTGTATACTTTTTACAACAGAATAAAAGAACAGCTTGAAAATTCGAATTTTCCCTTTAAAGAGTATATTACTGTCCCTGAGATAATATTAAAAATGGTAAAAAGAAAAGAGATTATGTTGGCTTTCTCTAAAAGTTATTTTGTTATAATCCTAAAGAATAAAGAAGAAGGTAGTAACCTCGAAGATAATGTAGAGGAGATTTCCTATAATGACATAAAAGTTCGTAATAGATATTATGCTACCTGTTCTGTTTGTGGTAAAGAAATCTCAGATGATTGTTTAGAAAAAGTAAAAGTGAAGTTGGTCCATAGACACTGGATAAAGAAGGGGGGTAAATTAATATGCCCAACGTGTCAATGAAAATACTTAGAACGTATAATGACATAAAAAGGGCGTGCTCTATAGGTTGGTCTCCCGATAAGGAAAAAATAGAAGAAATTAAAAAGGTAGTTCCGGAAAATATGGAAGTATACCCCTTGGATGAATATATAAAGGATATAGAAAATTTTATTAAATTCTCTTTTAGTATTTCAAGAAAAAGTTTGATTCTTTCTAAATTCATAGATATTCCTACTGGGTTATTTAATATGTATCTAAATAACGAATTATATGTGGTTGAAACACAATTTGGCTATGTTGTTATAGAAAATAAGGAGGATGAAAAGCTATGGAAAGCAGAGAAGTAATAAAAATTGTACAATCTGTAGTGAATCACGAGTTGGGCTTAAGCTCACTAAGTGAAGAGGAAGAAAATATTATAGAAAAACAAAATATAAAGTGGACTATCATTAAAGACAAAGACAAGATTGTCCTCTTTATATTCTATATAGAAGAGAAAGACTTAAAGAGGTATATTTATGTAACTCCTCAGAAGGAAGGAACTCTTAAACTATCGTGTGATATATATGATACCAGACTAGATACTGTATATAGAACAGGGTGTATCCTCGGGAAAAATTTCGATACCTATTGTGATAAAGAAGAAGTAGCATTGAAGAAAGTGATTTAAAAATGAAATACGCGTATATAGAAGGGTATAATGATCTGGTTAGCCACTGTGACCACTGCCCCTATTATAGTCAACAGATAAATACTATAAATAATATGGAAGAATCTCTTGCTTGCTATTGTGGAGCACATAAATTTATTATAGCTTATGGGGATAGCTGTTTCAATAAAGAAATACCTAATAGATGTTTATTCCTTTTAACTGAGGGGGAAGCTATTAAAAAAATAGTTGAAAAGTACAGAAATATTTCACTTTTTTCTACTAGTGTCACGGGACATGAAACTGTATTCACAAGCATGGATAGAAAACTCGAAGTTTATGTAGAAGGACAAATGGAGGTTTTAACAACCTTAAATGAGTTAATAAAGAGAGAAAAAATAAAAAAAATTTCCTACAGGGGGAGAGATACTACATTAGGAAAGAGTTTCACCCCTGAGGAAATAAAAGAATTAAAGGAATAAAGGAGGTAAGTATGAATACATTGCTCTCTATACTACTAATAGTAGTACTATTTACGTTAGTAAGTGGCGGATTTATTAATCTGCTATTTACTGTAAACACCTTAAAAGTTTTTATAGTGGATATAAAAAGGAAAGGTCCAGCTAGAGATATTATTACCGACGCTATTTTTCTCCTATTTTTTATTGCATTAGAGGTATTTATAATTTCCCTTTTAATTTTTTGGTTTAAAGGAGTTTAGGGAGGGTAAGATGAATAACAAAAATAACGGGTGTAAAGATGGTAGTGGTATACTTAAAACATACAGAGAAGTAAAAAATAGAATCTTTTTCTTAGACGAACTAACTAGGGAAAAAGATGATGTTCTAATAAGATTTAAGTCAGTTGGTCCACAAGATACTATTCATGCTTGTGTTAGACAAAACGATATGAGAGGGAAATCAGAGGAAGATATAGTAGAGTTTAACACAAAAAGTAATTATCCTTTTCTAAAAATACTAAGCGAATTTGGCAAAGTCACAGTACGTATAGGAGATGAAATAACTTCCTTAGGGGAGGATATACTTAAAGAAATACAAGCTGAGGAGAAGAAAATGTCGAAGAAAATAATTAATGAAGATAATATTGATCTTCATAGTCTTATACTTGACTTTGAAGAAAGAAAGTATTCACTTTATATTTACCGAATCTATGGTGAAAGCGTTAGTATCTCTTTTATTTCGGAGGATAAAGAAAATACTTATATCGTTACTGCTAATAAGCTAGACAAAAACACAGTAATACATTCTTCTAATGTTTATACCCTACAAGAATTAATTAGTATATTTGGTAAGGTAACTCTTAGTGGGAGCTTCTTGATAAATCATTCATCTGCTTGGGAAATAGAATATGATGGAAAAGAGGGTAAATTAAGGAAAGTTTATAAATGAGTAATAACCAACTGAAGAAGTGGTTTAGAGAATTCAACCAGAAAAGACTCAAAATAATAAATAAGATAAAGAAAGAAAAATTTTCGGAGGTACTAGAGTATTTTCTGTATAGTAATATGAAAGAAAAAGAACCTGAATTCTGCCCTCTCTATAAAACAGGGGAACTGTGCCACAATATGGATGAGAATGAACTAGTTTGTTTTTATTGCGGTTGTCCTTTTTTCGATTTTGAGCTATGGGATGAAGAAAAACAATTATTTGGTGGGTGTAAAATTGGAAGCATAAAGGGATTTAGAAATGAATATGGTTATTGGGATTGTTCTGAGTGTACTTTTCCACATACCCATATAAAAGAGTATATTAATGACACAAAAAGGAATTGATTTAAAAGGAGGAGAGGTGCTAAAAAAGATATCTATTTTAACAGATAGGATTATTCGCTTATCTGAAGAAGAAGTGAATTTTAGAAAAGCTAGGGGGGTAGAGATTTCTCTAATGGAGGAAAACGATACAAAAGCTATCTACGAACCAGAAAGAGAGATTATAGTTTTTTCCCCCTCTTTAAAAGATAACTTTGATGAATTTTGTATTACTTTGGCACATGAACTACTACATGTATATGGATATGGACCTGAAAAGCACGATCTGGTAGAAGTAATATCTACCAGAATAGCCTCTACAACCAAATTCAAATTTTTTGCAAAAGAAGTATACAACAGGGTATTTAAAGGCAGGGATAAAAATGGAAAAACCAATTGAAGTAAGTTATAATGATACAGAAATAATAAATGATTTCATTAAAAAGGCTGAGATGAAAACTAGCCCAGAGGCGCTGGCAGTTTGTATAGAATATTTACTATCTGAGGAGTTACAAGAGAATCCAATTGCCTCTTATTTGTTAGGGGGGGATATTAAACATTTACTAAAAAATAGAATATTCCATATATTAATAAATAAAAATCGGGGAACAATACGAGTTACGAAAACTCACACTATACCGGATGAAGAAATCCCAGAATGGTTGTTTAGTAGTGTTTTTTCGGGTTCGGAAATAATTACGTTTCTGTCTCCGAAGGACTTTTTTGAATTAATATCTGATAGAATAGAAGAGGAATGTTCAGAGTGTGATTGGTTTGATATAATTACTAGTTATATGGATGATTTTAAATTAGTTTCAGGGCTTATTATGGATCGAAGAATACATATTTATAAGGTAGGGGAAGAATTTGTAGTAGTAAATAGGGGAGTATAAAATGGAAATAAGAGAAATAGATACAGATAGCCATTATTCTGAAGAGGTGATGTCAATATTAGAGAGAATTCGTAAGTATGGTAACGAACTTGATATGTATACAACCAATAAAATGTTGAAATTTGCTGAGAAAGAACTTGGGAAAAAAGGATCTTTTATTGAACTTAGTGCTTTTTACGATAGACTTATATATAGAATAATGGATTGTTGTTATTGGGGTAAGTTTGTCGACTTTGAAACAATTCTTGCAGATTATATATTTTCAGAATTTACATTATATGAAGTAACTGATGGAGAAAACAAACTTTATGTTTTAGTTACGTAAAAGGAAGGCGTATATTTTATACCTGGAAATAAGGGGCAAAATCTGTAAAAACATTAGAGAGCACAAAAAGTCAAACTAAATAAGGTTAATCAACCTTGTGTTAATTCTCGTAAAAATATTCCAAAAATAAGGAGGTATTTATGTTAAGTTTGACAAGAGTTGTATATGTTGAAACAGCCAAAGAGTATGCAGTTTATATTAAAACAGATGATTCTACTAAAACAATAACAGTAACCCCCTATGTTTCTCCATATGACGGGGCTAATCTGCACGAAAATGATGATAGTTATTGGTTCCCTGTATCAAATGCTATTGTTTATAATTTTGATAATAAGGGAAGCCGGGTGATTATAGATGGCAGAAGTCTGCCCAAAGCAAAATATCTTAAACTATATATAGAAAGCAATATAGAGAACGAAGATATACCCCCAGTTGAAATAATTATAGTATAACTGTTCTCTTTTAGTAATAGTTTTTCGGGTAAGGAGGCTTTATGGTAAAAATAACAAAAGATGTAATTTTGGATGCATTATACCATGCGCTTAAAGAAACAGATATATCCCCCTCAAAAGAAGAGGGTAAATTTCTCTTGGATTTAGTCCAAAGTGCAAAGAATCTAGTTGGGTCATTCCCTAATGCTGTAAATTTTATAGATAATGTAGCCAACTTTATGGAAGCGCTACAAGATAAGTTTTTAACAAGGGATTCCTTTTTTGTAGCAAAATATTTGAGAGACGAAATAGTTGGTAAAAAATCAGGTACCTCTGATGCCTATCGTACTAAACGATTAGTGGAAATTTCAGAGAACATAACTGATGGTAATAAATTAATTAAAGAATATACTGAAAGTTTATGCCAAGGGCTATACACATATTTTGAGAGTGAGGAAACCGGGGATGTTAATTTAAAAATAGATATGCTTGTTCCATTTCTATGTAGTGAAAAGTATCTTCCACAAATGGATACAGTTAAACAAATATTACTCCAGCTGTTTAAAGATATTGAAACTATAAAACCTCCATTTGTTAAACAAATTAATGCTGATGTTTCAATTAATGATACCTCAGAAATAAAGTTAGGAGAAAACTTAAAGTATACAATTTCTATTGCGGAAAAAAATATAGCTGAAAAGGCTTTTGGTCTAGGAGATAGTACTATTTACAAGATTATGTTTGGGTGCGGAGGTACAATACAGGTCATATTAAATTCCTCAGAAATTCAATGGGGAGCTTCTGGGATTAATGAAAAATTATTATTAAAGATACTTTTAAAATCGTTTAGACAAACTAAGGAGCTTTATAGTGCCTATGAACAATACTTAAATACTTTAGTAGATAAGGAAAGTGGTGCTGAAAGTGAAGAGTATGCATTCGGGATATTAGAGAGTGCTTGGGAAACACAAAGCAAAGCACTATTAGATAATTTTGTTACCAATATGGAAAAAGCACCCATACACCAATTATTCATCATTATACCGGAAGAAGCAATAGTAAAAATAATTGAAAGGATTCCTATATTAATGGCTGAAAATAGATCTACAGAGTTACCATCTTCGGTTTCGGTTGGAAAACTAGAAGTATATAATTTTATTGGAAACAAAATATCATTCAGAGTTAATTTTTCTGGAAACATATATGCAGAATAATACTTCAGATTTAGTTATACAGATATTAGAAAATATACCACAATATGTAAACGCACAAACTCATATAAGTAGGGATTTTTTAATTTTTATTATAAATTTTCTTGCAAATATAAACCTTAATCTAGAGAAGGAAATTATAAAATTAGACAATGCCTACATGTTATTAGATAGTATAGAATGGCTTTTAAAGAGATTGGTAGAGGCTATACATACCTATGCGGGGATAACAGAAGAAATTCTAGAAAAAAAACATCCCGAATTATCCCCCTTTATATATAGAGACCCCCAAAGAGTAACAGAAGCTATTAAAGAGTGCATAGAAAGATTAGACCGAGGAGAAGCAGGGATAGAAAAATGTACAGAATATTTATCATTGCTATCTGAAGGGATTGGAACGATTTATAGGGAAAGTCAAGACCCATTAGATTTAAAACAAGGGCAAGCAACACTGGTTTCCTTAGTATACACATTTTCAGCTATATTTCCAGGTGAAACACACAAGGATACAAAGAAGAGTAAAAGGGTTAGGCAGGAAGTAAAAAAATACTTACAGGAGATAAATAATAAACTAAGGGAGTTTATTATAGAAATTAAAGAAGATGAGGAATATTCTGTATTACACAGAATAGTAGAAAAAAGTACTTCTTCAAAAGAAAGACCACAAAGAAAAGAGATTATAAGTGAAATTATTAATAAGTTTAATTTAACTAATTTGCCTTTTTATACTGAGCGATTTTTGGTATTTGAGATAAACCTTGAAGTTCCTATTGAAACATTGTATAATTGTATAAACAGAGAAAAACTTATTGAATATTTAGATGAGGTTTATAGGTCTTCTCCTTTAAAAGAACTAATGAACGAATATTTACGATTAATGTCTGAGTACAGGGAAGGAGAACACACTAATGAAATAGAAAACCTCATTAATGACATAAATGAAGAAGTAGAATATTACTCTCGTAGGATTACAAGATATCCTGAGGAAAGTAACACTTTTAGAGAAGCCATTAATTTCCAAAAACTTGAAAAACTTGTAAATGATGCCACAGATGCGTTAGCAGAAATAATTATGGCTTTGCCCAGAGTATATATTGATGGAGTATTTTATAATATAAGTGGAGAAACTTTAAAAGTAATAGGGGAATAAGAAAATGAAAAAATTAGAAAAAGTAATAATAGCAATTTTGTTTGTAGCAGTTGGGGGTTTATTTTTTTTGTATAGTTTAAAGTCTAATGAAGTAAATTCTTTAAAAGAGAAAGCTTTAGAAAAGGATACTGTTATTATTCATGTATCTGATACTTTAATAAAAAATAAAATTTTAACTATTAAAGAGGTAGAAGTAGAAACTATTAACAAAAATATAAACGATACTATATACCAAGAAGTAATATACTGGAGGGATTATAAATTTAACTTTGATGATCTTTATTTAGAAATAACTGCAGATACTATAAAAAAATTAAACTACAGAGTACTTAAAACCAAGAATATAGAAAAATCAAACTTCTTATCCATTGGGACATCAACTGATTTTGATAGACTCTTCCTCGATATCAATATAGGGAAAAAACCAGTTTATATAAATATAGGGTATGATATACTAAATAAAAAACCAAAATTGGGAGTAGGTATTTATTTTGTATTTTAACGGAGGAAACATGAAATATAGACTGTTTGATTTCTTTAATTTTTCAGAAAGGGGTAGTAATATAAAATTAGCACAACAAAGAAACATGAAAGGCATTATTGAAAAAATTAAAAAAGAAGTAGAAGAAAAGATTAGAAAAGCCTCAGAAACAGTTTCGGGAGTATTTCCAGGGTCGGCTATTATTTTGTACCACATTAGATCCAATATTAAATTTACACCACCGGAACGCCCTATTATGGAAATACAAGAGGACGGTACACTCTTCGTAAACCTTTTAACTGTCTATTCCCTCCCACAAGAAGAAGTAAATGGAGTTCTGTTGCATGAAATGTTACATTTATACTTTAATCATTTCGGCAGATTAATTAAAAATAGAACCTATTTGGACAAATATGGATTTAGTCTTATAGCTATAGCTTTAGATTTAGCAATAAACTCAATTGTTGATGCATATTCAAAGAAAAGTGGAGTTTCTGTGCGTTTACCTGAAGCTGGGTGCATTCCTGGAAAACCTCCATTTGAATATTTTCCTAAGTTCCTTTCTGCAGAGGATTATTTGGAGTACCTGCGTAATTATGTGATGGAAGTTAAACAAGATGAAATAGCTATACAATCCAAAGGAGAAAAAAATAAACCTAAAAGAGAACACAGTGAGGGGGATGTAAGTGGAAAAGTTAAAGATGAAGAGAGTAAAGAAAGTACACGTGATGAAGAAAAGGGAGAAAGTAAAGAAAGTAAGAGTGTAGAAAAGGATAAGAGTGGAGAAGGTGGAGAAGGTGGTGAAAGTAGAGAAGGCGGAGAAGAAGGCGAAGAAGAAGATGGAGAAGACAAAGAGAGTAGAAAGGGAGAAGGGGGTATAGAAGAAAAAGAAGTAGGTGAAGAAGGTAAGGATATTAGTAGAGAAGACGTAGGTGATGCAGAAGAAGATATAGAAAAAGCTAAAAAAGAAATACTTAAAGAAATTGCAGAAAAAACAGGAGCAAAGGTTATTGCAGTAGATCGTGGTGATTATTATGAAATCTTTGATACATATGATTTACGAAGAGAAAAAACGGAAAGTAAAATAATATTAAAACCACACGACATAAAAAATGATAAATTAAAAGGACTTATTGAAAGAACAAAAGATAAATTCTTAAAAGATTTAAGAGAAATATCCAAAGAAATAGGAAGTTCACCTGGTAGTCAGGTGTTTAGAGTAGAAGGGGAGGAAGACTATCTTGATGTATACACCGAAATCCTTTATGAAATAGAAAATGTTCTTAAGGATATTTTTTTATTTTCCAATGTAGAAGAAAGGAAAGTTTCAAAAGAAAAAGAAGTAGAACCCTCAGACCTGGAACAAATAACCATCTTTTATGGGGAAGATTTAAGTAGGCAGGAAGATATTTATCGTAGAACGTACGAAGAAATACCCAAAAGGAGATTCTGTATAGTAGTAGTGGATACTTCTGCTTCAATTGACTCTGAAACATTAGAAAAAATGTTACTTTTTATTACTTCAATTCTTTCCAAAGGTGAGATAGAGGTTCTATTTTTTGCAGGGGACACATCACTTAGAAGCTTGAATATAGGGGGAGAACCAAGGTTATTTGCTCATTTAAAAGAAATGGAAGACTTTGAGAATGTAAAAGAAATTACCGGTGGCGGTGGTACAGATATGCTTCATATTGTGGAAAGTATATTACAGTATCTTAATGATAAAATACTTCCTGAAGAAACTATAGAGGAATTTGTGGATGAACATATAAGTAAAAAAGAAATAGAAGAAAAATTAATTCGAGATGTAGAAAATCTAAAAGTTGATTTAGATTCTATTTCCGGAATAATTCTTTTAACGGATGGGTATACTGAGTGGGTGGTACGTGAAAGTGAGAAATATTTAAATTCTTTGGTGGGAAAGGATGTGCCTTTTATTATACTTTTATCCTATGATTCTGATAGGAAAAATACCATAGAAAAAGAATTTATTGCTTCCGGGGGGAGGGAAAACACACATATACTTTATATGCCACCCACAGAGGAGGAATACTTTAATAAACAAAGGAAATCATCTATCTTCTTTAAAGAAAGGCTTGCATACTTATTAACTAACTATAAAGCTTACAAATATGATTCCTCTGATTCTATTTGAAACTAAGTGGTACAGAAAAATATAAGGAGGGTAAATTTATGGAATATAAATTTGAAAAAGAACAAGAAGAAATAAAGAAGATAATAGGAAAGATTAAAATTATTTCTGTTTTATTAACAGGAAAGGATTTAGTTCCTATTAAACCAACTCCAGAGTTTACTAAAAAACTAATCTATAATCTTTGGGAAGAAGTACCCCCAGAAAGTGTTGTGTCAAGGTATGATGAGTACCACATATGTGACAACCTTTATATTAAAGAAGAAAAAGTAATTGGGTACCTGGATAAAGATTTTGTTGATAATGTTGTTGAAAGTACTACTATAGAAGAAGAATTTTATACTCTATTAAACAATATATTACCTGAACTTTTTCCTGAGTACGAAGATGAATTCTCTCATTGTTTTGATGCTTTAACAAGTTCGAAATATAACGAAGGGATAAAGCTTTTTTTTAATACAATAAATAAATTAATAAAAGAGGGTGAGCTTGAAATAGAAATAGAAGAGATTAAAAAAGCTAAAGAAGAAATAAATGAAGCTTCTGGACGGGATTATTTAATCTTTTTAGAAGAATTTTCACAAATAGTTTTAGATTTACTATCGGGTTATATTGATAGGGAAGATGTATATTCACTTGTTAATGATAGTGTTGATCACACAATGAATTCTTTTATGGAAGATTTAGAAGAACGTATAAATAGTGTTTCAGACAACATTGAGTATGAAATAGAATATACTGATAGGGGAGGAATTAGAATAGTGTTTCCCTCACCTTATATTTATGATCTTTTTAACCCTAACTTTACCAATTTATTTTATAAGGTTGAGGATACATTAGACGATTACATAGATACTTTGAAAGAGGAGATCGAAAAAGCCACTTCAATAGAGGAACTATTTGAGGAAGCACCAAACGCATTTTATTATGAGATGGGGCCTTTAATAACAATCATAGAAATGTTTTCTAAAGAGGAACCTATTAACGAAGAAGAAATGATGAATATCTTAACTGAGCTAATAATTGATGTAGGGGACTACCATGTAGATAAAGTTTATCCAACAGAACTTTCTTTAGAGATTTGTGATTTGTTAAAAGAGATAAGAAGAGAACAAGGCTATGGAGTATAAGTTTGAAAAAGAACAAGAAGAAATAAAGAAGATAATAGGAAAGATTAAAATTATTTCAATTTTGTTAACAGGAAAGGATTTAGTTCCTATTAGACCAACTCCAGAGTTTACTGAAAAACTAATCTATGATCTTTGGGGAGTAACACCTTCAGAAAGCCTTATACAAGAGTATGAGGAGTACTACATATGTGACAACCTTTATATTGAAGAAGAAAAAGTAGTTGCTAGAATAGACGGAGACCTTATTAATAGTGTTTCTAAAGATGTTACCACAGAAAAAGTGCTTTATACTTTGTTCAATGTAACACTACCTGAACTTTTCCCCGAGTATAAAAATGAACTTTCTCATTGTTATAGTATTTTAATAAGTTCAAAACCCAGCAAAGGAATAGATATATTTTTTAACATATTAAATAGATCGATAAAAGACTATGAACTTGAAATAGATACAGAAGAGATTAAAAAAGCTGAAGAAGAAATAAAAAAGGCTTCTAATTATAACTACTTAGACTTTATAGAAGAATTTTCACAAATAGTTATTGATTTACTATGGGACTATATTGATAGCGAGGATGTATATTCACTTGTTAATGATAGTGTTGATGACGCGATGGATTCTTATTTGGAATATTTAAAAAAACGTATAAATAGTGTTTCAAACAACATTACAGTTGAAATAGAATATACTGATGGGGGGGAAATTAGAATAGTGTTTTCCTCGCCTTATGATTTTTTTAAACCTAACTTCACTCATTTATTTTATGTGGTTGAGGATAGACTGGATGGTTGTATAGATATTTTGAAAGAGGAGATCGAAAAAGCCACTTCAATAGATGAAATAATTGAGAAAGCCCCAAGGGTACTCTTTGTGGAAATCGTAGAAATGTTTTCTAAGGAGGAACCTATTAATGAAGAAGAAATGGTGGATATCTTAACTGAGCTAATAATAGATATAGGGGGCTACGTAGATGAAGTTTATCCAACAGAACTTTCTTTAAAGCTTTGTGATTTGTTAAAAGAGA
>Ga0209508_1000854_pt1 | contig 27104 bp, 16 predicted proteins | sample AD_UKC129_MetaG_FD_184427 | JGI IMG/M metagenome (GOLD analysis project Ga0209508, IMG submission 184427) | Active sludge microbial communities of municipal wastewater-treating anaerobic digesters from Canada - AD_UKC129_MetaG (SPAdes) (version 2) | ecosystem: Engineered > Bioreactor > Anaerobic... | reverse complement strand
CTCTCGCTCGCGCCCACCGTGATCACGTTCTTCGCCGAACCCGGCGAGCTGATGCTGGACTCTTCGGGCCCCGCATTTCCGGCGGCAAAGACGATTACCATCTCCTGGTTTCCCGGCATCGGCACCGCCGAGCCCGCGGGTTGCGCGTCCCGCACCAAAGCGTCGTAGGCTTGCGCATCAATGTCATACTCGCCGAAGACTTCCGCTCCCCAACTGTTTGCACTGATGCGCGCGTTGTTCTGATACGCCCGCGCCTGCAAATCCTGGTAAATCGGGTTGGTGAACAGGTCGGGATCGAAAATCACCGACGCCCCCACGTTCACGAACGGGCACACACCCAGTCCATAGGAAAAGCCGCTCGAATCGCCATGCGGAAATCCCTCGAGCGCGCTGTAACCCGCCAGAATATGCGCGTTCAGCGTCCCATGGCCGTCGCAACCCACCAGCGTGCTCCCCACGTTCGGAAAGCCTTCCAGCCGGCTATAAACCACCCGACTCAATCCTGCCGGATCTCCTTCCAAACGCAGCGCAAAATGCCCCACGTCCGTCGTCCCGTTGTCCACACCGCTGTCGGTGACGTCCACAACGAACCCGGACGCCGCAAACTGCGCCTGCGAGAAGCCCTTCGATACCAGCCAGTCCAGATATCCCGGACCCGAAGGGCCCACGCCGCTCAGGTTGCCCGCGACGATCTGGCTCTGTCGCTCGTCCAGCTTGCGGCGGGTGGCATAGACGGTGATGGACACAACGTCGGGTTGGCCCGCCAGTTGATCAATCACGGCCGGCGGCAGTGCGACGACCACATTGACGTAACCCAAAAAGGCGGTTTGGCGCTGAATGGGCGCGAGGCGCAACTGATCGATTAAAGCCAGCGTTCCGGCGTTCGCCTGGGGATCCTCAACCAACTGGATCGCAAATGTCTCGGCGCCCACTCCCCCAGCTGCCGCCTTCCGGGCACGCGGACTCAGTTTGAAACCCGGCTGAAACTCCCCTTCCCACTGGACCGCCTTCTCCTGATCTGCCCACGCCTGAAGTCGCCCCAGCGCCGTGGCATCGCCGTAAATCAGATACGCGTTCTGCGGCACGTAGCTGACCACGCGAACCCCGGTCTGCTCGAGCATTGCCCGCCAATCCGGCCGTACGGGCCCCGCAAACTGAATCAGGTGAAGCCGTTGTCCGGCAAAATTCCCCAGGAGACGCCGTGCTGTCCCGCCCGGATCCGTTCGAGTATCCAGCGGGCCGGCATTCAGGTGAATAAAGTGCGACGCTTCGGCCGATTCCACCCCGTCCGGCAGCCCGGACCCGGGAAGTTCCGCTTCGATCACCTGGAAACTCCCGTAGTCGGCGATCATCGTGCCGCCCGAGGACAGCAGGGAAGCCGTCTTCAGCGGATCGTGAACGCGCAGTTTCCGAGGAGCGGCGGAGCTTTCCCGGCACGCGAGCAGGCAACAGAGGGAGCAGACCAGGATGACGAGTCCTCTCCTTGCCTGCGGCCGAAGACAGCCGTTCCTCGGCCGCCACCACTGCGGGAAAAGCATGGCGCCAAGTATGCCCGCCGGACGTGCGAAGTCAAACGCGTGGTGTATGTTGCCGCTGTTTCTCACTCCCGCTTGCGTCCGGGGCGAACCGAGGGAATTCTGTGTCGAAAATGTCGCCCTCCCCTCGCTTTCCCTCGCAGAGAGGAGCGGAAGACAACCGGAACCCTGCGAAGACGCGCCCATGAAACCCTCGTCGGGGTTAATAATCTTGACCTGTCTCCAGACCGGCTCTTAATGTGGGCCCGCGTTAGGCAAATTCATGTTTGCGCAAGTAAAAACCCTGTTCTCCAATGATATCGGGATAGACCTCGGGACAGCCAATTCCCTCGTTTATGTTCGTGATCGAGGCATCGTTCTGAGAGAACCTTCCGTCGTGGCGATTCAGGCGGGCACCACCAACGTCCTCGCAGTCGGCGAAGAGGCAAAACGCATGCTGGGACGCACGCCGGGCAATATCGTGGCCATCCGGCCCATGAAAGACGGCGTGATCGCGGACTTCGAAATCACCGAAGCCATGCTCCGCCATTTCATCCAGAAGGTCCATCACCGAAAGCTCATTGCACCCCGCGTCGTCGTCGCGGTGCCCTCGGGCATTACCGAGGTCGAGAAAAGGGCCGTCAAAGACTCCGCCACCCATGCGGGCGCCCGCGAAGTTTACCTCATCGAACAACCCATGGCCTCGGCCATCGGGGTCGGGCTCCCCGTCCATGAACCGGCGGGCAACATGATCGTCGATATCGGCGGAGGCACCTGCGAAATCGCAATCATCTCCCTCGCCGGCATCGTCTTCAGCCGCAGCCTGAGGGTCGGCGGAGACGAATTCGACGAAACGATCGTGGCGCACATGAAGCGAGCCTATAACCTGATGATCGGTGAACGCACAGCGGAAGAAATCAAGATTCGCATTGGCTCTGCCTTTCCGCTGGAGCAGGAATTAACCATGGAAGTAAAAGGCCGCGACCTGAGCGCAGGTTTGCCGAAAACCCTGACCATTCGCTCCGAGGAAATTCGCGAAGCCTTGCAAGAGCCGCTTTCACAAATATTGGAGTCCGTCCGCATCACGCTCGAACGATGCCCCCCGGAGCTGTCCGCCGACCTGGTGGACCGCGGCATTGTCATGGCTGGCGGTGGCGCGCTGTTGCGCGGCATCGACCGGCTCGTCGCCGAGGAAACCGGCCTTCCCGTCACTATCGCCAGCGACCCGCTGAGCGCCGTGGCCGAAGGCACCGGCCGCGTGCTGCAGGAACTCCAGTTCCTGAAACGCGTCTCTTCCAACTCCCGTTAACGACCGTGGCTCTTCCTCCGCCTTCACCGTCATCAGAGATCGCGCGGCCCGACCGCGACGAATCTGATGTCACGTAAACAAGTCCGAAATCCGAAATCCGAAATCCGGCCGGCCGCCGGACGCAATCGGCGCTGCCTCGCGCCCGGCTCTCCACCCGCTCCCGGCCCTCGGACTCCGGCCATCACGCCATGCTGAGACGCTCGCATTACATGGCGCTCGGCGCGGTCGCACTGGTGATCCTGGTCATCCTGAACCTGCCGGCCCAAAGCGCCTCCCGGCTCAAGCTCGCTATCGGCAGCCTTTTCCTCCCGCTCTTCGGCCTCGCCACCTCCGGACAACAGGCCGCGGAACGCGCCGCCGACACCCTGACCCCGCGCTCCCAACTGGTCCGCGAAAACGAACAACTCCGCCGCGAAAACGCCCAGCTCCGGCTGCACGCCGTCCAATCCGCCGAGATCTTCCGCGAAAACGCCCGCCTCAGGCAGTTGCTCGGCTGGCAACAAAAACAACCCTGGAAACTCAAGCTCGCCCACGTCGTCCTGCGCGACCCCGCAAACTGGTGGCGCACCCGCCAGATCGACCTCGGCAGCCGCGACGGCATCCGCCCCGACCTGCCCATCCTGAGCCCCGAAGGCTACCTCATCGGCCGCGTCGGCGCCGTCAGCCTGACTCACTCACAGATCGTCCTGCTCGGCGACCCCACTTGCCGCGTCGCCGCGCTGGTCGAGAACGAAGCCCGGGACACCGGCATGATCGGCGTCGCCGGACCATTCGACGGGTCTCTCGTCGAAATGTCCTTCCTGCCCCCCAATGCGGTCCTGAAACCCGGGCAGAATGTGTCAACAAGCGGTCTCGGGTCCATCTTTCCAAAAGGCATTCCCATCGGAAAAGTGGTCGATTTCCGGCCTGTGGAATACGGCCTGAGCATGCAGGCGCGCGTCAAACTCGGCGCCAACCTCAGTTCGCTCGAAGAAGTATGGGTGTTGTTCCCATGAAAAGGCCGAAATCCGAAATCCGCAATCCGAAGGAACGGCTATGATCGCGCTGAACACCGTTCTCATCCTGCTCGCCGCATTTCTCGGGGCCTTCTGGCAATCCGCGTTCCAGGGGATTTATCGCCTGCTCGGCGCCCAGATCGACCTGCTGCCCGCCCTCATCGTTTACGCCAGCCTTTCCTCCGGGCTCCCGACCATCACCCTGACCGCGCTGCTGGGCGGCCTGTTCGTGGATTCACTCTCCGCCAATCCGCTCGGGGTGAGCGTGCTTCCGCTCCTGATCGTCGGACTTGTGTTTTACTCGAAACGCGATCTCATTCTGCGAGACCAGTTGTTCGCCCAATGCGTGCTGGGCTTCATCGCCAGCGCCGTCGTTCCCGCGCTGACGGTCCTGTTGATCCTCACCAAGGGTCACTCCCCCCTGCTGGGCTGGGGCTCACTGTGGCAGTGGACCGTCATGAGCGCCGCCGGCGCGGTGGCCACTCCGGTCTGGTTCGGCCTGTTCGGCCTGTTCGACCGCGCTCTCAATTACAGCCGGTCCGCCGAAACCACGTTCCGGCCCGACCGCGAAATCCGGAGAGGGAGAAGATGAACGTATGATTTTCGACCAGCTCAAGAAGAGCGATCCGCATTTGCGGTTCCTTGCGGCACTGTTCGCCGCCGGGATCAGCGTGCTCCTGACCGGCCTCTGGTGGGTCCAGATCGTCACTTCGCGCAATTATCGCGAGAACCTCGAGACCCAGTCGTTCCGCACCATCCGCGTTCCCGCCGCGCGCGGCGAAATCCTCGACCGCAACCGCATTCCGCTCGCCGAAAATCGCCCGGTTTACAGCATCTGTCTCTACCTCGAGGAACTTCGAAAGGAATTCGACGCGGCGGGCCAGAAGGAAGTCCGCGGCATCCGGGCCGAACTCGCCTCGAGAATGGCCGCCGAAGAGCAACGGCTCGGTCGCGAACTCACTCCGGAGGAGCGGCAACGGTTCAAACTGACCCGGAAACAGATCGACCAGATCTACGAACGAGCGCGTTGCAACGTTGTCAGCAATATCGTCGCGCGCATCAGCCAATGCATCCGCAGACCGCTCTCCTTCAATCCGGAACATTTTACCCGGCATTACGAACGCGAGCGCGTCCTGCCCTATCCCGTTGCGGAAAACATCACCGCCGCCGAGATCGCCCGGTTCGAGGAACGATCAGAAATCTTCACCGGCGTGGACATCGAAACCCAGGCGATCCGCGTTTATCCCCACAAGGACACCGCCGCCCATGTGCTCGGTTACCTGCGCTTCAACGACGAATCCATGGAGGGCGAGGAAGCCTTCTTCTGGTACCGCCTCCCCGATTACCGCGGCGTTCTTGGAGTCGAATACGCCGCCGACCGGTTCCTGCACGGCCGGGCCGGCGTGAAATCCGTGCTCATCAACCATCTCGGTTTCCGGCAATCCGAAAACATCTGGTCGCCAGCCATCCCGGGCAGCAACGTCGTTCTGACCATCGATCTGCATGTCCAGAAAGCCGTTGAGAAAGTGCTGGACGAAGCCCCTCTGGGATACCGGCCCGCCCGCGCGGCGGCGGTCGTCATGGACGTGCACACGGGCGATGTCCTGGCGCTCGCGTCCTCGCCTGATTTCGATCCGAACGCCTTCGCCCGCAGAATCTCGGAAGCCGAATACCGCCATCTGCAAAGCATTGGGGCGGAAAAGAACCGCGCCACGCAGGTGCACTATCGGCCGGGATCCATCTTCAAAACGCTGGTTGGGCTGGCGTGCCTCGAAGCCGGCTTGGATGAGCACGCCCTTTATCAGGTGCAGCCCTATTCCCGGAATCCGAGGTACGGAGGCATCGTCGTGGGACGGGAGTTTCGCGACACGGTATCGCCGGGGCTCTACGATTTCAGGCGCGCGTTCATCAGGTCCAGCAACGCCTACTTCATCGCCCACGGCCTGCCGCATCTGAACCGCATTCTCGCTCTGGGCCGGCGCCTGCACCTGGGCGAACTCACCTACCTTGCCAACGTCGAGGACAATACGCCCGGCGTGGCATTGGACGACGAGTGGCAGGCCCTGGCCGGAACACGACAGGAAGTGCCGGGATCGTTCCCCGACGAGCAGACCCTCCGTTCCGGATGGTCTCGCGGCGAGACCGCCCTGCTCTGCTTCGGGCAAGGCCGCCTGGACGTCACGCCGCTTCAGATGACCGTGCTCGCCTGCGCCCTGGCCAACGGCGGCAAGGTGCTCTACCCGCGGCTGATCGACAGCGTGGAACCCATGGACCCGTTGCTTGGGCGCACGCGCCTCGTCATGCCGAAAGGCCGCGTGCGCGACCACCTCGGCGTCAGCCAGCGCAGCCTGAAGATCATCCGCGACGCCATGCGCGACGACGTGGCCGACAACGAAGGCACCGCCCGCTTCGCGAGGATCGACGGCTTCCAGATCTGCGCCAAGACCGGCACCGCCCAGAACGAGCGCGGCGGCGTCATTGACACGAGCGTGCAGACGACTTGGATCCTCTCGTTCGCTCCCTACGAAGACCCGCGGTACGCCGTCGTGGTGATGGCAGAGGGAGGGTTGTCGGGCGGGGAAACCTGCGGTCCGATGGTGAAGAAGATTTACGAGGCGCTGCTGGAACGGGAACGCATGGGCTCCGCCGCCACCCTGGCAAGATCCTACTGATATGTTCGAACAAACGCTGAATGAACGGCAGCCCCGGATCGACAAGCTCCTGTTGCTTGCGATCGCGGGCCTGATCCTCATCGGCCTCGCGTTCATCTACAGCGCAACCATGGCCCACGAGTCGGCGCGCTCCGCCCCGCTTCTCGATCAGCTCTGGCTCCGGCAGGCCATCTGGTACGGCGTCGGCCTCTGCCTCGCCGCCACCCTTTGCCTGGTCGATTACCGCGTCCTCGCCCCCTGGGCCTACCTCGGCTACTGGATCGCCATCCTCGCACTCGTCGCCGTGTTCTTCTTCGGCACCTACCGCGGCGGCGCCCGACGCTGGATCGACATGGGACCGTTCCTGCTCCAGCCGTCCGAGTTCGCCAAGCTCGCTTTCATCTTCGCCATGGCCCAGTTCCTCAGCCGACCCGCCGAACAGCTCAAGTCCCCGCTGAATTTCTGGAAACCTATCGGCATGATGTGTCTCCCATTCGTATTGATCATGGAAGAGCCCGACCTCGGTTCGGCCCTGGTGCTGATCCCCACCGGCCTGGCGATGATGTTCTGCGCCGGCACGCCCAGGCGTTTCCTCCTGCGCCTCATCGGCGCCGGCGGCATCGTTGCCGCCCTCTTTCTCGTCGATATCCTCTTCGCCCCGCCCGGCTGGCAGATCAAACTCGGCGACTACCAGCGCCATCGCCTGCTCGTCTATTTTGGCGTCGATTTCGCCCCGCGGAACGCCTCGCCCGCCGAAAAACAGCGCGCGCGCGAACTCCAGCGCGCCCGCTCCTACCAGGTCCGCCAGGCCATGATCGCCGTCGGCTCCGGCGGTGCCACCGGCAAAGGCTGGCAGAACGGCGACCAGGTCCGCGGCGGCTTCCTGCCCCCCGGCGCCGCGCATAATGATTTCATTTTCTCCGTGATTGCCGAGGAGAAAGGATTCGTCGGCAGTATTGTTGTGCTGACGCTGTATTCGGTGGTCCTGTTCTCAGGAATCAGGATCGCCGGCCAGGCTCGCGATCGCCTGGGCAAACTCATGGCTGTGGGCGTCGTCACGCTCCTTTTCAGCCACATCTTCATCAACATCGGCATGAATATTCGCATCGTCCCGGTAACAGGCATTCCACTGCCGCTGCTCTCGTACGGCGGGTCCTCAGTGATCGCTTCGTTGATCGCCCTGGGCATGCTCCATAACGTATACATTCACCGAAAGGGATACTGAACCATATGAGCGAACGAAACTTCTCACGGCGCCGGCGCGGCGGAATGCGCTTCCGCCCCAGCGGCGGACTCGGGCACGTGAATAAGCCCGACCGCGAAGCGTCCGAGGCGCGCGCTGAAGCCGTCGGCGGCGTCGCCGCACAGGAAAAGGTTTACGACCGCCGCCACGCGCAGGAAATCGAACGCGCAGAAAACATCGCCGCCGGACTCCCGCCCGAAGGCCTGCCCCCCGCCGCCAACACCGCCGGCGACAAAAAAGACTTCCGCCAGCCTCACCTCGATACTCCGGCGGAGGTCGCCGAGGAAAAACCCTTCGAACCCGTGCCCGTACAGGAAAAACCCAAGGGCATCGTGGACAGCATCCGCATCGCGGCCACCACTCTCGTCAGGAAAGTGCAAAAGCTCCTCAAACCCGTTAAGAAGGTCCACAAGGAAATCATCATCAACGCCGAAACCCTCGAAACCCGCGTCGCCGTCACCGAAGACGGCAAACTCGAAGAGTTCAACATCGAACGCACCACCGAGGAACGCCTCGTCGGCAGCATCTTCAAAGGCAAGGTCCGCAACCTCGAAGACGGCCTCAAAGCCGCCTTCGTCGATATCGGCTTCGAAAAGAACGCCTTCCTCCATTACTGGGACATCGTGCCCAACAACTTCGACAGCGGCGTGGAAATCGTCGAGCGCCCCGTCAAACGCGACCGCCGCGACAAACCCAAAATCACCCAGAAGGACATCCCGCGCCTGTACCCTCCCGGCAGCGATATCATCGTCCAGGTAACCAAAGGCCCCATCGGCACCAAAGGACCCCGCGTCACCACCAACATCGTCCTTCCCGGAAGGTTCCTGGTCCTCCTGCCGAACTCGGACCAGAGCGGCATCTCGCGCAAGATCGAAAACCAGCAGGAACGCCAGCGCCTCAAGAAAATCCTCCGCGAGCTCGCCATCCCGGACGGCATGGGCGTCATCATGCGCACCGCGGGCGAAGGCCAGCAAAAACGCTACTTCGTTCGCGACCTCGCCCTGCTCCTCGAGGAATGGCGCCTCATCCAGGAAAAGATCAAGGCACAGCCCACCGCCACGTGCGTCTTCCAGGAACCCGACCTCATCGAGCGCACCGTGCGCGACTTCCTCACCGAGGACGTGGACCGCATCGTCGTTGACAGCCCCAAGGCCGCCGATCGCATGCGCGAGATGATCTCGAAGATCTCCAAGCGCGCCGCTCGCAAGGTGATCCTCTACAACGATCCCCAGCCAATCTTCGACCGCTTCCTCATCACGAAGCAGCTCGAGAACGCCTTCTCGCGCCAGGTCCACCTCAAGAGTGGCGGATACATCGTCATCGACGAAACCGAGGCGCTCGTCGCCATCGACGTCAACACCGGCCGCCACAAGGGCGGCAAGGACCAGGAATCGGCCATCCTCAAGGTCAACCTCGAGGCCGCCGACGAAATCGCCCGCCAGTTGCGCCTGCGCAATATGGGCGGCCTCATCGTGCTGGATTTCATCGACATGAAATCCGGCCGCGACCGCCAGCAGGTGTATCAGCGCATGAAGGAAGGTCTGCGCCGGGACAAGGCGAAAACGCATATCCTGCCGATCTCGCAGCTCGGCCTGATGGAAATGACGCGCCAGCGCCATTCGGAAAGCGTCCGCGCCGCCGTTTACGACGATTGCCCCTACTGCAAGGGCCGCGGCAAGGTCAAGAGCTCACTCACCATGAGCGTCGAAATCCAGCGCAAACTCAGCGAAATCCTCAAGAAACGTCCGCGCGACGAATCGGACTTCCAGCTCCGCATCATCGTGCATCCCACGGTGCTCGAACGCCTGCGCACCGAAGACGAAAAACATCTCATCGAGATGGAAAAACGCTACTTCGGCAAACTCTCGTTCCGCGCCGACCCGAGCATGCACGCCGAACAGTTCAAGATCGTCAACGTCGCGAACAACGAGGAACTGGCGAACGTCGGAGGCTGACTCACGACGGACTTGCTCGCATCCATCAAAGGGATTCCGCCCCAAAGCCCGGGGTTGCTCGCAACAACGAGCCGCCCTGGGCAAGGGCAATACGTGTCGACGGCTCGAATCGAGTCACTGCCGCAAGCGATAATACCGCTCCGATCCGCTCACCGCATTGGTCACCACGTGATTCGTGCCCACAATATCCGGCGCCTGCAACACAGCCTCCCATAAGCCGCCGGCCAGATTCGTACTGGCCTCCAGCGTAAACCCGGTAAAATTCGTTCCCCACGACAACACGACGTCCGCATTCGCATCGAGCTCTATGCCAAGCAACGGAGCGGGCGGCGCGCTGGTCCGGATCCGATAAACGTCGCCGCTGGCGATGTAGGCAATGTAGAGATTGCCCTCCAGATCTTCACCGAAAGACACAGGAAACATCGGGGTGCCGATATCGGGCACGAGCAGATGATCGATGTTCACTACCGTGCCGAACGGGTCGGCAGGATCGAACATCCAGTAGTTGTCGTCCGCCGTGCTGGCGCTGTTGCGCGAGTCCAGAAAGAAGTATTTCCCCTGGAGCGTGGGGTCCGGCCCGCGATACACGTATCCCCCCGTGACCACCGTGCCGCCGAACTGATCGGCATCGCGATCGTAGTCGTACACCGGATCGACGGCGCCGGGAGGCGGGAGCCCGCCCACCCCGCCGCTCGGTGTCGCTATGCGGCCTTCCCGCAATCGCCAGCCGAAATTCTCGCCGCCGGAACTCGACGCAGGCAGGAAATCAATCTCCTCGCGCGCGCTCTGCCCAACGTCGCCAATCCATAAGTCTCCTGTCGCCCGGTCAAAGCTCGCCCGAAACGGATTCCGCAGCCCATAGGCGAAAATCTCGTCATCCCTCTCGTCCTCCACAAACGGATTCGACGGCGGGATCGCGTAATTCCGGTTGGTGTCGGCAGGGAACGCATCGCCGTCCACGTCAACGCGCAGAATCTTGCCCAGCCAGTTGTTTGTGGTGTCCTGGGCGTTGCCGATGCCCGGCGTATGCCCCGCGTCGTTGTCATCGCCGCCGCCGCCGTCGCCCGTGGCGATGTAGAGGTAGGGATGATTCGGGCTGAATCCAATCCATCCCCCGTTGTGATTCGCCTGCGGCTGCTGAAAGGTAAGGATCGTCCGGACCGACGCCGGATCCGCAATGTTCGTGTTCGCCGCGCTGACCGTGTACTCGCGGACATGCGTCGAGAACGGCGTCACACCGTTATCCAGCGTGACGTTGACGTAGAATCTTCCATTCGTCTGGTACCCGGGATGAAAGGCCAGCCCCAACAACCCGCCCTCGCCCGCGGTGTCCACGTTCGGAATGCTCAGGAACGGCGTCGGTTCCAGTTGTCCCGACTCCAGGTTGAGGATGCGAATGCCTCCGCCGCGTTCAACAATGAACAGCCGCGTTCCGTCGCCGGGCGCGTGTGTGACGAAAATAGGAGCGCTCAAACCGCTCGCCACCCGCTGCAGCCCGAGAATGTCCGCCCGCGACGGCAGGGCCCAACAGCAACCCAGCAGGATCAAACCGAGCACGCCCGCCAGCGGAACAGCGCCGAAAGTGCCGCCTTGCAGGCGGTCCCTGAGAGGAATGATTCTTTTCACGAGTGCCTACCATGCCGCATCTGCGAGGTCAGATGCCATTAGGGATATCCCCCATTGTTCCGCCGGCCAGAGAGGACCGCTGATCCCGGCTCCTGCGGGATTGCATTCCAACTGCCCGCCTTCAACATTGTCGCCGTGTCAACCGCAGCGCAGACGTCGTTTCTGAAGGGCCTCGATTACTCGGTCGTCCAGCAGTGCATGCGCTGCGGACTGTGCCTGCCCACCTGCCCCACGTACGACGCCACCAAAGTCGAACGCCACAGCCCCCGCGGGCGCATCGCCCTGATGCGCGCCATTGCCGATGGCGAACTCGACGCGTCGCGGACGTTCGCGGAGGAAATGTCCTTCTGCCTCGGATGCCTGGCGTGCATGACCGCGTGCCCCGCCGGCGTCAACTACGCCGAACTGCTCGAACGCGCGCGCGCTGAAGCCGAGCAGTCCGGCGTGCTGAATTCGCCCTGGCGCCGTTTCGTCCGCGCCTTCGCCTTGCAATGGCTCTTCTCGGACCTCAGCCGGCTTCAGCTCGCCGGCCGCGCGCTTCGGCTCTACCAGCAGACCGGACTGCAGACGGCGCTCCGCCGGATCGGCGTCTTCAGACTCCTGCCCCGCCGCCTCCGTGAACTCGAGGCCATGACGCCGGAGATCCAGCCGCAGTTCTCCGCCGACCTCATCCCTCCGGTCACGCCCGCCCTCGGAACCCGCCGTTTCCGCGTCGCCATGCTCACCGGCTGCATGCAGGACCTGCTGTTCAGCGACGTGAATCGCGACACCGTCGAAGTCCTCGTCCGCAACCGCTGCGAAGTAGTTGCTCCGCCCGAACAGTTCTGTTGCGGTTCCATCTTCGGCCACAACGGCGAGTGGCAGATGGCACGCGAACTCGCCCGAAAGCAAATCGATCTCTTCCCGCCCGAGCAGTTTGATGCCATCATCACCAATGCCGGCGGCTGCGGCTCGCACCTGAAACACTTCACGCGCCTGCTCGATGACGATCCTCGCTACCGCAAATCCGCCCGGCTCTGGGATAACAAAGTCAAGGACATCCACGAGTGGTTGCTCGAAATCGGTGTGCAACCTCCCGTCGCAACAACTTCCGCCACCCGGACGCAAACCGTGACCTACCACGAGTCCTGCCACCTCTCGCATGGCCAGAAAATCGTGCAGCAACCGCGCGAACTGCTGCGCCTCATTCCGGGATTGAAGCTCGTGGAACTCTCTGAGAGCTCCTGGTGTTGCGGCAGCGCCGGCGTGTACAGCCTGACCCGGCCGGACATGGCTGCCCAACTGCTCGAACGCAAACTCAATCACATCCAGGCCACCGGCGCTGCCATCGTCGCCACGGCAAACCCCGGTTGCCTGTTGCAGTTGATCAACGGCGCCCGGCGGCGCGGCCTTGATCTGCGAATCGTTCACCCCGTTTCGCTCCTCGCCGCAGCATATCGAGCCGCCGGCGATACAGCCGATCGCCAATGAACCCGCTCACCGGCCCGACACCGCTCCCTTCGGCACCGGCGTCCCCTGCTCCAGCCGTTCCGTATCGCGGGCGCATCGCGCCGTCCCCGACCGGTTACCTGCACCTCGGCCATGCCCGAACGTTCTGGATCGCCCGGGAAAGAGCCCGCGCTGCCGGCGGCACCCTCGTGTTGCGCAACGACGATCTCGATCGCGCCCGCTGCAAACCTGAGTTCGTCAGCGCACTCTACGACGACCTGCGATGGTTCGGATTCGCCTGGGACGAAGGTCCGGACATCGGCGGCCCGTTTGCGCCCTACGACCAAAGCCGGCGCATGCACGTGTATCGTTCGGCGCTGGAACAACTCATCCGTGCCGGCGCGGTATACCCCTGCACCTGTTCGCGACGCGACATCCTGTCTGCCGCGCGAGCGCCACACGCGCGAGACGATGAAGAGCCGATCTATCCCGGGACCTGCCGCGGGCGTGCATTACCGCCCGAAGGACGGAAATTCTCCTGGCGCTTTCGCGTCCGCGACGGTGAAGCCGTTTCCTTCGAGGACCGCTGCTTCGGAGCGCAGCGTTTCACAGCCGGCCGGGATTTCGGCGATTTCGTTGTATGGCGTCACGACGACGTGCCCGCCTATCAACTGGCCTGTGTGGTGGACGACGCAGCCATGCGCATTACGGAAGTGGTGCGGGGCGCCGACCTGCTGCTCAGCACGGCGCGCCAACTCCTGCTGTATCGCGTGCTCGGGCTGGAAGCGCCGCGATTTTATCATTGCCCGCTGATGACCGATGAAACCGGCGTGCGCCTTGCCAAACGCCACGCCTCTCTCAGCCTGCGCACCCTGCGCGAGCAGGGCCGCAAACCAGAGGAGTTCCAGCGCGAGTTCCGTGCCCTTCAGGCCGGTGAATGGAACATTCAACACTCAACGCCTAACGCCAACATTCAGTGCAACGTCAAAGGCATTGAAGGTTGAATCCTGAATGGCAACCGCCAACGCACACTCACGCAGGCGCGCGTCGATGCAGGTTGGACACCCGCGCTCCGTGCCGAAGCGCTCCATAGCGTTTCCTTCCTTCTCCGCACACATCGGCTTCCGAAGCATGCTCATGGATTCCTCCGTTCCTATCTCTGCCCGCGTTGTCGAAGCGTCTGCAACCACAGCCGAACCCGCGGCGCCAGATCGGCGTGCGTGCGCTCCAGCTCTTCGTATTCCTTGATCGCACCGTCCTGGTCTCCCTGCTCCAACAGGAGCTTCGCCAGCGCCAACCGCGCGGAAGCGGATCGCGGATACTTCTCAAGCAGTTCCTTGTAGACCTGGATGGCTTCATCCCGCTTTCCGTCAAGCTGGTACACCTGGGCGAGATGCTCATGAGCGCGTGGCGAACTCGGATGCTCCTCAAGCTGTTTCCTGAATCGCTCGATCAGTTCTTTCGTCCTTCCCAGGGCCGCGTAATAGCGGTGCACATCCTGAAGCAGAGGATCCATCTCCGGAGCGCCCAGCGTCTGCAGGTTTCCGGAACTCCGGACTGCCAGGCCGTACGTCGGTGTCGCGCCGCGGGAAGCATCGCTCCGCTTCCATGCTTCTTCGGCCAGATCGATGGCGGTCGAGTATTTTCCCTGGGCAGCGGCCGCGCGCGCCTGCAGAACCAGGAGATTCGGCTCGCGCGGATTCGTGGCCATGTATTCGTTCAGCAACTCCTCCGCCAGCCGGTGCTGCTGCCCGCGGACCATCCATTCGATCAACTCCGCAAATTCCCGCGCATTGAAGGAGGAATACGACCAGTTCCGGATGGCGTTCGCCGCCGCGGCGAATTCCCGGGCGAACAACAGCGCCTGGATGCGTGCCAGCATCAATTCCCGCGCTGCACCCGGACGGTGTTCCGCCCACTCCTCGTAAAGACGCGCCATTTCGCCGTACTTCCCCTGGAGGTTGGCGACATACAACGCCTGATTGCACCATTCCTCCCGGAACGCTCCCGGCATGCGCGTGGTTTCAAGCACCGCCTCCGCCGCCGCATAATTCCCCGCTGCCGTATGGTGCGCAATCAACAGTTGTGCCGTCTCCCAGCCTCTCTCTGCGTCGGAAGGATCTTCCGCCCGCTCTGCGGCGAGTTGCGCCTCCAGTCTCGCCACAACCTGCGTCATGGCCGGCCCCGATCCTGCCAGCGCTCTCAAGCTCGTCAGCGCCATTGTCTTCAGCGGATCCACGAACCCGGGCGGCTGTCTGACCTGCGTGCCGCCTGGCGCCGCGACAAGAACACGCGACCCGCCGGACGATGACAGGACCTGCAATGGTTTGTGGATGGTGGAGCCGACGCGCGTCCGCAGCACGCTCGTCGGCTGCCCGGAAGAAAAAAGGACCTCGGTGAAGAGCTCGATAGCTTCGTTCGTCCTGCCGGCGCGCCGCTCAAAGCTGGCAAGATTGAGCAGAAGAGAGACTCTCCCCGGTCCCGCGGACTTGAGTGCCTCGCGGCAAAGCACCCTGGCCTGTTCCATGCGTCCCCCCTTTTGTAGGCCCTGCACCACGGCATGAAAGAACGAGATCTCGTTGGTGTGCAAGCCTTCGGCCAGAGTCTTCTGCATCAGCGCGTTGATCTTGCCGTTCTCATTGCGCTGAATGTAGAGCGGAATCAACGCCCGCACGGCCTCCCATCGCGGTTGCCCCCGCCCCTCCATCATCTTCTCGTAAAGCGCAATGGCCTCGTCCGCATCCGCTCGCGCGTGCCGCATCGTCGCTACAATGGAAACCCAGTCGGCATCAGCCGGTTGCGCCGCGAGAACCTCCTCGGCCGCGCGCACTGCTTCATCCTCGAAACGGCCTGTCAGCAACAGGAGCACAAGCTCGCGTTTGGCTTCAAGGCTCGATGATGACATCAGCCGCCAATGATCAAGAACCTCCTGCTCGGCATGGATCGACAGCGCCAATTGAAACATGATGACGAGCACTTGCGTCTTGAAATCCTCGTAGGATCCAGTCCAGCCCGATTTTGGAAAAGTCACCGAAACGATCCTCTCAACGGTTGCACCTCCCGACGGGGTCTGCGGCACCGAAACAACCTGTCCGCTGGGAAGCGTCACTGCGGTCGTCCCGGACTGCTTTGGCCTCACCCTGGCCGCCAGCATCTTCACGTGTTCGGTGAGCGCGTCCCGCGCGCGAACGCCCCGTTGCGAGGGCGTCGCAGCCCCTGATGTCTCTCCCGTGTCGCCGATCTCCAGCAATGTCCGCAATTGCTTGTACGCCGCGCGGCGGTCGCCGTTCTCGGACAGGTACCGGGCGTACTCGTAGCGAACACGGAAATCCCCGGGGTTCGCTTCAACCGCGCGCGCCAGGCACTCCAGCGCCTCGCGGCGATACCCCATTCTCCACATGCCTGCCGCCGCGCGCTCCAACGCGTCGGCATTGCCGGCCGACAGCTCCAGAACCTTCTTCCATGCCTCCTTCGCGCTTGCGTCGTCCCCGAGTTGCGCGTGCAACTGCGCCAGCCGCTCGTACTCGGCCGCCGACGGCTGCCCGGACAGCGCCATCAGCTTCCTGTAGGCTTCCAGCGCCTTGATCAGGTCCTCGGTCTCATACGCCGCGCGCATCATGCTCTTCAGCGCGGCAGTCTTGTCATCCACCAAACGCGCCGCTTCCTCGAGCACTTCCAGCGCGCGCAACGGCTGGTGCGTTTCCCGGTAAACCGCGGCCAGTTCTTCATACACCGACAAGCGGCCCGGAGTCGCGCGCAGGCGGGCCTTGAACTCGTCCACCAGCGCCTCCTCCCGGCCCAGCTCGTAAGCCACGCGCGCCAGCGCCTGCACCAGCCGCATCCGGCCCTCGTCGTCCGATGCCGCCACCACGCCCTCCCGATAGGCCGCCAGCGCCTCGTCCAGCCGGTTCATCCGGAGCAGCGCGTCCCCGTACAACCGCCGATACTCGGCGTCGTTCGGCTTGAGCTCAATCACCGCCCGATACTGAACCAGCGCCTTGTCATGCTCACCGTACCGCGCATACACCTCCGCCAGCCGCAACCGGGCATCCGGCGACGACGGCATCAACTGGACAATGCGCTCCGCCGTCGCTATGGCTTCGGCCTGCCAACCCAGCGCCACCTGCAGTTCGAGCAGTTCGACCAAATGCGCGCTCGCCCGGCCGCGGTCCGTTTCGGTCAGATGACTGAACAGACGAATGGCCTCATGCGGACGGTTCGCCAACCGATAGGCGCGGGCCAGATCGCGGGTATAATTTGCGTTGGCCGGATCCAGCGCGCGCCGACGCTCGAGCAATTGGACCGCGCGTTCCTGCTGACCGTTGCGGGCGCACACCAGCGCCAGGCGTTTCAACAGGACCTCCGAACGCGGGTTCCGCTCCAGCTCGCGCTCCCATTGCGCCTGGCGTTGGGACAACAGGCCCAACTCGGTCAGCGCGTCGAGCATACCGCGCTCGCCTTCGTTCCGTATGAAGTCGTTCGTGTCCTGGCCCGCCAGCGCTTCGTATTCGGCCAACGCTGCTTCATACTTCTTCTGGCGCGCCAGGTTCCGCGCATACGCCAGCCGCAAATCCAGGTTCTCCGGCTCGAGTTCAAGGGCGCGTTTGCGCAAACCGCCGGCCTCGGCGTATCGCTCGTGCACTTCAAGTATAGACGCCACCTCGTTGCATTCGGCCGCGCTCGCGGTCGCCGGATCCGCCGCCGACAACCAGCGTTTCACCGCCTCGGCCTCCGCTCCCTGCTTGAACTCGAGCGCCGCCAGGTGAAACACCCATTCCCGCCGTCTCTCGCGTTTCAAGGCTTCTTCATACGCCTCAATCGCCTCGGCCCGCAGATCGTAGGATTCCAGCCAGCCCGCCAGTTCGGCGAATCGTGCCGCCGACGGATTCGCCTCCACAATGCGGCGCCATGTCGCCATCGCGCCCGCCTTGTCGCCTGCCGCCAGCCGCGCCGCGCCCAGTCGGCGGATGTAGTCCGTCTCGCGCGGAAAGAGCTCGAGGAGCTTCTCGAAGGCGGCGAACAGTTCGTTTGTCCTGTTCTGCTGCGCGTACAGCCCAATCAGCTTCTCATACGCGCCCGCGCTCCGGGGATGCCGCTCCAGGATCGAGCGATACTCCTTCTCAGCCAGGTCCCACGCGCCCATGCGCGTGCGCGTCTCGGCCAGCAACGCGCGCACGTCCACGTCGCCAGGCGCCTCCGCCAATCGCCGCTCGAGCGACTGCGCCAGGTCGGGCAACCGGCCGATATCCTCGTGAAGATCCACCAGACGCCGCGCCACCTCTTCGAACACGGCCGACCCGGGCGCAGCCAGTTCCAACGCCTCTTGAAGGGCGTCCGTGGCTTCGCTGTTTCGCCCCGCCTCCACCAGGCACCGCGCGAGCGACTGCAACGCGGTGCAACGTCGATACGGATCATCCTTCGACATCTCCGCGATCTGCCGATACACCCCAATCGCCTCCACCCACATCCGGTTGTCCTGGTAAATCTCCGCCAGCTCCAGTTGCGCAAACACCTCCCCCGGATTCTGCTCCGCGATCCGCTTCCACGCCTCAATCGCCTCCGCCCTCTTCCCCTGCCTCAAATACAAGTTCCCCAACATCCGGCACACCGCGCTGCGCTGCTCCAGATCCTCCAACCCCTCCAGCCCCTCCCCCAACAGCTTCGCCGCCGCCTCATCTCGCCCGGCCTTGTAATACAACGTCCCCAACAACACCTTGAACGCCGCACCCTCCTCCCCCCTCTCTCCAGCACGCTCCAATACCTTAATCGCCTCCGCCGTCCTGAACTGACGATCATAGATCCGCCCCAACAACAGCATCGCCGACAATCCCTCCTCCTCAGACTCAACCCTCGACTTGAGCGCCTTCACCCACTCTTCCACCCCTTCCACCCGCGAATACCCCTCATACACCGCGTCAAACGCACGATCCTGAAACGGGTTCTTCATTAACACCGCCTCATACCGCTCCCGCACCTGCCGCTCCCGAATCGGATCAACCGACACCTCCGCCGCAACCAGGCAAGTCACACTCAGCAGCAGGCAAACCAGAACGCGCAAAAGCTCCGGAGCGCGACCTTCAGGTCGCTTCATCCTTCGCATGCTCCACCGAGACAGGAATGACTCGCTCCTCCCAATCGCTTCGTACCCTGAAGCGGCAGGAATGCCGCGCTCCTGAAGCCGCGCTATGACACAATCCTCACCCATACCGCTGTGCCTCGTGGTTAAAGACGCGGTACTGCGCGAGGTCGAGCCGTCTCAGCGCCACGTCAACAACAAACAATGACAACGCCGCCCCCAGCAGCCACGGCCACAACCGTTGCCGCACCGGCACCTCTTCGCCCGCCGCCACCTTGAACAGATCTTCCACCGCCGGCTGATAACTGCCCCCCGTCGTTCCAGCCAGTTCCTTCAGGTAATTCTCGTTCAACGCCAGATGCCGGTACTCCGGCTTGTAACTCACCGTCACCGCCCGCGTGTAATCGTTGATCACTTCCTCGCTCCCATCATCCGCCGTCCGGCTCTGCCGGATCTTCACCAGATAACTCCCGATGTCCTGCATCGGAAACGTCGCCTCATATCGCCCCGGTGCCGTCTGCCGCAGTTCCGCCGTCATCAGACTCAGGTCCGGCCTGACGATCTGCGCCGCCGTCTTCAGGCCGTTCAGGAAATTGCCCGCTTCATCCACCGTATCGATCACAATCCGCCCCTCGTCGCCCTTCACCGTAATCGACGTCTCCGCCCCGCGGTGTTGCGTCGTGCGCATCACGTCGCGAACCACCTGCGCCCAGAACTGGCCGAAACCCGGCCACCGCACCCAGTCCGCCGCCCACTTGCTCTTCGCGTCGCTCATGAACGCCGCCGATTTGCCAAGGCCAAACCGCCAACTGACGTAGAACGGATCGCCGCGTTCCGTCACCAGCGCCACCCGGGCGGTCGGCTTCACCGACGTGAGCACGTAGCCGAACAGAAACGGCGCGTTCTTCCAGTCAATCCCGCGCACCGCCTGATCATCCCTCAACACCTGCGGCACGAACGGCTCTTCGATCAACGACGACTTGCTCGCCGTCATTGTCTCCTTCGTGAAGATCTGCGGAATGTTGCGCGGGTCCGCCGTGTGATAGTACCGCCCCCTGCCCCACCGCGCGATGCTCTGCAGCAGTTCCGAATCGATATCCTGTCCCACGGCCACCGTGGACACCGTGATCTGCTCGGCGGCCATGCTCGCGGTGATTCCCTGGAAATCGCCCGGTTGCGACGCGCCGTCGGTCAGCACGATGCAATGCTTGAGCGCCGCCACCACCGTGTGCAGCATCTCGTGCGCGCGCACCATCGGCGGATACATCGCCGTCCCGCCGCCCGCCTCGATCCGGGCAATGTTCTGAACGATGCCCGACCGGTTCGCCGCGCTCTGCAGTTCACTCACCACGTACGTCTCGCCGTCAAATGCCACCACCCCTACGTAGTCCCGATCGCTCAACAGTTCCACCGCCGAGATGGCCGCCTCCTTCGCCATCTCCATCTTGTCGCCCCTCATGCTGCCGGACTTGTCGACCACCAGCACCATCGCCAGCCCGGGCGTGTCCTTTCTCTTCTCCGACCGCATTCGGACCGGCAGCGCCTCCTCGATCGACGTGCGATAATAACCGCCCAGGCCGAACGATTCCTCGCCGCCCAGCATCACAAAGCCCCCGCCAAGGTCCTCCACATACGACCGCAGCAGGCTCATCTGCCGCACGTTGAGATCCGTGGCGGGCACGTCGGACAGAATGACCGCGTCGTAAGCAGCGAGTTCCTCGAGCCCGCCCGGCATGCCCTTGCCTTCGCGCACGTCCACCCGGATGTTCTCCGCCTCGAGCGCGCGGGCAAGGTAACGCGCGTCCCGTTCGTCCCCTTCAATCAGCAACACGCGCGGTTCGCCCGCCACGCTCACCAGGCCCGCCGCCACATTGTTGTCCGCAAAGAAATCCGCCGCCGACCGGACCCGCAGTTCATACTTGATCAGCCCTTCCTTCGCCTTGTTCTCCTGAAACGTGAGCGTGTTCGGACCCGGCTTGAGGTCGATCTCCTTTTCCTGGATTTTGAACCCGTCGCGATACAGCGTGAACGTCGCCTTGCCCGCCACCGTTGCGTGCGCGACCGCGGACACCGTGAAACTCTGCCCTTTCTTGACCTCGTTCGGCACGAGCAGGTCCTCGAGCAGAATCTCCTCGCGCACGTCCGCCTGATACGGAACGGTGAACAATCGCAGCCCGTGCGCAGCCGCGCGCCGCGCCGCGGCAAGGCCGTCCCCCACGGTTTCATTGCCGTCGCTCAAGATCACCGCGCGTTTCACCGTGTCCGGCGGCATCGTCTGCCACGCGAACATCAGCGCGCGTTCCACGGCGGTCTCTGCCGCAGGCACAGGGCGCGTGATCGGTCGGTCGAGGACTGCCGGGTTGCCCGGGGCGACCAGCGGCTGATTGCTTCCGGCAAAAGTAGCGAGGCCGATCTTCGCGCCGGCCGTTCGCTTCGCGCTCACCTGCGCCCAGAAGTTCGATATCTGCGCGGGCGCCGTCTCGCCCACAGAATCCGACACGTCCCCCAGCACCATCAGCGTAACCCGGTCGCTGCGCGAAACCCGCAGCAGACTCCCGAGCGCGAACACAAGCAGGACAATGATCGTGCACCGCGTCGCCGCGGACAGTGCCAGTTGCGCGCGCGGCGAGTCCACCAGCGTCACCCGCAGCACGAGCAGCGCCACCGGCACCAACAGCAGCAAAAACAGAAACCAGGGATGTTCAAACCCGAAGTTCATTCAATCACCCTCCGGTGAAACAACACCCATTCCGTCGCCGTCAACAGGACCCCGAGCAACGCCAGCACAATCCAGGGTTCGAACCCGAGACGAAATCCCTTCCGAATCATCTCAATGGGCGCCTCCGATTTCAGCGGCAATTCTTCGGACGGCCGGATGCGGCACTCGCGCCCGCCGGCCGGATTTGCCGCAAACAAAGTGTTCGTGCCCTCCGGGGTTTCGCCCCGATAAAACCCCGCGCGCATCACCGGCACCAGCGCGGCCGGTTGGTCCAGCGCGATGCGTTCCCCACCGGGAGTATGAATCGCCCGAATGTCCAAATGTGTCTCGCCCAGCACCGCTCTTTCGCGACATTGCGCCGCGGTCAGAATCGATCCAATCGCCGGGCTCGACCAGCGTTCACCGGCTTCTTCACCGGCCAGGTGCCGGATGGAATTGGCGATCATGATCGGAAACGCCACCCGCAAGGGCAGGTCGCTGGTCGCGGTGCCGAACGTCAGCACCAGCGTCTTGCGCTCCGGCGTCTCGCGCAGCAGCACCAGCGGCTCTCCGAACGACGACGCCAGTCTCTGGAACCCCGGATCCGGTTCCACGGCAATGGCCTTCTCGATTCCCACGTTCTGCAGTGCCAGGTGCTGGTTCACCGGATGGTCATGCTCCCACTCCGTGAACAACGGCTTCTCCAGTTCGCCCCGCGCCTTCAACCCCAGATCGTCCGGCCATGAACCGATGAAAATCGTGTTGCCCGGCGGCGTTTCGTCCGGATGCCAGCCACTGAAAATGGTCACCGCGAAGTCCGCCGTGTTCGCCGGCGAATACTGCTCGGGCCGCAACACCTCCAGCACGACGTCATCGTCCGTCGCCAGCGCCTGTTGCAGGAACAGATCGTCCGGCGTCACCAGGCACGTGCGAATCCTTCGCGGCGGCGGCAGCCACGCAAACGCGCGGTTGTCCAGGGCAAAAGCGTCGGATACGTCCACCACCGCCTCGACCTCGCTCCCCTCGCCGCTGAACTGCCGCAGCGTGCGGGCAATACTCTGTCCGGCGGGAAGCTCGAACTCGAACGCGTCCGTCAGCCTCCCATTGATTCTCAGCTCCAGCGGCACGCGCCGGTCCTCCCGGGTGTCGTTCGTCAGCTCGATGTGCACCTGGAAATCGCGCGGCGACGATGGCAGCGGCCGCACGCTGAAGGCGCTGATGCCGATGTTGTCCGCTCGCTCGCCCACCTTCACGTACGCAAATCGCGTCTTCGGCGGCGGAACCAGTTCCACCGGATCGAACGCGCCGTCGGTCACGAGATACACATGCGTCTCGCGGTCATCCGCCGGAAGCTGGCGGACCAGTTCCATCGCCTTCCGAAAACCGGTTTCCCCGTGGGTCGGTTCCATCTTCCGGATCGCCTCCTGCAGATCCTTCTTGCTGTCCGTGAACGGATGAACGATGTCCGGCTCGGCCCCCACCGCCACCAGCATCATCGTGTCGCCCAGCGACAACCCCCGCACCACGGCCAGCGCCTTCTGCCGCGCGATATCGAATCGCGTCCGCCCGCCTTCCTGCACGAGCATTGACGCCGACGTGTCGAGCAGCAGCACCACCCGCCGCGCACCCGTCCAACCGCCGGAGAACGACGGCCGCGCCGCCGCCAGCGTGAGCAGCGTGATGAACAGCAACTGCAGGAGCAGCGACAACAGCTTCCGCAGCCGCGTGAGCGACGTCACGGTCTGTTCGTCCCGCAGGATCTGATCCCAGAACATCAGCGTGGACACCTCCACGCGCCGGCGGCGCTGCTTCAGCAGGTACAGAAGGATCACCGGCGCGAACAGCGCGAACCCGAGCAACGCCCATGGTTGCGCGAACGTCATGGTTCCATGCAACCGCCGAACCGTTCCCGAATGTCTCGACCGCGGTTCACTGCAGAAACTTCTCCCGGCGCAACATCCTCACAATTACGTCCTGAAACGGCTGGTCGGTCCGGCACCGGACGTAACCGACCTCGCTCTTCCGGCAGAACTGTTCGAGATTGCGGCACCAGTCGCCAAACGTCTGCCGGTACCGCCGCAACAGACCCTCGGTCAATGTCACCTCGCGGAATCGCCCCGTTTCCGCGTCCAGCAATCTCAAGTCGCCCAGCAACTCGGGCTCGGCTTCCTGCGGCGAGATGCAGTGCACCACGAACACTTCGAACTTCTGATACCGCAGCGCGTTCAACGCCCCGGTCACCCCGGGGTCGTAACAGTCCGACAACACCACCGCCAGCCCCCGCTTGCGTTTGCTCCCCGCAAACGTCTTCAAACAATGCGTCAGGTTCGTCGGGCCGCCCGCCCGCAGGTTCTCCAGAAAGTGCAGCAGCCGGAACACCTTTCCCTTGCCCCGCACCGCAAGCATCTGCGCCGCACTCCGCGGCAGCGATTGCCCGATCGGAATCACATGCACCCGGTCCAGGCTGGCCAGCCCAAGATACCCGATCGCCGCCGCCAGCCGCCGCAAGTAGTGAAACTTGTACGGCCTCCCGAAATCCACCGACCCCGAGCAATCCAGCAGAATATAGATATACAAATCCTCCTCTTCCTCGAAGAGCTTCAGGAAAAGGTGGTCCGTCCTGAAAAACACATTCCAGTCGATGAACCGGAAGTCGTCGCCCGGCGAATACGGCCGGTGATCCGCAAACTCCACGCTCACGCCCTTCTGCCGGCTGCGCCGTTCGGCCTTCATCTGTCCCGACAGAATCTTCCGGGCGATGATGTGCAGGTATTCGAGCGTCTCCAGAAAGTCGTCCCCGAACAACGGCTCCTGCCGGTCATCGACCGGCCGCAAAACTGATGCAGACGCAGCCATGAACTACCGGACGTCAACAGGGGTCTTCTCGATGATCTCCGCAATGATCGCGTCCGTGCGGATTTCCTCGGCTTCCCCCTCGAAATTCAGGATCAGGCGATGCCGCAGCGCGGGCGGCGCCACCTTCCGCAGGTCGTCCACCGACACATTGTAACGGCCGTCGAGCAACGCCCGCACTTTTCCCCCAAGAATCATCGCCTGCAAACCCCGCGGGCTCGCGCCGTACTTCACGTACTGCTTCACCATCGGAGTCTCGTGCGGACTGCCCGGATGCGTCGCCACCAGCAGCCGCGCCGCATACTGCTCCACATGCGCCGCAATCGGCACGTCCCGCACCACCTCCGACATCCGGATCACGTCCGCGCTCTTCAATACCACGCTCGCCCGCGGCATCTCCCGCACCGTCGTCCGCCGCGCCACTTCCATCAGGTCCGTGATCGACGGAAACCCGACCAGCAGCTTGAAGAGAAACCGGTCCAGTTGCGCCTCGGGCAGCGGATACGTCCCCTCCATTTCCAGCGGGTTCTGCGTCGCCAGGACAAAGAACGGCGGATCCAGCCGGTGCCGCTGGCCCGCAACCGTCACCGCCTTCTCCTGCATCGCCTCGAGCAATGCCGATTGCGTCTTGGGCGTCGCACGGTTGATCTCGTCCGCCAGCAACACCTGCGTGAACACCGGGCCTTTCTGAAACGTGAAGTGTTTCCGCCCCTCGTCGTCCTCGTTCACCACCCGCGTGCCGATGATATCCGACGGCATCAGATCGGGCGTGAACTGGATCCGCGAGAACGCGCAATCCACCGTGTTGGCCAGCGTGCTCACGAGCATGGTCTTGCCGATCCCCGGCACGCCCTCGAGCAGTACGTGCCCGCCCGCAAACAATCCCGTCAACACGTCCTCGATCAATGCGTCGTGCCCGACAATTACCTTCGAGATTTCCTTGTGGATCCGCCGGAACCCCTCGACAAACTGCGCGGCCGCCTGCTCAAATCCGGCGCGATCGCCCGGGGAGGAAGGTTCCATCGGCACTTCGGTTCGTTCAGAAACACTGGCGCTCATAGTCGGGTCACAGGTTCAACACCGCGTTTCGGCAAAGGGTTCCGCGGATTACGCGACAAGTCCACCCCAAGACGGCGTGGCCCTCCTTGCCTCCTGAGCTTAATGGATCGCTCCGCGCTATTCCTGGGGACGAATCGCCTGGAAATAACGCTTCACGTGATAGCGGTGGCTTAAAGGAATGTCTTCCCGCTCGATGACCTCCTCCGCCACCGCCGCGTAGGCCGCGTGAACTTCCTTCGCGCTCAACTGACTCCTGGACAACTGGCCCTCGGTGATCTCGGTCTCCGACTCCACCGGGCCCGCTCCGGCCTGGCCGGCAATCTGAAGCATGCTCTTGTAACTGTCCGCAAGCCGGCGTGCTTCATCGCCGAACGGATCGCCGCTCGCCGCCGTGCCCGCCTTCAAACCGCCCGTGCCCTTGCCCTCGGTCTTTGGCCCGAGGTGATAACCCGGTTCGATGCTGTTGCACTGGCCCAAACCCGCCTTGCACAACGCCAGCGCATTGCAGATCGATTTCAACCCCTGGGACTTGCCCATCAACCCGAGCTTGTCTCCCATGTTCCTGCACGCGCCACTGAAACCTTCGTGGTCCGATTTCTCCAGCGACTCGGACGCCTTCGCCAGATCGCCGCCGAACGAGTCGCTGCTCTTCCTGCCCAGCTTCGCCGCCGCCGCCCCCAGACGCGCCGCCAGTTGCTGCTGCTCTTCCTTCGACAGCTTCTCTGCTTCGACCTTGTCCGCCAGGTTCTCCAGCTCTGCGGCCGCCTTTTCGAAATCCTTCTCCTTGATGGCCTGCGCCATCGGCAACGTCGCCGCGCTCGCGCTCAGGTGCGGCAGAATCGCGTTCATCTCGGACTCGAGATTCTCCACGCCCAGTTGTGTCATCTTCGATTTCAGCGCCTCGTCCATTCGCGCGAGTTCGATCATCACGTCGCGCTCGCTGATCTCGCCCTTCTCGAATTGCCGCCGCATCTCCTCCAGCTTGCGAATGACTTCCTCGACTTCCTTCGGCAATTCCTCCCGCGCGACCAGTTCCTGTTTCAGCTCGTCGAGTTGAGCCAGTTGCGCCAGCCGCACCGGATCATCGCCCACATGCGCCTGGGCCGTTGGATGAATGGACGGCACGAAGAAACTCAATGCAAACACCAACGCCGCCAGCGGCGCAAATCGCGCCAGCCGCGGCCAGCGCATCGGCAGCACCGCCCGAAGATTCAACCCCTCCGTGCGGCGGATCGCGTCCTGAATCTGCGCCCGATGCGCCTCCGTCAATTCCGCTTGATCGAGAAACTCCCAGGCGCTGCTGACGCGGTCGTTGAGCCGCGCTTCCTGGTCCAGCCTTAACGCCGAACGCACCTTCTCGCCCAGACCCCGCAGGCCAAGGAGAATCGCAGCCGACACCGCACCTGCCAACGCCAGCACAGCAAGGGCAACGCTGCCGCGCCCGCCATTCCACCTCTGATCGGCGGCAATCCCCGCCGCGGCAACAGGAAGAAGCACGACAGCCGCCCGGGCAAACGCGGCAGCGGCAGTCTGGATGAAGATTCGCCTCCTTGCTCTGGCCAGGAACCTGGCCAGAATCTCGCGCTCTGATCGATCGTTCATGATCTGCTCCTGTCCTGTTCGGAAGCAGTGCACGCGGACCTGCTTACGAGGCGGTTGCTGACGGCATAACGCTATCGAATGTTCAAAAAAAACGC
>Ga0209508_1000843_pt1 | contig 27369 bp, 33 predicted proteins | sample AD_UKC129_MetaG_FD_184427 | JGI IMG/M metagenome (GOLD analysis project Ga0209508, IMG submission 184427) | Active sludge microbial communities of municipal wastewater-treating anaerobic digesters from Canada - AD_UKC129_MetaG (SPAdes) (version 2) | ecosystem: Engineered > Bioreactor > Anaerobic... | reverse complement strand
ATCAATGTCAAGGAGTATCATCTTTCCCATGATATCATATTTTGGTGGGATGGACTATTATATTCTTCCCAACCTTGGAGTCCCCCCCAAACATCTAAATTATAGATCCACCCACTAAATGTATTATCTCATACTCGTATCCAAGAAAAAAACTTGATGGGGGGTTCAGCATGAAGATAATTCCACTCGCATCTGAAAGCCTGGGTGTTAGAAGCCTCTCAGTATACATCGAAGCCAAAAACAGGATACTAATAGATCCAGGGGCGGCCTTAGGCCCCAAGAGATATTCATTACCACCAGCAAAAATCGAAATAGAAAAATTAGAACATGCAAAGAGAAAGATCATGGAATTCCTAGAAAAGGCAGATACGATAATCATATCCCATTATCATTACGACCATTATCTTCAAGGTGCCGATTACAATAGAAAACGTCTCATCCTAAAAAATCCCACAAAAAGTATTAATAAAAGCCAGAAGGCCAGAGCATCAAGATTTCTCAAATACAAGGAAAACTATGAATATGCTGATGGGAAAAAAATCACGATCAATGACTGCAGCATTGAATTCTCACCACCACTTGCCCATGGAAAAGAAGGAAGCAAACTCGGATTTGTTATAATGACAATGATAGAAGATAAAAAGAGGATAATCCATGCAAGCGACACCCAATTATTAAATAAAAAAAGCATAGAATGGATAATAAAGAAAATGCCAGATCTTATAATTACAAGCGGCCCACCAACCTATCTAGGATACATGAAAGACACCTGGGAAATCGGGAAAAGGAACATCAACAAGATAATCCTAGAAACAGGCTCTGAAATAATATTAGACCATCACATAATAAGGGATAAAAGATATCCTAGATTCTTCGAAGAACTGGAAAAAGAACCATCCACCTTCGCAAGATACCTAAAAATGGAAGAAACACCACTTGAAGCATACAGAAGAGAACTCCATAAAATAGAAAAAGATGAAGAAATTAAGCTACCCTTCAAATTACCATGATCAATTCTAAATGAGCATCAAGACACCTTTTCCTTCCTGTAAACATTTAAAGCCGCGTATGAAACTCCTAGGACGAACGGTCCTATTATAAAACCCGCCAAACCCCAAACGAGAGGCCCTCCAATGAATCCGACAAGGAAAAGCAGCGGATGAATATCAGCATACTTACCAGACAACTTCGGACGGAGATAAACATCAATACTACTTAAAAAAGCACCAAATACTAAAACTATTACACCACGGAGCATATTACCAGAGAAAAAATCATATATCGCAAGTACAGTATAAGTAGGCCAAGGCCCAATCACGGGGATCAACTGGAAGAAGCCCGCTAGCAAACCCAAGAATATTGCATACGGGTATCCGAGGATTTGAAAGCCTATGATCGCCATTAAACCTATTATGAATGCTGTGAGAAAATGACCATAGAATATGCTCTTTATAACCTTCTCTGTTTCCCTAATCAGACACCTCAAGAAATCTCTTCTATTATCTGGCATGAAAGAATATAAATATGAGATTATCTTGTCACCATCCCTTGCAAAATAGAATGCCGAAGCAAATAATATGAATAACTGTAAAGCTATCATCGGCACGCTCCCAATAAGATCCACAAAATAATTTATCACCATCCTCAAAATATTATTGATAAAATCTTTTAAAAGATTAAATAATAGATCTGTTGACGGCCAGAACTCAGAGGGTATATAAGATTTCAAGGCATTATTCAGTGACCCTACATTTATTTTCTGGGCCGTGGAAAGTAATGCTGGTGCTGAATGGAATAGAGTATCAACACCAATGGCCATGACTCCAATTAATGGTAAAAGTATTATTATCATTACTAGGCCTATCGTAACCGACCTATAAGGAATATATTTATCTAGCCTATTTGCCAATGGACGTATACCATATGCAAACACGGCCCCAAGGAATAACATAGTCCAAATCGGATAGAGTACTATAGCCGATAATAATAAAAGTACTAATAAAATAAAAAAAGATGATGCTATAGTATCTTTTATCTTATATATCAAGAACTCCCCCCTATAATGGTCTTATCGCACCTGCAGCATCCCTCTTATATTCCCCAAATTCCTTCACCATTTTAAGTTCATAACCCCAAAACACAGGTCCCTCCACGCATACTCTCCAGCCAGTATCATCAAGACAACATTGTCCACAAAGACCCATGGCACACTTCATATACCTTTCAAGAGAAAACTGACCTGGTATATCCCTCTCCTCCAATATTTTGAATATCCCTTTCATCATAAGCTCAGGGCCGCATACAACAGCCATATCATAAAATCCTCTAACGGATTTCAGACGATCAGTGGCCAATCCCTTGAATCCACAAGTTCCATCATCAGTACACGTGAAAATCTTGGCCCCGGTCCTTTTGAGACGATCCATGAATAATAGTTCATCATACGTTTTGGCAGCTACTATAACATCAACCTCAAAATCCCTTTCCCTCGCTTCTTCTACCATGGCTGCTATTGGAGCCATCCCAATACCGCCACCTATAGCAAGTATCCTATCGCCTTCAATGGTGAATCCGCGTCCATATGGGCCTCTTAATCCTAGCTGATCTCCCACTTTTAATCTATGGACCCTTGAGGTGAATGGGCCGACTTTTTTTATTGAGATGCCGATTTCATTGTTTGTCCTGTCTATTAATGAAACTGACATTGGCTTTTCATCTTTGAAATTCCAGACCATCATGAATTGTCCAGGGGATGGGAATCTTCCCTTCCATGGGAATATAAATGTTTTAACATCATCTGATTCTCTGATAATCTTTTTAATCTCCAAAACTTTTGGAATATGCATTATGGGCCTCCCCATTTTTTTATTCGTGGGCTAGTCCAATCATTTCATCTATACTTTTGAATCCTTCTTTTTTCATGAAAAATTTAAGGTCTTCGCAAACTCTTTTGAATATTCCAATACCATGGTGAAATATGGCGCTACCTATCTGCACTGCACTCGCCCCTGCATAAAGGAATTCCACAACATCTTTATAATCTGATATTCCCCCAACGCCGATTATTGGAACATCTACTGTATTATATGCTTCATATACGCATCTGATTGCTATTGGTTTTATTGCAGGGCCTGAAAGTCCCCCGAATTTATTTGAAAGGATTGGACGTCCTGTTTTCAAGTCTATTTTCATTGCGGGTCCTATGGAATTTATAAGGGTTAAAGCATCACATCCAGCTTCTTCCGCTTTTAATGCTATTTCTTTGATATCTGTAACATTAGGTGTTAATTTAGCAGCTACGGGCACCTTACAGTTGCTTTTAACAGCTTTTATCACTTTAAATGTTAATTCTGGGTTTTGTCCTATTGTTGCTCCATAGCCTTTCATTGCATGTGGACATGAAATGTTCAATTCAATCATGTCCACTAAGTCTTGTATTTCTAGGGCGACTTTTACAAATTCTTCGGGAGAAGAACCATAGATAGATGCCACTAATGGTATTTTATCCTCTATTTTATCCAGCTCGTCTTTAAATGATTCAACACCAGGATTTGACAAACCCATAGCATTTATCAATCCATAGGGAACTTCCACTATCGTGGGGTTCTTGTAGCCAATATTTGGTTTAAGTGAAAAAGATTTGGTTACAACAGCCCCTGCTCCATGATGATAAACACGATTTAATGATGATGCTGTCATCCCTAGGATGCCTGCAGCGAGCATTGTCGGATTTCGCATTTTAACTCCGCAAAGATTCACTTCTAACATTAACTTCCCCCTAAACATTATAATAGGGATTATGCACAAAATTATCTATATGACATCTTACCTTGTACCATGTATTGCCGGTTTCATCGCATTTAATGAAAATTTGGATATTGTAGATTATGAACTTTTCCCCCGAAAATCTATAATTTCAAAGTTGCTAGAATTCGAAAGAGGATCATTAACTATCGAAGAAGAAAAAATCATAAAAAGACTTTTTAAAAATCATGGGAAAATCTTCATAGAATCTAGGCATAAAAGGAAATATGGCAAATTTAAGGGAGTGAAGTTAGAATCTCCAAACAAGGGGGGTGAATATCTCCGCCAAAACCTTAGAAAAATACTTAAAGAGATCGGATTCATCAAAGATGGCGAATACGAGGATTTAATCCATGAAATCCACATGGAAATAACCATTAAAAAACTAGAAGAATCCCTCAGAGAACAGGACAAACTGATTATACAAGCCGTGAACGCATTAGATGACCTTGATGAAGCCACTGGCAAATTCATTGAAAGGATAAGAGAATGGTATTCCATATATTTCCCAGAACTAGAATCTGTAAAAGATCATGAACATTATGTCAAACTCATAGCAGAACACGGAAAAAGAGAGGATATAATAAGATTGAAAAAGTTTACAAAAGATAGCATAGGGGCGGAATTCGAAGAAGAAGACATAGAAGTTATAAGAGAATTTGCAAAGGCCATCAGATCCTTACAAATACTGAGAGAATCCATAGAAAAATATATAGAATCAAAAATGGGGTACCTAGCACCTAACCTCCAAGATGTTGCAGGCACAACACTCGGCGCGAAATTAATAGCGCACGCAGGAAGTATAAAAAAACTAGCACTCCTACCATCATCAACCATACAAGTTATGGGAGCCGAAAAAGCCCTATTCAGACACCTTAGAAGAGGTTCCAAACCCCCAAAACATGGGCTGATCTACCAACACCCACTAGTTAGAGGTTCAAGTTGGCGGATTCGCGGCAAAATCGCCCGCACACTAGCCTCCAAGATCGCTCTTGCAGCAAGAAAAGATTTCTTCACAGGAAAACACGATATTAACATGAAAAAAGAGTTGTATAACCGAATAGATACCATTAAAAAAGAAACCCCAAAAAGAAAGAAAAAAAGAAACAGATAAAACCCCCAGAGGTATTATGGGATTGGAGGACTGCATGATATGAAAAAAATCAAAGGAATAGAAGGCGTTTATATCCACGAAAATTTTCCTGCAACAGTTAACCTCACACCCCACATAAAAGTCTATGGCGAAAAATTATTCAAACATGGCAAAAGAGAATACCGTCTATGGGATCCCCACAGATCCAAAATGGCAGCCGCAATACTTAATGGCCTCAAGAACCTCAAAATCAAAAAGAATTCTAAAATATTATATTTGGGGGCGTCATCAGGGACCACAGCATCACATTTTTCTGATATTATCACTAAGGGACTTATATATTGTCTAGAATTTTCCCCGCGGATGATGAGAGAACTAGTAAAAGTTTGTGAAAATAGGAAAAACATGATACCCTTACTTAAAGATGCTACTCGTCCAAGGGATTATCTACATCTTATAGAAAAAGTGGATTTCATCTATTGTGACGTGGCACAGCCAAGACAAAGTCAACTTTTCACAGAAAACATGAATCTCTTCCTTAGAAGGGAAGGTCAAGGTTTGTTGATGGTAAAAGCAAGAAGCATAGACGTTACAAGAAAACCTTCTGTAATTTTTAAAGAAGAGGAAGAAAAGATAAAAAATGCAGGTTTCAAAGTCTTAGAGAAGATCAGATTAGAACCTTATGAGAAGGATCATGCTGCCCTACTCGTTGAATTTAGCGACTAAGACTGCTTACTCTCCTACCCTCATCTGTTATCTTAATAAAGTCCTCGTCTAATCCCCCTATCAACTTGTATAATTCTATTGGAGACATTTGCCGAATCTTTGATGCTTTGATCCCCTTTTCTTTTGATAATCCCCTGAGGAAATATTTGAAATAGTTCCCTAAGAAATCTTTTATTCTGTAACCTCTTCCAATAGCTTCAAGCTCTTTTTCATCTAAACCACTTGTAAGTTTTCGGATTTTTGAAAGCAGCGCTGGAGTGGGATGTTTTATCTCACCATTCTCCAGGCCCTCTATGACTGTTTTTGGGACTTCTAATTCTCTTGCAAGTTCATCTATGCTCTTTCCCTTAATTTTTCTATAACCTAAGATAAGATTTTTTAATGCCAATTATAATCACCTCCATATTCTACTTGATAATACTATGAAGTAGGATATATAAATAATTTATTATTAACACATTAAAAAAAGTCAAGAATTTATTCATAAAAATATTGCTATAATTATTATAAATTCTGGGATATCAATTTTATCAGAATCTTGGAAAGTTCTCTTTTGTCTATTAATGGAAGCTTATCCACCTTATCAGAAACTAGTATGGGTTTGATTTTATCTGACCCGAAACCCTCAACAGCAAGATCATTAGCAACAACCAAATCCGCCCCCGACCTTTCAATCTGCTCCCTAGCCAACTCTATAAGCTCCTCTTCGCCAACATTATATTCCGCCTTGAAACCAACAAGATAAACATCAGGATTCAAATTCTTTATACTATCGATTATCTTAGGGTTAGGCTCCAATTTTAAAATCCTCTCCCTGGAAGAAGATATTTTACTCCTAGCATGCTCTGGCCTGAAATCCGCCACAGCAGCAGCAGAAATGAAAACGTCAAAATCCCCTATCAAATCCTTAACCTTATCAAACATCTCAGCAGCCGATAAAACATCAACTCTCCTTATACAAGACGGTACTGGTACAGATAAATTAGCTCCAATGAGAGTAACATCCGCACCTTGTATAAAAGCTTCCTTGGCCAACTCCAATCCCATCTTCCCAGAACTCAAATTACAAACACCCCTCACAGGATCTATGGCCTCATAGGTACCCCCAGCACTTACAAGAACCCGCCTACCTTCTAGATTACCGGGAGAAACCCCCCTTAAAACAGCGAGAACTATATCATCAATATTGGGAAATTTAGCTTTTCCCTCTTCTATTCTTGGAGGTACGAAGATCACACCCTCCTCAACAAGTTTTTCAATGTTATATTTTATCGCCTTGTACATCGACAGATTCATTGAAGGTACTATTACAATAGGGGTCTCATAACCCAACGCTGAAATGAGAAGAGCATTTATGGGATTGTCAGAAATTTTACATGCAAATTTACTTATAACATTAGCAGTGGCTGGAGCTACAAGGATAAGATCGGCATTAGCATACTTTACATGTTCTATTTCGCCTGTGAGCTCTAATATAACATCATTTCCAGTTGCAAATTCCATAGCATAAGGATGAATAATATTACAAGCACCATCACTCATAAAACATTTTATTCTTGCTCCTTGCCTTCTAAGCTCACGAGCAAGCTTAACAGCCTCTATAGCAGCAATACTACCAGTTACACATAATATAATATCCATGAAAACCCCATTAATACTCATCAACTACTATAGTTGTCTCTTCACCAGTCAAACGTTTTATGATCTTATTAAGAACATCAAGGCTGGCCGGTATCCTCCTAGCATCCTCTTTGATAACCCTTATCTTGAATTTTTCTTTACCATCCTTCCCATACACGATATTTATACCGGAAATCCTTGCAGGTGCCAGAACATCCTCGGCAACAGACTTAAGATCAGAATCTTCACCAACGACCCTCACGCGTTTACCTATAGCCCTTGAAATAGTTCTCACAATCTTACCGCCTTTACCTATAAGCTTACCAACTTGATCCCTATCAGTGATTATGATAACGACATCACCCATATCTATGGCCTTCTTAAATCCTAGTTTACCCTCAGCCAACTTATAAAGGATCTTTGAAATCTCCAACTCCAATTCAGTCACTTTTCCACTTTTAATTTTATCCTCACAACCCTGACATAAAATTCCACTCTTTAAACAAACGTCACATATTGGCAATCCCATGATTGACTCCTCCTTTTCCTTATTATATAATAAACTAGTAAATATTATAGGTCACAATAAGGAACAAATAGCACTTTACCAGAAAGTGCAAAAATAAAAAGTCCAATTGACTACCATTGAATATATTCCTATTGCGACCCTTTAATCATAGATTTTAATTCGCTATAATATAAATTTATAACCCCACACAAAACTTAATAATCATGTGCCAATAAAAATTATTATCAAAAGATATGCTTCAAAAGTTCCACAAAATCAAGAGTTCTCCCACCCTCTATTAAAAACCCCAATATCCAGGGTAGATATAATTTTCCAAAAATACAAGAAATTCGCTGCCAAAATTGTGGCGGAATCGCTGCAAGGATTTTAGATTGCATTTGCGGGAATTGTCTGAAAAAAGAATCCGAAAAACTAATTGAAAATTTGATGAAAAAAGCCCATAAGGAAAGTCGAGGAATCCCCCCAAAGTCTACCCCCACACAAGATCACCAGGGCATCACATGCCATGAATGCGGAAACCTCTGCAAAATAAAAGAAGGCAAATATGGCTTCTGCCGCCTCCGCCAAGTAAAAAAATGCTGTGATACATTCCAGGATAGATACAAGCCAAGAAGCTGTGGACATCTTCTACTCAGATCCTTTACCCACCAACTACGCGGCTGATTGGGCATGCCCAAGAAGTAAAGGAGCCAGTTATCCAAAATACGCCTATTCAGCAGGACCAGAATATGGTTATAACAACATTGCCATATTTTTCGGAGCCTGCTCATTCGATTGCTTATATTGTCAAAATGGTTCATATAAAGAAATGGCCCTAAAGGAGAACCTATATTCACGATTAAAAAATAACTAAAAGCCTAGATGATAAAAGTGCATGTATATGTTTCTTTGGTGGGGATCCATCGCCACAAATGTCATCCGCATTGTTAACAGCTCAAAAAGCCTTGAAGGAGAAAAAAGGTGAAATTTTAAGGATTTGTTGAGAGACCAATGGTAATATTCATCCCCGATACCTAGACATGGCAAAAACAAACCTATATTCACGTGGCATAATAAAATTTGACCCTTAAAGCATGGGACGAAAAACTCCACAGAATATTAACAAGTGCAAGTAATCAACAGACGCTTAAAAATTTTAAATACATTTGCAAAAGTTATTTTGATAAAAGATACAAACCGCCATTACTTGTCACCAGCACGCTCCTATACCCGGTTATATAGAAAAAGAAGAAGTGAAGAACATAACCCATTAGTGAAACTTAACCCAAACATACCATATACTCTTGCATTTTACCCACAACATATGATGAGGGACCTCCCATTATTAACATGGGAAGAAGCAGAAGAGTGTTTAGAAGCGGCTCAAGAGTCGGGATTAAAAAGGGTGCGATTAGAGAACACTCACCTATTGAGATAACCGAGTTTATTCAATAAACTTGAAACTGTTAATTATAATATCAAAATTTGCTCTTTCTTTTTCAAATTCACTGTCAAGAGCGCTGCAGAGTATCACATATACCTCATATCCTCTCCGTATCCAAATCGCCCTATGTTTTTTCTTCACACCATTCTCAGTTACGATATAAGTGTTTTCAAGCGCATTTAATGATCCTATGGTTATGTTACCCTCAGAAACCCTCCGATAATTCGAATTATTGAATAGGGTGGCATAGTTCTGATTGTACATATAATAAAAGTCACTTTCCAATCCCCTCTTCTGTATTACTACAAGGGTCTGAGCATAACCTGTTTGAGGGTTTACAGATTTAGGATCTGCTACAGCGACTATAGTATCATTTGCCTGCGATTTTGCTATAACCCAACTTGCAGGATACTCAAATGTTATATTATCTCCTGCGAATCTTTTATTCTCATTCTCCCCACTAGATTGAAAAATGCAACCAGTAACACTTACCATAGCCATGAAAACAATTAAGATAATAGCTAAACACTTTTTCATGACAGAATACCCCCAAAATTTATCCTGAACTATTTGTTGGTGTTGTTGGCGTGGTTGGTGTAGTCGGAGTTGTTGGCGTGGTTGGTGGTGTTGGCTCATTGGATTTTGAAGTGTTATAATAGGAGGGGGTTCCATATGTATAATTACTAGTGGTATTGTTGATAGTGAATGTTGGGAAAGCGCTCTCGTTAACAAGAACATTATCTGTCTGCTTCGAGCCTAAATTTAACAAGTAAAAGCCGAATCCACTACCTATAAAGAACGCTAATGCTAATAGAACCACTCCAATAACCTTTAAAGCTTTTCGAGACTTTTCAGTTTTTTTCATATGCGCTGGCTCTTTAACATATTTCTTCACAAGTTCCTCTTTTTCACGGTTTTCATCTTCTTCTTTAGCCTTTTCAATCCAATGATCTAGGGGTTTTTCAGAAGTGGAACGACCTTGCATCCTCTTTATCTTCTCAGCAACCTTTATAGCTTCCAGTTCCCTCTCATAGTCCCTTTTCAGCTTATTGTATCTATTCTTTGATATTTTACCCTCTTGCCGATCCCTTTCTAATTCCTTTAAACGGCGGAGAAGCTCATTTCTCTTTTTGATCATCACCATCTCCTTTACCCCATTTTATAATGAAAAGCATTTCTCTCATACAATAAATAATTATCTATTTTTTCTTGTACCACTCGTCAATAGGATATGAACCCAAAATCTTCATAAATGGTGTTCTATTTTTAATCTCTTCTAATATTATACTTATATTCTTCTCTTTCCTATGACCCTCAAAATCTAGGAAAAATATGTATTTCCCAAGACCCATCTTTGAAGGTCTAGATTCTATCTTGGTCAAATTCACATTTGCATCCGCAAATAATCCCAAAATCTCATATAATCCCCCTGGCCTATCCTCTGCAAGTGTAAATAATATGGAGGTCTTATCGGATCCCGTGAACTCATGATCATATGTAGCTATCACGATAAAACGTGTCATGTTAGGAGTATAATCCTGAATATCCTCGGCTAAAACATCCAATCCATATAATCTAGCAGCTCTTAAGGTGCCTATAGCACAACATTCCCTTCTACCTTTTATTATCTTTGCTGCTGCCGCAGTACTAGATGTTGGATGGATTATAAAACCCATTTTTTCTATAAACTTATGACATTGCGCAAGTGATTGTGGATGTGAATAAACATCTGAGAGTTCCTCGAGTTCCACGCCCTTGTTAGCAAGCAAATAATGGCTAACCTTCAATACTATTTCCCTTTCTATGCAAAGATCGTACTCATGAGCTAAAAGATCTAATGTAACACCCACAGGGCCCTCGATAGAATTTTCGATAGGTACAACGCCCTTGTCAGCCTTCCCACTTTTCACAGCATCTAGAACATCTATTATAGAATCGAATGGTATTAGTTTTTTTGATAATCTATAGGCTGCCTCTTCTGTAAAAGTCCCTTCTGGTCCAAGATATGCTATAACATCCACAATGAACACCCACCCCACTAGTATAAACCACCTTCTAGGAAGTTCTTTACCTTGTCAGTAGTCGCCTGGTAGAAACGTCTTATAACCGCTTCACCATCCTTATAGTCTATGATAGTCGCGGAAACACCTAATGCATGTAAATGGTTTATGAATTCCATGGCCTCTTTTCGGCTTGATACATTTATCCTGGTATCTTCATGTGCCATTCCACCTTCAGCTATCTCCTTTATTGTCTTTAACATTGGGTAGATTATTGATTCGCCCAGTCTGTGGGCTCTTTCACGCAGTTCATCCTTGGACTCTCTCATTTCATATGCTTGGAATCCTTCTCTTATCACTCTGCTGAAGAAGAACGGTCTTCCAAAATCGAATGGATAATTGAATGCATATTCTATTTCACTGGCATGTGCCTGGGATGCTGTATATTTTATGGGTGGTAATTCCATCATGGGGTCTTTTATAACAACGCCTTCTCGACCTTCCTCTCCCAATCTTTTCACAATTTCTTTTATTTTTTCCGCGGCCTCTTCAACAAGGAAAGTGCCTAGTAAACGAACCATTGGAAGATCATAATCCTCAAGTAATTTTCTCTTATCTTTAATAGTTAGGGGTTTATTTGTGGTCTTTTCCCTCACATCGAATATTCTAAATCCCAGTTTACCTATTTCCGGATAATAATGTGAAACGTATGGATTGGATGTGCCGATCATCTCCCCACAAATTACAAGGTTGGGGTTGTCTTTGAAGAACTTGTCTAGGTCCATGAATTCTTGTACTTTCCGTGTTGTGAAAGGACAGAGGTATCCACCTCGTGTGATGGCCACTATTTTTAAGTTGACTGATGCTATTCTTACATTGTAGCCGTTCATTTTTTCCTCGACTGCAACTTTGTCCTTGAAGTGTTTTTCTATGGTTGGGGATAATATTAGGGTTCTGCGGATTTTTGGGAAGCCTCTTATAATCTCCAGTTTATCTTCTGTGATATAGACTACTGTCCCGGATTCTATGTGCATGAGATCTTTTTTGAATAAAAGCGCTGGTTTTATGGACTTGTAGAATTTAACTGACCGTCTCCTGATAGCCCTTTCTAATCTTTCATGGCTTATTCCTAGGGCGGCTGCTATTTTCTTTTCCAGGAAATTCTCGGTGGATAGTTTCCCTGTGAAATCACATTTTTCGCATGTGAAAAAGAAATTTTTTAAGGTGTTGTTTCTTCTCCAGTCTACTTCGAGGGTTGATCCGCATTTTGGACATTTTATTGTGGGTAAAATTATTAGTTAACCCCCCTCCATTTCAACTATAAGGTCTAGTATGTCGCTTTTGGTTATTATACCTATAAGCGAGTTTTCATCATCTAATACTGGGAATCCTCCGTATCCTGTTTCAATCATCTCTGCTGATGTTTTTGTTATGCTATCTTCTGGTTTTACTGTTTTGACGTTTTGTGTCATGAGATCTTCTACTAGGAGGTTTCTTATCCTTGAACGTTTGTATTTGTCAGGGACGACTTTTCTGAATGCTATCATTGAACGTGCTATATCTTTTGATGTGATGATTCCTATGAGTTCCCCATCTTCAATGACGGGTAATCTTCCTATATCTGCATCTATCATTAATCTTCTGGCGTGTATCATCCTTTCTGTTGGTTCTATGGTTATGAGTTCTGAGCTCATCACATCTTCTACAATTCTTTTTTCGTAGGGTTTGCCCTTGCAAATTTCAAGTATATCTGTTTTGGTGAGTATGCCGACTAGTTTATCATCTTCTATGACTGGTAGGCTTCCTATATGATTTTCAAGCATGATATCGGCTGCATCGCCCACATCCATGTCAATATCTGCTGTTATAAGATCTGGGCTCATGACAGTTGATAAGTGAAAATGTGATGGTGCAAGGTTCCCATATCTTGAAGATCCAAGTTTTGTGGCGATATCTTTTTCAGTTATTATCCCAACAACCTCTTTTATATGTTCATTGTTGGTGTTTATGACTATGAGGCGTGAAACATTATTCTTTTTCATGATACGTAGAGCATCGCAGATGTTCTGATCTTTATCAATACACACCACATTTGGATTCATAAGGTATTTTATCTTCATATTATCCCCCTGTTATTGGATGGCTTTTATGATATCCGTTTTTGTTATTATACCAGCTAATTGGTTTTTCTCATCAAGTATTGGGATTCCGCTAATCTTTTTGTTTAACATTATATTAGCGGCTTCGGCAGCGTCAACGTCCTCTTTCAATGTTATAAGATCTTCGGTCATTATATCTCCCGCTGTTAACATGGAAACTAATGCGACCTTCTTTTTTTCCTCTGATGCCCTCTTAACGAAGTATATTTTTTCGAGAGGCACTCCTGTTTCCGGGTCTTCAAGTTGGGCGAATGATATGTTCTCTGATGTTATGATCCCCACCGGTTCGTTGTCTTTAATTACAATGATCCTCCCTATCCTGTTTTCTTCCATTAGACTTGTTACATGGGCTATTGTATGGTTTTCTGTGACTGTGATAACATCCCTCGTCATGAGATCAGAGACTTTCCATCTGCCCTTACATTTTTCGTTATAAACTCTTAGGAGGTCTGTTTTTGTTATTATACCAACAAGCTTCCCGTCTTCCACCACTGGAAGAGAGCTTATATTATTTTTCAACATGAGATCCACAGCCTCCCTTATATCCCTGCTGGGTGAAACTGTTATGAGACCTTTACTCATCACTCTTCTTATGGATATCTTGTCTATTGGCCTTCTCCGCCAAGTTGGTCCAGCCACCCTTAATTTACGAGTTATATCTTTCTCTGTTACTATGCCGGCTGGTTTTCCTTTGCTGTCCACCACGACTATGTGGCTTATTCCATGTTTCAGCATCAAGTTCCTTGCATATGAAACCTGTTGGGTGTCTGGCATTATCACTACCATAGTAGTCATTACATCTTGGACTTTCATCTTCTCTCACCAACTGAAAAAACAGTTTTAAAATGCTATAACCCTTAAAAGATCGCTCTCTGTTATTATACCTAAAAGTTCTCCATAGTCGACAACAGGCACTCCTCCGATGCCGTTTTCGGCCATTATCTCGTATAATTGTCCTAGTGTGCTTGTTGGGTTTATCGTGACTACTTTTTTCTCCATTATTTCACTTATTGGTGTGTTGAGGGCTTCTTCTGCACTATTTGTTTTTATGGTGTCGAATACTCTGTTGGATCCCAGGAATTCTAGTATGTCAGTGGCCGTTATGATGCCTACAAGTTTTTCTTTTTCTGGGTGGGGTGTTTTTCTTTCTTCTCCAACTATTGGCAGTCTTCTGAATTTGTTTCTTACCATTATTTTGGACGCTCCCTCGATTGGGGTACCTGGAGTTGTTGTTATAAGGTTTTCTGTCATGTGATCTGCTACTATCTCGTCATTTAGGACTCCTGCCATTAGAAATACAAAATCTCTCTCTGAAACTATTCCAACCAGTTTCTTTTCCGTGTTGATGACTGGTAATGCTCCGATATTGTGTTTGAGCATTTTATCAACCGCATCTGCTATGGAGTCCTTTAAGGTTATGTATTTAACGTTACGGGTCATTATTTTCCTTACAGGCTCATTTATCGCTGCAAGAAAGTTATCATCATATTTTTCTTCAAGTATCTTGGACTTGTCTCCTCCTCCTAAAAAGTCTAGGATGTCCATTGATGTGATTATACCTAAAAGTTTTCCTGTGCCTGGATCTGTTATTGGAAGCCTTCTGAACTTGTTTTTAACCATTATCTCAGCGGCTTCCTTAATATTTATGGTTGGTGGTATTGAAACCACTTCCTTTTGGGCGATGCTCATGACATCGCCTTCATGTTCAAAAGTTCTGCTCTCGAATTCCACTGGACCGCGGTCCAAGGATTTTACTATGTTTATGGTGTCTTTTTTTCTCATCCGCACACCTCACAAGGTTTATTAATAAGTGTGAAAATTTTATTAAAAGAGTGGTTTCTGATAGAAGCCCTATATTTTTTAGGGGGTACATCACCACACCTTTAAGAATAAATATAAGCCTTTAGTATATCTTCTCTTGAGACTATACCAACAAGTTCGCCCTCTTTAGCCCTCTGTGGGTCGCTTTTAACATATATTGGGTCATCGACTACTGGAAGTCTGCCCACGTCCCTTTTTACCATTATTCTAGCTGCTTCATCAATAGGCATGTCTCTTGTAGCCACTAGGGGCGGGGTTTGCATTATCTTTTCTACTGGCATGGCCTTGACATCCCCTGATTCCTTCACGATACGGGCATGACCATACCTTAAAAGGTCCTTTCGCGTTATTATACCAATTAGTTTGCCCTTTTTCATTACAGGCAAACCTGAAAAGCCTGATTCATCCATTTTATTCCAGACTTTGGAAAGGGGATCTTTTACATCGCATACCACGACTTTTTCTGTTAAAATTTCGTTGATAGTTTTCTTTTTGGGTGGAATGTTCTTTTCAATAAAACCTGATAGTATATCATGGACACTTAATATTCCTATCAGCTTCATATTATCAGTAGATTCTACTACAGGGGCTTGTATCTCCTTAGCCTTTATTAGAAGATCTGCTGCTTTGTATATGTCCATTTCTGAAAGAAGTATGACATCTGGTTTTTCCATCATGCCCCTTGCTTCAATATTAGATTTAGTGGATGAAATATTGAGGACATCGCCCCTTGTGATCAATCCTTCAAGGTGTTCTCCATTTATAACAGGAACACATCTGAAATCTTCTTCGCGCAGGATAGATCTTACACGTGTAATTGACATGTCTACTGGAACCGTCACTGGATTGGGTGTCATTAAATCTCCCACTTTCAAATTATTCACCCTCTAACTCCTCCTTACACTCCTCACACACATATTTACCATCATATTCCTCGAGATATTCCGCAAAAGTCCCGCAAATTTCGCAAACACCCGGCAATGGTCTTTCCTCCTCACTATATGCCATGGTATTTTCTTCTAAACGTGCACTTTCAACCAATATCTCGGTTAGTTCAGGTGCAACAGCCATAACATCGGTTGATGTTAATATGCCTACTAATGAGCCGTCTTTTACCACTGGTAATCTTCTTATATCGTTTTTGGCCATTAGCCTGGCGGCTTCGTTTAATTCTCGTTCAGGTTCTATTGTGATAAGGTTTTTGGTCATCACTTCTCCTATAGTAACCTTGCTTGCCTTCAAATCCTTGGAGACGACCTTTCGGATTATATCACTTTCTGTTATTAAGCCCTCTGGTTCTGCATTGCTCTTTACAATTAGGCTCCCTACATTTTCTCTTGTCATTATATAAGCTGCTTCTGCGACGCTGATACTCGGATCAACGGTCACCACATTTGTTGTCATGGCATCATGGACCGTCATCTTTGTTTCCACATCCATCCTGAAAACCTCCTATCTTAGATCCAAAATTTTATGGACTTGGGGTATTAAACGCACTTTAAAGTGCCTTCCTATTTTCTCTGAAATCTTTAACAGTTGAGGAGTGTTCCCAATCCAATACTCTAATGGACTGCTTGGCTGGATCACTATCTGGGTCCTAGAGGGTTCTGAAATTCTTTCTTTGAGTTTCTGGGCTAGTAATCCCATATAGGATGGGGATGTAGCTGGCAAGACCACCACCTTAAGGTATGTATGTGCACCTTTATTTATTAATATGTTGATAACTTTGATCTCTTTTTCTATGAGTTCTTCACTACCAACATGTTCGGGCAGTTTTAGGTCAACAGATGCATAGTCTATGAGATGGGCTATTTTTTTAATCTCACTGGGAAGAGACCCGTTAGTCTCCAATAGCGATTTATAGTCGGTTCTTTTTAAGAGATTTTTTATAAAATCAGCGTAGAGTAAAGGTTCACCCCCCGTTAAACTGATTGAATGGAGATCGGGGGTTTCAAGTTCCCTTATTTTAATTTTAAGGTCTTCTATACTGGTTAGTTTTCCTCTCTGCGGATCTCTGCTCTCTGGAGTGTCACAGTAACCACAGTTAAGGTTGCAGCCCGCAAAACGTATGAATATTTGCCTGCACCCGACTAATAGTCCCTCTCCTTGTATGCTTGAAAAAACCTCCATTATAGGGGCTTTCATCTCCCCTTCACTCCTGGTATGTGAAAATAGCACCTTGCCCTATCCCCTCATTTACACAGACTTTAACAGTCTTTATCATTTTATTGTATTTTTCCAGCTCATAATATAACCCCTTGGCGAAATATTCTGCAAGTCCTTCAGCTGAAGTCGATTCTATAGGTAGAATACAACAATCTTCCCTTGGAATCTTATATTCTTTACCTTCAACCTGGAATTCTACTGAATCTTCGCTTAAGTGAATGTCCATGAGCGGACTTTTCAATGGTATTAGGAAGCGATGATCCAATTTTTTGCAGATTCTCCGCACTATGCTTTTAACATCCTTGAAATCGACTATGAAACCATGCTTTCCTATAGGTTCGCCTTCCACTTCCACGTCAACTATATATGAGTGTCCATGGATAACTCCGCATGATTCGTGTTCTGGTATCATATGGGCTGCTGAAAATCTTAGATTGGCATGGATGCCATTTATGACAATCTTCAATTTCATCTCACCCTAAAGTTTTTGTCTTTGTAATGTCCTCCTCTATGGAGTCTATCTCTTGGATGTATTCCCTGGCAACATTTCCTATCATCTCTATTATATCATCTTCATTTAGATCTTTCCTATAATCTAATATCCCGATGGTTTTGATATCCTGTGGCGTGCCCTCTCCTGTTATGTTCATTCCAAGGTGTATTTTCATGCTTGAAAGCGATGCCGTGGCTATCGAAACCGTAAGTTTGCCTGAATCAATATAAAGATCATCTCCCCTTCTATTAGTGATTATATCATGTTTCCATAATTCTTCTTGGAGTATCATGACAAGTATCCTTTGACGATGATACGATAATCTCAGATTTGCTGGTTGCTCATCGAAATGTTCAACTATAAAATGCGCCATCCTATCAGCCCTAATCTCAAGGCTTTTATCTTCATAGTCTACAATGTCTTTTATATCCATTGGGCCAATCCAGGTTATTATACTCGGACCTTTAATGCCAAATTCTTCAAGCGCCCATGCGGGCCTTATCTGGGTGCCGTCATATAATATTTCATCCTTAAGATGTTCATGTAACATATAAATCATCCTATAACATTTAATTCCATGAAATCAGTCCTCTCATCCTTCGATCTTCTCAGAATCCCCTTGTATGGTAGAATCGCGACTTCCACTGTTGTATGGACTTCGCATCCTCCTTTTAGGTGTCCTCCAATCATCTTCCCATCCCAGTTGGCTATTGCAAGATGTACATGTATGCCATCTAATGTAATTGTACCTTGCATAGATACTATTTCAAAAAAGCCTAGAAATTCTACGATATTTTCTCTTGCTAACCTTAAAGTGGCCTTTTTAAGACTACCAACACCCGCTACTATTACACCACTTCTTATTTCATCTCTTATTTTTAAAAGTTCTTTTTTTAAATCATGAGCCGGTTCTATCCTCCTAACTATCATGATAAAAAAACCCAACCTTTCTTTTTTTTTGTTAAATTATCTATAACTTATATAAAAAACATGCCCATGATCAGAAAGATCCAATAGGGAAAAACTTGCCAACCGAAAGAAATAAAACCCTCTGTTACTTTATATTATCCAAAATAGGAATTGAAGAGAAATATTGGTTACTCCACACAAAAACACCCCTTAGACCCCACACATTACTAAAATCTATTTACCAAAACACACTGAAAATACAAGAATAAATAAAATCTAGCATAACTTTACTTATAATACAATTTATCTTTGCTAAATCCCCCACACAAAAAATGAAAGGGCACAAAAAAGGAAAGTAGGGCGGTTAATAGCCTATAAGGGGAACAAATCTGAACGCCCGTAAAGAGACCACCCTCTATAACAAAAGACAATGCAGTTTAACCCCCCCTATAATAAGCAAGAAACATCCCTAAAGACAAGGTAATTCACTTTGTTCCTGAACTTATATATTAATCAGAAAAGAGAGAGTGAAAAGTGGTTGCTGAACCAAAATAATAATTACTTAAAGTGAAATTCTCTGGTGATACCATGAAATCTAGGCCGAGGGATTTTATATATACCATAGATGATCTTTTCTTTGCAAGCATATCCTATTTACACCCTGAAGATCGTTTAATCGCATTTTTAAGGTATGTACCCGACCCTGAAGGTGAAAGATCAAGGAATAATAAAAGATATTCAAAAGTAGACTCAAAGGGCGCCTATAAATTCCTCACAGAGAATTATCCAGATTATCTTTATGAAGCTGAAAATATTGGGGAGACCATGATAGCAGTTCCCAAGAACCTTATCGAGGAAATTTTAAAACCACAAGAGCGATTAAAAGGTATTATCCAAGAAGGGCCTTCAGATGATCTCCTTGAGAAAGTTTTGATAATAACTGACACATTCCATGACGAAGCATCCATATCATACAAGGATATGGGAGTTTCTGGTTCCATTCTACCATCCCTCCATGATCCCAAAAATTCAGATATTGATTTTGTAATATATGGTTTGGAAAATCATAGAAGAGCCCTTGAAACATTTGCCGAAGTTAAAGATTGGGGGCCATTTAAGAGTTTGAGTGAAGATTATTGGTTAAAGGTTTATGAGAAGCGTATCAAAGATGATAGTCTGAATTTCAAGGAATTTTGTTGGTATGAAGAACGTAAGAATAATAGAGGGCTTGTAAATGGCACTTTATTCGATATCCTTGCAACTCGTAGCTGGGATGAAATAGAGGGCTCATGGGGTGATACAATATATGAGCCTATGGGCAGGATAAAAATTGAGGCCATGGTTCATGATGCTATGGCAGCATTTGATAACCCGGCCGTTTATAAAGTGGAGGATGTTCGCATTTTGGAGGGTCCTATGGTAAATATAGATGAAGTTGTATCATTTACTCATACTTATGCTGGCCAGGCCAGGGAGGGTGAGGTTATAATAGCTGAGGGTAAATTAGAGAAATATACTGGTGCAAGGAATGGCTATAGGGTGGTTGTGGGGACTACGAGGGAAGCTTTCAATGAATATATAAAATTGAAAAATCTTCGAATATAATTTTTTTTCCTCATTTTAATTTTCGGTGTTGAAACTCTTTAACCTAGGGTTATGAGAATTTTTTATGTTTTCTATAAGGTTAAGGAGCTTATAGTGGGGTGAAAGTCTCATCCCCATATTATAATTGGAATGAATTTAAGGATAGGGTGAGTCTACCTGTGAGGGTGATAATATTATCTTATATTATAGTAATATTATAATATTTTTGGTGGTGTTTTTTATGATTATAAAGGTTTCTTTCATATCGGAGTATCTTTTCTGCCCTTTTAAAATCTATTTTATAGGAGAAATTCATAGAGAAGGTATACAACGAAATAGGCTCGCTAGAGAAGCTTATATCAATTTCAAAGATCTGGTGAGGGATTTGTTACCATCGATCAGTAATGAGATGGGAGTCAGTGAAATAGAAGACATTCTAAGGAAAGAGATTGGAAGGTTAACGGTTACAAATGAAATCAAGGAAATGCTCAAAATGGAGGCTAAAGTAGAGGCTGTTAAAATTAAAAGGTTCATGGATGTAACAGGAAAAAATGGCGAAGATATCAGAGAATTCATAACAACTCCTATTCTAAATGATTATAGGATCCATGACAAAGACCTAGGACTTTCTGGGAATATTCATAAAATTGAGATCATCAAAGGAAAATATTATCCGGTTAAGATTAAAATGGGACTTCCCCCATTTAGGGGTGTCTGGGATTCTGACGCCCTTGAAATAGCAGCATATGCGCTACTAATAGAAAAAGAATTTAAATGTGAAGTCCTTTTAGGCTTTGTGGATTATATTCTCGTGGGTGAAAGAAGACCAGTTACCATCGATTACACACTCAGAGAAAATCTTCTTAACATTCTAGAAGAAATAAAAGAAGTTCTCACCGGCGATGCGCCACCAGTAGAACCAAATCCAAGAAAATGTAAAAAATGCAATTACAATAATATCTGCTTTGATAACACAAATTTCTTATAGAAAAAAAAAGATAAAACATAATATGGTGATTTATATGAAAGAAGAACTTCTAAAAAAATGTGAAAATATAGACGATCCAGATGTCATGGACACATGTAAAGTACTCTTAGAGTTGATGGAGAAAAAGAAGGTTAAAGTGGAAGAAAAAGAAGAAAGTTACCTTGAAATGGCAGAAAAGATAAAACCATCAGACGTTCCAAGAGTACTGGAACTAGCACTTAAAATAAGAGAAAGCAAGGACATAAAAGACCCAGAGATCAAAAACACCGCCAGCAAACTTATAAGAGCCATAGAAATGAGCTAAAACCATCTACCCCTAACCTTTTCTATATCAAATATAGCAGTATCGGCTATGGCCATAACAGCCATAACACCCGCCTGTATAGGATCTGTAACCACAAGATCGGCCTTTTCAGTAACACTACCAGGCATGTTAAGGCTTATAACAATAATATCCTGCTCTTTTTTAATTTTTTCCACAGCTTTACTTATCTCACCACCCATAAGAGAACCAGCCAATACCAAAACCCCGACCCTTGGAAGCCTCCCAACAGCCAAAACAGCCTCTGCAAGCTCCTTTTCACCAACTAATGGTATTGTGTCGACACTTATCCTCTCACCCCTTATGTTGTGCCTGTCAGCCTCACTTATAGCGCCCATGGCAACTTGTGAAACCTGCGCCCCGCCACCAATAATTATAATCCTTTTTCCATAAATGTCCTCAAGGGGCCTGTGAACATCAACATCCAAGACAAAATCAAAGGATCTCAGATCCTTGATCAGCTTATCAACGTCTTTAACATCCTCTAATTCCATATATATAGAGCCTACCCCATTCTCCTCCACATAAAGATAAGCATAGCTTATATTTATACCCCTACGTGCTATCATCTCCGTTATTTCGCTGAGAACACCTGGCCTTTCAATAGTCTTGATACTAATGGCGGTTACAACCATAAAACTATCCCTTTAATATTTTTTCTAATCTAGATTTTTCCCTCCTCCAGAGGCTGAGATAATTATCATCCTCACTTACAGGGATTATTCTAAGGCCAAGTTTCTTATGTTCCTCGATCCAATCCACATTAAAAACTGGGACTTCTATTTTTATGTGTTCATCAGTTGGATTCACAACTATAAGATTACGGTATGGGAAATCCCATTCCACTATGTATCCTCCAAGGCTTATGATGTGATGAGGTCTTATAACCATTTTCATTGATTATCACCCTTAGATTGTACTAGATGAATGCTGCTAAAAGCGCCACCACCCCAAGGATAGAAGTTGCAAGCGTCACTGGATAAAATTGTTTAAAGGTGAATATCGGGGCAAATGCACTTAAAGAAGCCATTAGGAGTGGGAATATGATAGCGACAAGGATATTAACAAGGATGCCCCAAGTGAATATGTTAGGTGGGATTCCAAGGAATAACACTGAGAAAAGAGCCGCTAATGTGAACATGAGGAAACCCCTTGTTATATAAACGAATGCACGTGACTTGGCAGCATATTCCAAATATGGGCCTTCGATAACATCTGCTTTCGTCTTTAAGATGACAAATGGATATTCATTGAGCAGTATCATGTATCCTATAAAAAATACTATGGCTGCTATGACACCAGCCGCTGAAAAGAGGATTGGACCATGGACCTGTTGATAAGCCACTATATCCCCTAGGAATATGCTCTTAGAAATAATTACTGGTATAAATAATGCGATATATATTGGGAATGAGCCGAATGCTATTAATCTGAAGGCTCTCATTGCACTTATATCCTCCAGGAAGCTTCGCTGCACATTAGGGTGTTTAGCTCCCTTCGCAAGATCTGGGAACGGCATCCGGAGAGACATCACAGACTTTGACAATGACCCCATAAAAACATATACAACCTCCTCTATCTTCAAAAAGCCCACGATTGCAACTATACTCGCAAGAGCGCCTATAGGATAAGTTTCTGGGATTATGAAGAGCAGGATTAGTAGCGCGGATAATAATCCGACAAGGGGTAATGAATTATATAACCGTGGCACTGGCGAATATGGCTTTATACTCTCTTTAAAGAAAAACTTTATCGGAGCCATTATGCCAGGACTTGAGATTGGAGGGCCTATTCTCTGTTGGATCCGCGCATGCACAAATTTTCTTTCGATACCAGGAAGCCAAAGGCTAACTATGAATCCTATGATGATTGTTCCAATGATACCCAGAATTGAATATAACATTAAACCACCCTTCATATTTTGATTATTTCTATTGCACGATCTGTACAAGTGAAGCAAGGATCACATTGCACTATCCCAAGTTGTGCGTCTGTTATATGATGACCTATAACCGCATATTGCATGGCGCCTATATTAGACATTGAGGGTGTTCTAATCACCACATTTCTAACCCTACCTTCTTCAAGAGCATAGGAATGATACAATGTGCCTCTGGGGGCTTCAACATAACTTTTAACAATATCAGTGTCCTGCATTTCCCAACTCCTATCCACAATAGCCCCCTCGGGAAGGTTTTCAACAGCCTGTCTTATTATTTTTATAGATTCAAAGATTTCAAAGACCCTTACAAGAAGATTAGATTTGATGTCACCATCATCTTGTGTGATAATATCAAATTCAAATGGGTCATAACATTCCATTTCCCTTCGCAGATCAAATTCTACCCCTGTCGCCCTGAGGGTAGGCCCTGTTACCGCGAGTCTAAGAGCATCCTCCCTTTTAATTGGACATACACCGGTTATACGTGACATTATCATAGGATCGGAAGTGAAACGATCTGCAAACTCTTTTACCTTCCCCTCTAGGTAATCTAAACCCTCATTTATTTTCTGGATTTTCATCTCATCTAGTTCTGCTCTTGGTCTTATCCCTCCAATGATGGGCACGCCATATTGTACTCTGTTACCCCCTATCATCCTTAGGAGTTCCATTACAGTCTCCCTTATATAGAATAGTCTCATGGAAAATGTTTCATGCCCCAAGACCTCGTTTCCATGGGCTAAATATAGGAGGTGGCTGTGTATCCTTTCAAGTTCGGCTACTATTATCCTTATGTAACTGGCCCTTTCAGGTATTTCAATTTCAAGTCCCTTCTCTGCGACTAATACAGAATTCCATAGGTGTACTCCTGAGCATATTCCACATATCTTTTCTGTGAGACTGTTGGCTTTTTCTACTGGTAGGCCTTCCATTATACGTTCAACGCCTCTATGATTGACACCTACTGTTATCTCGGCATCTTTTACTATCTCGTCTTCTACGAATAATCTGACACGATATGGTTCTATTGCTGCTGAGTGGACTGTTCCCATTGTGATCTCGGTTTCTATAATGTTTTTATCCAATTTTTGTCACCTCATATTATTTGGCTTCTAAGAGTTTTGGTAGTATGGATACTGCGCCTGCTAGTACGTCCTCTGGTCTGACTGCGCATCCTGGGACTTTAGCATCTACTGGTATGACTTCTTCGACTGGCCCGGCGATTTCTTCTGATGGTATGTCGCCGTGTATGTTTTTGTAGACACCTCCCATGAGGGCGCATGCACCTGCTGCTATGACAAGTTTTGGTTCTGGTATTGCCTTGTAGATTTCTTCTAGTGGTTTTTTATTCTGTTGTGTTACTGGTCCTGTTACTATGAGTATGTCTGCTTCTCTGGGATTCCAGGTTAGGAATATTTTGTATTGTTCTGCATCATATTTTGGGGAGAATACTGCATTTACGATTTCTATGTCGCAGCCGTTGCAGCCACCTGTATATACAAGCATTGCGTGTATGGCTCTGGCCCTTGCATATGATTTGAGTCCCATTAAATTCCCCTCATCATCCTTTTTTTATGAGGTTTTATTTTGTCTTTTTAGGATGCTTTTGTCTGATAGGAATTGTGTTATGAATTTTAGTTTTTCATCTGGTATTTTGATGGGTTCTGTGATGGCTTCTTTAACATCAAATTCTATAACTCCAACATCATTTGGGTGTATGGTTCCTGGTTCGCCGAATAGGGCATATAATGGGCAGAAATCGTGACAATAATAACAGTAGACGCACTTTTCGGAGTCCAGGATTGGTATCTGCCTTTTCACCAAGCCTTCGATTATTTCTATTGGTTTTTCAAGATCCTTCATTTGGATGGCGCCTGTGGGGCAGGCGTTTGAACATCCTCCACAGCCAATGCAGGGGATTTCAGCCACTTTTGGTGTTGGTTCAACTTTGCCTGTGAGTATTTTTTTTCTAAGTTCCATGTCTGTGACTCTGTCAGCGGCGAAGAATATCCTTTTTATATTGGTGTAGGCGCCTTCTAACATTATCCTTAACAAGTTTTTCATCTTATACCCCCTTATTTTGAGAGGCTGAATTCCCTCTCGAATAGTATGGCCCGGGCCGGGCAGATGTTGTTGCATGCTCCACAGTAGATGCATTTATCTTCATCCACGACCATTAAGCCTTCTGGTGTTTTTGTTATAGCATCCTCTGGGCATGTTTCCATGCAGAGTCCGCATTTTATACATAATCTGTCGTCTATTAGGGTGAATCCATCCTTTATTGATTTTTTGCGCATTGTGGTTTTTGGTATGGCGTCTGTTGGGCAATGGATTGCACATTTTTCGCATAATATGCATTTGTCGAAGTTGACTTCGATTGAGCCTTTCTTGAGGGTTATGGCATCTTTTGGGCAGACTTCTGCGCAGGTTCCGCAGGATATGCAATCTTCGGTGACTGATCCGTCCCATTTCACGTCTTGGAAGCTGCGTGCTTCGTAGATGTCGCAGGATTTTATGCATTTTCCACAGGATACGCAATATCCCTTTAGTCTTCCGTTTGCATCGACTCTGAGTGTGCCTACTGGGCAGACATCTAAGCATGGTTTTTCTTCGCATTCTTCGCATAATGATGGATCATAGCGTATTTTACCATCTACCATTTTTAGCGCGCCAGTTTCGCATGTGTCTACACATAAGCCGCAGTTTAAGCATGATACTATGGTTCCTTCCAGTTCTTCGCTGGGTTTTCTTATCTTTGTTGTGAAATCCTCAATGTAAATTGCGTTGTTTGGGCATTCTTCCATGCATTTGAGGCATAATGTGCATTTTTCAGGGTCTATGGTTGTGTCTTTTATGGCTTCAACTGGACAGACATCTTCACATACTCTGCATTCGCTGCAGAGCCCCTCTTCTTTCAAGTCCACGATTATGGCTCCTGTGGGGCAGTAGTATTGGCATCTTTTACATTTGATGCATTTTTCAAGGTCTGTTATCACGTTTGTCCTTTCAGCCTCCTTTTTTAAGGGTTTTCTCTTTTTCGGTATTTTAACAGCGAAATCTAGGGCTTCTAGGAATTTTAGTTGGCGTTCTTCTATGAGGTCGAATGCGTCCATGCGTGCATTAACTGGACAGGCTTCCTCACAGAGGCCGCATCTGGCGCAGATACCCTTCACGATATCATCTTCTATTTTTATACTGTTAACTGGGCATACGTATTCACAGATGCCGCACAGGTTACATTTGGCCCTGTCAACTACAAAACCGCCATACTTGTTTTGTTGTATTGCCTTGTTTGGACATTCTTCGGCGCAAGTGCCGCAGGTGATGCAACTGAATGCTTTACCATCAATTAACCTTATAGCGTCTGTTGGGCACGCTTTTATGCATTCACCTAGCCCCTCACATTTAGCTGTTGTTATGAACATGATTGTCACCTTTTCATTAGCTTCTTATGATCCTCCCTGCTATTATGCCGATAAATGCGGCTAGGAAACCGCTCGCCAACGGTAGATCTTTGTAGTATGGGAATGGGCCTAGTTGCCATGCCATTAAAATTGCGGCTATGAATATTACGATGTAGGCTGAAATAGGAAATCTTTCATCTTCTTTGATTCTGGTTCCGAGTATGAAGCCTATCAGGAAGCCGAAGAGGCTTGGACCGAGATATAACAATTTGTTTCCTCCTTTTTTATTCGCCTTTGAATTCTAGGAAGGTTACTACAACCGCGCTTAAACCTACCAGTACTTTTAATCCGATTAATATGTTTAGATATGGTATTATACCTGCATG
>Ga0209508_1000840_pt1 | contig 27444 bp, 25 predicted proteins | sample AD_UKC129_MetaG_FD_184427 | JGI IMG/M metagenome (GOLD analysis project Ga0209508, IMG submission 184427) | Active sludge microbial communities of municipal wastewater-treating anaerobic digesters from Canada - AD_UKC129_MetaG (SPAdes) (version 2) | ecosystem: Engineered > Bioreactor > Anaerobic... | reverse complement strand
ATTCCTCTTTTTAAGTTCTGATATAACCTCTAGGACTCCTGGAAATAATTTACCCCCAGCTGTTAAGGTAAATTCAACCATCCTGGTCTCCATGTTGATTATGAATCCTGAACCACTACATATCTCAATATCATAGCCTTTATTTAGAACAGCTCTTATAGTATCCTGTATATCCTTCACTTGGGAGTTATCATTTTTTAGGATGTTTAAAATCTCTTCCTTAGTTATATCAATATTTGAATAGCTTATACCTAAATCTATATTATTTCGTGTTATGAACTCATATATTGTCTGGTCTGGTTTAGCATTAATTATACAAGATGCAGGGTCTGTCTGGAGGACCACAAGAGCCCTATTCTTCTTATAATCCACCAGATCTAATGAACTGACAAAATCACAGATTTTACCTGTCTCAATTTTTTTAATAGCCCGGTATCTTTCAGTGAGAGTTCCCGAATTATCAAATACAATGGCTTTTCTCATCAAAAAAATTATAGGACATTACACCTTATATTATTTGGGCTAGTGAAGATGCGATAATAAAATATAATCCAACTGCAATGAGAAAAATGCCACAAGCCACTATTATAAACCTGTAACCACCCCTCAATACCAGTTTACCCCTAGAAGAGAAAAATGACACAATACTATACCATGCAAAATCAGAAGACCAATGCCCAATAAGAAAAGCCGCCAAACCCGCCAATTTCGCCAATTCCATGCCTTTAAGCATCAATGCAGCGCCTATCGTACCCCACCATATAAAAAAATACGGATTTGAAACACTAGTCACAAGACCCTTAGATACAGAACCAAAATCCTCAAACCCACCAACCTCAACTTCAAGACTAGTATCCCTCATCATACTTAAACCCATGAATATCATCACAACCCCACCCACCAAACCTATCAAAGTGGATGCCAAAGAAGAAGCTATCAACCACCCCAAACCGGCTAAAATAAGCAGAATAATAAAAACCTCCCCTATAACATGACCCAACACTAACAATGGCCCAGTTCTGGATCCCTTCTTGAGAGAATCAGAGATAGTGACTGTTAAAAGGGGGCCTGGGGCCATGGCTCCTGAAAGTCCAATCATAAAGGAGGTTGCGGCGAAAATGAGAACATCTAGCATTTAACCACGCTAGGCGCACTCATTAAGTACCTTCATGATCTGGGTCAGGTGGTAGTCTATTTTTTCGATATCCTCCTTTTTAAGCACCCTAGTCCTGCTGAGGATCTTCATCCTCTCACAAACATGATCCATCCGAATTAAAACGCTGCTAATATAAGATTCCATTAGAACATCTCCTACTTTGATTATTATCATATCTTTTTGATATAATTTTTTATCCCATGAAGTTTATTGGAACTCCTCTTTTTTCTTTTAACGCCCTATCATATATTAGTGATGCTGTTGCCATGTCTTGTACTGAAAGGCCTGTTGAATCAAAGATTGTTATTTCATCCTCATTAGTCCTTCCGGGGACTTCACCTATTATGACTTGGCCTAGAGTACCTCTTATATCATCCTTGGATATTATGCCATCTTTGAGTGGCGTGTTTATTTCACCGCTATGAGAAGCTTGTTCCCATGAATCGATGAAAACCCGCCCCTCTATGAGTATCCTTGGGTCCAGCTCTTGTTTGCCTGGTGCGTCAGCTCCTATTGCACATATGTGCACGCCTGGGGGTGTCCATTCAAATTTTATGACGGGTTTAGTTGAAGGTGTTGCTGTGACTATTATATCTTTGTCTTTGACAGCTTCCCGGGCCGTTTTCGCGGGTTTAACATCTATATTATATTTTTTTGAGGTTTCCTTTGCAAATTTCTCTCTAGCTGATGGTGTGCGACAATATACACTAACTTCCTCAATATCTAATACGTTTTTAATGGCCATAAGCTGGGTGCGTGCTTGTCTACCAGCCCCTATTATTCCAAGTTTTTTTGAGTCAGGTCTTGCAAGATATTTTGCTGATATGCCTCCGGCCGCCCCGGTTCTCATATCGGTGATCCAAGTGCCGTCCATTATTGTGAGTGGGAAACCATCCTTGGGATCTATTAATTCTATGATGGCCATTACAGTGGGTAGGGAATATTTTTTTGGATTTTTTGGATGTGAATTAACGCATTTGACACCGGCTACTTGGGAATATTCTAGGTATGATGGCATTATCCTGAAATCGCCCTCGGGGAAGAACAGGTAACTTTTTGGGGGCATTTGAACTTTGCCGAGAGCATATTCTTTGAATGCTTTTTCAACAGCTTTTAGAATATCCTTCATGTCTACGAGGTTTTTGATGTCACTTTTTCTTAATAGTAGAGTTTTTTTCATCTGCTCACCATAAACGGCTTATGTGGATAAAATCTTATATGTGTATGATAATTTATCACTATTAAGGTGTTATCAATGGATATCGCTAGTAAACTTGGAGCAATTAAAGATCATGAACTAACAGCAGAAGAAAATGTTGAAAATTTTCTCAAGACCATAGAAAAAAAAGATCCAGGGATAAATGCTTTTATAGAGGTAAACCGTGAATATGCCATTAGAAAGGCTGCTGAAATCGATTCAAGAATATCAAAGGGCGAGAATGTTGGCAGACTAGCCGGTCTAGTGATTGGTGTGAAAAGTAACATTAATGTTAAAGATTTCACGGTTTCGGCAGCTTCTAAAACACTTGAAAATTACCTGGGAAGTTATGATGCCACTGTAATAGAAAGAATAAAAAAAGAAGATGGTATAATCATTGGGATGACTAACATGGACGAGTTTGCGGCTGGCAGCTCAACAGAAACATCCTATTTTGGCGTGACAGACAATCCAGCGGCAAAAGGAAGAATCCCAGGAGGTTCAAGTGGGGGTAGCGCAGCTGCAATAGCAGCTGAACTGTGCGACTTGGCGCTTGGATCAGATACAGGCGGCTCCATAAGAAACCCAGCATCACATTGTGGAGTTTACGGATTCAAACCAACCTATGGTTTCGTATCCAGGCAGGGCCTGCTTGATCTTGCCATGAGCTTCGACCAGATAGGACCCTTAGCAAATGACCTATATGGTCTGGCTATCCTATTTGATATTATAAGCGGCTATGATCCTAGAGATCCTACAACAATAGAATTCAAAGGAACATCATTCACCAGACTATTCGATGAAGAGAAGAGGCATGATTTAACCTTTGGGGTTGTGAGAGAATTCCAGGAAGTTACAGATGATCCTATAGTTGATATAATAGATGATACCATTGACCTACTCAAGGAAGAAGGCCTTAAAGTGGTTGAACTCCCCTTTAGATACATTGACCTTTGCCTACCCACCTATTATCTAATAAATTATGTGGAATTCTTCTCCGCCACAAGAAAATATGATGGTAGAAAATACGGGTACAAGATTGAGGATGTCTGCGGCGAAGAAGTCCTAAGAAGAATACAAATCGGATCATATATAAGCCAGAAAGAATTCTCAGGTAAATATTATAGAAGAGCCCTCCAAGCACGCTCACTCATAAGAAGAGAAATAAAAAACATTTTAAAAAATGTGGATGTCATATTAGGGCCGACCGTACCCAAGTTACCTCACAAGATTGGAACGACACTCACACCCATGGAAATGTACTCATACGACGTTTTAACCGTTATAGCTAACCTTGCGGGGATACCAGCCGCTAGTATGAAAGTAGGTGACGTTAAAGGAATCCCAGTAGGTTTACAATTACAGGCAAAACCCCTAGAAGATTGGAAGATCATGAAAGCAATGTTAAAGATCAGATCAATACTTGAAAGATGACCAAAAATGAGGATAGGATTAGCATACCTAAAAGGTTCAGTACCAGCATTTGAAGATTTCGGCAACCTGCCGACAGATATCGTCAAAGAAAATGGTCTCATCAAAGGCGAACCAGCCCACAAAATATTAGACGGTCTGATAATCCCAGGCGGCACCATAATAGAATCCGGTTCAATAAACCCAGATTTCGCCCGTGAAGTCAAAAAAATCTCAAAAGACGGTTTCATTATAGGCATATGCTCAGGATTCCAAGTACTAGGAGAAGAAACCAATATAGGCCGAAGATCACCTTATCCAATTAAAAAAAAAGGTCTGGGCCTTTTAAATGTTAATTTTGAGCCCATGATAAGCAATGATAGAGTTGAAGCCTCTGTAGTGGGCGAATCCATCATAACCAAGGGCCTTGTTGGTACAACTATTCAAGGATTTCATTGCCATACCTACGGAGAGATAAAAGGAAATGCAAAGCCCATATTCTACTCAAAGATAAAAAGAAGCGACTATAAAGATAATCCTAGGGAGATCCTATCAGGGGTTTGTAACGATGATGGGAATGTTGTAGGCACACTAATCCATGGTTGTCTAGATTACAATCCAAGACTCGTTGAAAACATCCTAAAATTTTTAGATGCGAAAGAAGAGGACAAAAAGAAGGCCTTGGAACTTAACAATATCCTTATCAAAAAAATAAAATCTGAATTGGCAATTGACACTAAAATTAGGGTTCCAGATGGAGAGAGTAGAAAATCTGAGCATCCACTGATGGTGATGGTGGCAAGTACGAGTTCTGGTTCTGGTAAAACATTTATAACCACGGGTATTGCAGGCGCACTCCGCAAGAAGGGATTCCATGTTGGAATTTTAAAGGTAGGACCCGATGTTAGGGATATAGTACCAGCACTCTATCTCGTGAAAGAAAAAATGGAAGAATACTCATCGATAAAAATAGCCGACCTAGGATGGATGCCACTAGAGGACGTTATCAAAAAATTAAAGGATTCATCATATGATATTGTTATCATAGAAGGTGTTATGAGTAGTGTGACAGGAATGCTTAACGAAAAAGTCCCATATTCATCAGCCGAGATCGCATTTGCCGCTAACATACCAGTCATACTAGTTTCGAATTGTAGTAAAGGTGGTATAGAATCAGCTGCACTCGATATAGTAGCACATGGAAAACTTATGAGAAAATTGGGCATAGACATAAAAGCTGTTATACTCAACAGAGTCTATGACGATGAAATATTCAGGAAGGCCGCGGATTTCATAGGACATGCTCTAGACTGCGATTTCATCTATAAACTTCCTAAGGTTAAACTCAGTGAAAGGGGTGGAACCCCAGAGATAGAAATCAGACTCGAAGATTTCTGCCTCACAGCCCTGAAAACGATTGAAGAAAACATCAATGTTTCGGAGATATTCTCATTGGCGCGTGAACCGTCATTTAAGGGTTATATTCCAATAGAAGTTCTAGACAGGAAATTTAGGGAGAGTTTATAATCCCCTTATATTCTTTGTATGCCTTGATGACCTGTGAACCATCAAGAAAGACCAGATCATGTTCATTGGCATACAATTGAGCATCACTCGTACTCAATGAATTGCCATTATTGTCATCCATCATTTCACAGCAGACAGCAACACTTGTAAGGCCAGCCATCTCCATTAAGGCTATGCTCATCTCAGTATGCCCCTTCCTATTTAGCACATGACCTGGGGCGGCTCTTAATAGTGTAACATGACCTGGGGATCTGAAAAATTCTCCAAATTTTCTATGTTTATTATCTTTACATAAGAGTGCAAGTTCTTTTATTGTCAAGGCCCGGTCATTATCTGTTATACCTGTGAATGTTTTTCTGTGGTTTATTGTAATGGAAAATGCGGATTTTTCATCATAGGGTATGTCATGTGGTGATAATTTTTTGAGCACTTTATATTTTTCGCTTGCAACCTGCATTATATCTGTCATGAATGGTATTCCAAGCTTTTCGGCGTTTTCTGATGATACTGGGGCGCATATTAGGCCTCCAGCATCGTTTCTAAGTATTTTTATATGTTCGGGTGTTACAAGTTCCGCGGCTAATATCATGTCTGTTTCTCTTTCCCTGTTTGCAGCGTCAAAGACAAGTACTATTTCGCCTTTCTTTAGTGATTTCAGCGCTTCTTCGATCATTGTAATCACGACCTTTGATCATATTTTTCACAATCGGCTAATATTGTGACGGTATCTCCATCTTTTAATTTAAGTGTTTGGCGAATATAAACTGGCGCTATGAATTCAAGTATCTTGGGTGAGTGATGCGTTTTAACTGGGAATATTAGAGCGCCATTGATTTTATTATTGAGTTTGGCCTCTATATAGAGGACATCGCCGAACTTTCCTTTTCCTTTTATTTTTTTTGCTTGTAGTAGGCATTCTTTTATGGAAGTTATATAATTGTCTTGGATTATAATATTGAGGGTTCCTGGGTATGGTTTAAATCCCAGTTTTTCCTTGAATTGGTGAGCATATAATTCTTTTGACATGTAATAGGCTCCTTCACCCAAACCTGATGTTAATGTGCCCTTTATCTTCATTTTAATTCCTCCTTGGCCTTTTCTGTGCAGAGTATGTGTGCTTGTCTCAGAGGCTCTGGCATCTTATATATGCTTGTATTTTTAACTACTTTCACAGCAGTTTTTAAAGTTATTTTATGCCCGACACTTACAACTATCCCATTGACTATCTTACCCTCAACTTTCCCTTTTATCTTTAGGAGTGAATTATCCCTTTCAGCTTCTTTTATAGGTCTTCTAGTGATGCCTATGGTGGGTTTCCCAAGGAAAATTCCAACATGGCTTGCCAGCCCAAAGCCTCTTGGATGTAATGTGCCGTTTCCATTAACCATGAGAACGTCAAATGGACTTTTTAGTTCATTTAAAACATCTAGGATGGCTTCAGCTTCTCTGAACCCTAAAAATCCGCTTATGTATGGTATGGGTAATTCAACTTTTTTATATGCTTTTTCAACAACTTCTAGATGGGTGTTCATTATCACGGCCGCTGCTATTCCCTTGCTGTTCACTGTGAATGAAATGTCAGCGCCACATATATGTTTAAAATGTGAATTAACATCCTCTTTAATGACTTTCTTTGACCATTCACATTGCAAGCGCGTCATTGTATCTATAAGTTGATTCCAGTACATTATTTTATCCTGGCTTTTATCGTTGAAAATGTGGGGCCTCTAAGATCTATTACCTTGTTTTTACTTGTAATATATCTCATAGCAACCTTATCTAATTTCAGGTTGAGGTCTGAAAGTGAACGCGCAATAGCACTTCTAACCTTAACACTATCTGAGCCTGTTACCACCATCTCTTCAATCTTATATGCAGCTTCAGCTGCAAGAGCATCCATATAGGTTATCCTGGTATCTATACCATTTCTTCTAGCCTTTTTTATAAGTTTTGTGTCAAGTTTCTCATCATCTGGAACCCCTAGTATGTTCCCATCATAAATGAAAATACGGTTAGTGGCCGCGGGACCCAAAAGAAGAGTGTTTTCTTCCACTTCAACAGCTTCTACATGGATATTTCTCCCGAGGAATTCACCATCATATACTGTGAAACTGCAAGGTGAAGGCTCAGATCCATGTTTCCTCCATACTTTTATGATCTTTTCCATGAGTTTTCTTCCATCTTCTGTCACAGGATACAAGTTTATCCTGAGCATACTTGCAATTTCCCTATCTGAAAGCTCCCATTCCCTGTATATTTGGGGATAGACCATCTCTCTTATGTCATTCTCCTGGGATAGTATCATTGCAAGTCTTTCAACTCCTAATCCTAGGTTCATCACGTCTTTGTCCACACCATATTTTGAAAGTGCTATGGGTGAATATAAGCCAAAGGTTGCGATTTCAACCCATTCCCTGAGTTTTGGATGGTATCCATAAACTTCTGTCTGCGTCCCAGGGATATAATATTTCGATTTTTTTTCATCAGGGAGAAACTTAAACTTTGAAAACCCAAAATACTCTAAAAGACCCTCTGATACGGCTTTCCCAACATCTAATGGCACTTCTTCATCAACCATCACACAAGAGGCAGAATAATATGTCATAAGATGGCTTGAATCCTCCCTCTGCTCCCTTCTAAAACATCGATCTATCGAAAACAATTTTAATGGGAGCTTATACTTGTCATGTAAATATTGTAATGTTATAAACCAACCAGAGGTCATATGAGAACGCAGCGTATTCTTTGTAGCCACAGGATTTAAATCTCTTATCTCAGGAAAAACCATTTCAAGAACCCTAAGACCAGTATCATTACTCACACCAAGAGCTGATGAAACCTCCATCACTAAATCGTCACCTGCAAGAACACCCTTCTTATATGATCTGAAAACTTCCTTCAAATTACTTATCTTTTCATCATCGACTTCAACATCCAATTTCTTAATCTCATCTATCTTTTCAAGGCCCAACCCAATATCTGGCCTGGGTAGTCCTGCAAGATAAAAGCATCTGTCAAGTATTGCTGGGGCTTCAGGCCCGAATTGCTTGTAGATATGTTCTTCATCAATGAATATAGGGTTAACAACCTCATCAAATCCTAGTTTAAGATAAGCATCCCTTAACCTCCATATAGTATCATAGAGGATGTGTGGCCTTCCCATTTTAAACCTTAGACGGGGATATTCCATATCATGGTGAGGTTTCCTAAGTAACTTGCCGGTTTCAACCCATGCCCTTTCAAAATCCTTCCTAGCTAATTTTATCACATCTTTCCTTTTCAAATCCAACCCCCAATATCATTCCCTAATATTTCAATCTGTCTATACCAACACTTATAATAATGTAACCGGGTAAATTATAGATTATGGAAAGCGAAGTGTATCAATGTGATGTTCTAATAATAGGCTCTGGTGGCGCTGGTAGTCGGGCGGCCATCGAAGTATCAGATCATGGTCTTGAAGCTCTGATAGTATCAAAGGGCTTATCATTTAAATCAGGATGCACAGGGATGGCCGAGGGCGGTTATAATGCGGCCTTCGGTTTTGTGGATGCTGAGGACAACCCCGAAATCCACTACCAGGACACATTAGAGGGTGGTGGGTTCCTAAATGATCCTGAACTTGTAAGGATCCTGGTTGATGAGGCGCCTGATCGGCTTATAGACCTTGAAAGTTATGGGGCTCTATTCGATAGGCAAGAGTCTGGGATTCTTGATCAGCGCCCATTCGGGGGTCAAACGTATCGTAGGACATGCTATCAGGGTGACAGGACAGGACATGAGATCATAACAGCACTCAAAGAAGAGATAACAAGAAGAGATATAGAAACATTAGATGAGGTGATGATAACTTCACTAATACTCGACGAAAATGAAGAAAGCGTCCAGGGAGCCCTTGGAATCTCATTAAAGGATTCAAGGTTCATATGTTTTAATGCTAAATCCACTATACTCGCAAGTGGAGGGGCTGGACACATTTATCCTGTAACCTCAAATACTCTGCAGAAGGGTGGTGACGGTTTTAGCATAGCATGGGATGCTGGTGTAGAACTCATTGACATGGAACAAGTCCAATTCCACCCCACAGGCATGGTGTGGCCAGAATCTCGTAGGGGCGTTCTTGTAACCGAGGCTGTGCGGGGTGAGGGTGGTATACTCCGGAACAAGGATGGCGAACGTTTCATGAAAAGATATGATCCCAGGTTGGAGCTTGCAACAAGGGATGTTGTCGCAAGGGCCATCTATAATGAGATCATGGGAGGTCGGGGAACAGAAAATGGTGGCGTATACTTAGATGTGACTCATCTTCCAGATGATGTGATAGAGGAGAAGTTGGAGACAATGTTCTTGCAATTCTTGGATGTGGGTGTGGATATACGCGAAGAGGCAATGGAAGTTGCTCCAACAGCTCACCATTTCATGGGTGGTGTTAGAATAGATTCATGGTGTCGTACAAATCTTAAAAATCTTTTCGCAGCCGGAGAAGTTAGCGGGGGAGTTCATGGCGCTAACAGGTTAGGTGGGAATGCTCTTGCCGACACTCAAGTTTTCGGGAGACGTGCAGGTATCTCAGCCGCTAAGAACGCCCTTAAAGCGGATCTTAAACTCAACAAGGATTATGTTGAGGCTCAAGAATACAAGTTAAAGAGTAAGGTTAGGGAAGGTGACTTGAGACCAGCAGAGATTAAGAGAAGGTTACATGATACCATGTGGGAGAACGTTGCCATTATACGAGAAGAAAAATCCCTTAAATCGGCCTTATCCACGATAAGATCTCTTCAAAGAGAACTTCAGAGGATAGACGTCCCAGAAGGTGGCAGATTCAACAAGTACTTCCAAGAGGCTGTTGAAGTGGAGAACATGCTCAAAACAGCATCACTCGTAACAAGATCGGCCCTAATACGCAGAGAAAGCAGGGGATCCCACTTCAGAAAGGATTACCCTGAAATGAGGGATGAATGGAAAAAGAGTATTGTTTTAAATAAAAATAGAAAACCATACTTTATTAAAAGATGATCATGCCTTAGAGACCAACTCCTCAGCCGCATTCTCCGCAATTTCCATAACATATTTCTCATCAACAGTTTCTAGTCTGTTCTCTTCCATGAGAATTTCACCGTCACATATTACTGTTTCAACATCACAGCCAGAAGCCGAATATACAAGATGCGAAATCGGATTCCTCCAAGGAGTGAGATGACTCTTCCTAGTATTTATAAGCACAATATCCGCCTTCTTACCCACTTCTACACTTCCAATCTCCTTAGCAAGTCCCAATGCAGCCGCCCCGTTTAATGTGGCCATTTCAAAAACCTTCCCAGCATCTAGGCTTGTTGGATCCATATTTTTCACCTTCTGTAAAAGCGCCGCTATCTTCATCTCTTCTATAAGATCCAAATTATTGTTAGATGCAGCCCCATCAGTTCCAAGTGAGACGCAGACACCCTCCCTTATGAGTTTTTCAACAGGCGCAATACCAGACGCCAATTTCATGTTACTCACGGGATTGTGTGACAATTTAACACCCCTCGATCTTAAAATACGAATCTCAGACGATGAAAGCCACGCGGCATGGGCAGCGATAACATCCTCGCCAAGAAAACCAATCTCATCCAAATAAACAAAAGGCCTCTTACCATACTTTTCAAGCACCTGTTGAACCTCACCTTTTGTCTCGGCCACATGAATATGTACAAGAACACCATATTTATCAGCAAGACCCCTCACCTCCTCTAAGAGGCTCCTAGAACAGGTATATGGACTGTGAGGCCCCAGAGCAACTTTTATACGTCCATTAGCCATCCCATGACATTTTCTGATTATCCTTTTCGATTCTTTTATTTCAGCTTTCCTCTTTTCCACATCATCAAAATCTATCATCCCATGACTTATCAAGGCACGTAAGCCAGTTTCTTTGACAGCTTTCGCCACATGATCCATATAAAAATACATGTCATTGAATGTGGTTGTCCCAGACCTTATCATTTCCACGCAACCAAGAAGAGCCCCAGCATAACAATATTCACCATTAAGATGCGCTTCCAGAGGCCAAATATAATCGTTAAGCCAAGTTTCAAGTTTAAGATCATCAGCAAAGCCTCTAAAGAGAGTCATGGAGAGATGGGTGTGTGTATTTACTAGTCCCGGGATTATGAGTTTACCATTAGCATCAATTATCTTATCAGCATCCCCCGGATCAATACTAGGAGATATTTCCATGATTTTATCATTTTCTATAAGTATAGAGCCTTTCTTTTGGCCATGTGCGTCTAGAATTTGTGCCTCTTTTATTAGAATGTTTCGTGTTTCCATCAATTCACCCCCAATATAAGTTAAGGTAGAATCTATATAATGTTATCACACTCAAAAAACTATATCTGGTGATTGTATGAGGATTAAGATGGCGATTCCATCAAAGGGTAGGATAAGTGAACCTACCCTCAGATTATTAGAAAAGGCAGGTATCGGATTAAAGGATACCTTGAAAAGACGGTTATTCTCACAAACAGAGCATCCAAACATTGATGTTATGTTCACGCGCGCCACTGATATCCCCGAGTTTGTTGCAGATGGCGCTGCAGATCTTGGAATAACAGGCCTAGACCTTATAATGGAAAGGGCGGGTGATGTTAAAATTTTGGAAGATCTCAAATTTGGGAAAGCAAAACTTGTATTAGCAGCCCCTGAAGATTCAAAAATAGAAACTCCCAAAGATATAAAGGATGGATCTATCATAGCAACGGAATTCCCAAAACTTACACGCCAATACCTAAAAGAGAAGAATATAAGCGCGGAGATAGTTGAACTCAGCGGTTCAACAGAAATAGCGCCATTTATAGGTGTTGCGGATCTTATAACAGACTTGACAAGTACTGGTACAACATTAAAAATGAACCACCTCCGTATCGTGGATACAATCCTAGAAACTTCAGTTAAACTCATAGCAAACCATGAAAGTTACCATAAAAAGAGAAAACTCATCGAAGAGGTTAGAACAGCTATCAGGGGAGTTTTGGACGCGCAAGGTAAAAAACTTGTCATGTTAAACGTTAACAAGGGACAGCTCGAAGCCGTGAAAAAAGTCATGCCAGGGATGACAGGCCCCACAGTATCCAAGGTCCTATCAGACGATGGTATGGTAGCAGTACATGCTGTAGTAAATGAAAAAGACGTGTTTCGGGTTGTGAATGAACTTAAACGTGTCGGTGCAAGGGACATCCTCGTAGTACCAATTGAAAGGATCATACAATAAATGGTGATAAACTTGAAGTTCCTCAGATTCCAATACAACAAACCAAGACATGGTTTTATCCAAAATGGAAAAATAATAGAAGTCCCAGCCAAAGATTACCTCACCAGTAATCCAAAAAGTTTAAGAACATATACAGTTGATGATGTGAAGATACTGCCACCAGTAAACCCTTCAAAGATAATATGTGTAGGCCTCAATTATAGGGATCATGCAGAAGAACTAGGCATGGAAATCCCCAAAGAGCCCATAATCTTCCTGAAACCTCCAAGTAGCATCATAGGAGATGGTGACCCCATAATCTACCCGAAAATGTCGCAGGAAGTCGACTATGAAGTGGAATTGGCGATAATAATATCAAAGAAGGCTAAAAACGTGAACCGCAAAGATGCTGGGGATTTCATAGCAGGTTACACAATCTTAAATGATGTTACAGCCAGAGACCTTCAAAGAAGAGATGGTCAATGGACACGTGCCAAAAGTTTCGATACATTCTGTCCCATAGGACCCTGGATAGAAACCGAAATCGACCCAAATAGACTTGAAATATCCCTACACTTAAACGGAGAGGTTAAACAGTATTCAAACACTCGAAACATGATATTTAGTGTATATGAACTTGTAGAATTTGTATCAGATATAATGACCCTAAAAATGGGGGATATCATCGCAACAGGAACACCCCCAGGTGTTGGACCAATGAAACCAGGAGACGAAGTTGAAGCATCTATAGAGGGTATAGGAACCCTCAAAAATACAATAATATGAGGTTATTCAAGGTAGATTGCCGGCTTGTAAGGAATGGCATTTTTAGCCTTACCCTCTGGATCATATTCAGCATCCTTGTGAATTATCACCTTCGCATCAACCTCATCTTCCATGTAACTCTGGGCATCAGATAATATCCTATATTCGTCAATACGTCCTGAATACTCCTCCCTCACAAGATCTTTAAGGATTCTTTTTATAAAATCTGCAATTTCCCTTTTATCCTCGTGTATTCCCTCAGAGATAGCACGTCCCATTAAAGCCCCCATATCAGGTTTACCAATCTCAGCAGCCATCTCCAATATCCTCCATTTCCACTCAGGGGCAACATATACATGTACTTTCTCCGGATTCAAACTTAGAATCTTTTTTATCTCCAATATATCCTTAACAGTACCCTGAACTATCTCCTCAGCCCTTTGAACCTCTACACTTATAAATTCTTCATGGAATCTTGGCCATGGGGCCTCTGATACAAAACCTTCACCACCATATTTCTCCCACATCTCCTCTGCAGTATGTGGAATGAACGGGGCCATTAAACGAATCCACACACCAAGAAGGTACTTGAGAACATCCTTGACCTCTTCATCAATATTATATTTAACACGTTTCATATAATGGTCAACATCCTTCCTAAGGAGGAAAAACGCTTCCTGCACAGCCCTTCTTGTCTGGAATTTTTCAAGGGCCTTTGTAGTCTCTTTTATCCTAAGGTTTATCCTGGCCATCATCCACTTGGCGATAAAAGATGAAGGTTCTGGTATTTTGGAATCTAACAATTTTTTCGTTCCTATTATCTCAGAGATTTTTTTGCCGAATTCTTTGAACCATTCAAGGCGTCTTTTTGTGCCTATAACCTCTTTTTCCCTCCAATCGAAGTCTTGCCAAGGTTCTGCAGATGACATTAGGAATAGTCTCACAACGTCTGCTCCATGGGTTTTTATGGCATCTGATAATAGTACAACATTTCCCTTTGATGATGACATTTTCTTTCCTTCAAGCAAGCCCATGCCAAATACTACTATGCCCTTGGGCCATTTGGATGGTGGGAATATTGCAGAATGGTGGAACAAGTGGAATGTAAGATGGTTACCTATAAGATCCTTTGCTGATAACCTCCAATCCAGAGGATACCAATATTTGAATTCTTCTGAGATTTTATAGGTTTCTTTTATTAGTTTATTAGTTTTATCGAGGAAGATTGTATCGAAGAATTCATCATCTAGGGTCTCGGCTGGTAACTTTTTCAGGTGTGGTGCTATTGTATAATATGACATGTAGATTGTGGAGTCACTTAGGGGTTCTATTATCCACTCTGGATCCCATGGTAGGGGTGTTCCGAGACCTATCCTTCTTGCACAGGCCCAATCGTCCAACCATTCGATGTAGTATTCGAAGTTTGCTTTCACTTCTTCTGGTATTATCTTGAGGGAATTGAGGCATTTTCTGGTTATATTTTTCCATTCTGGGTCTGAATATTTTATGAACCATTGGTTTTCCATTATTTTCACGATGCAACGGCTGCCGCATCTGCAGATTACAGGATGTTCTGAGAAGTCGAAGATTTCATCGGCTTTTCCTTCAGATTTTAGTTGTTTGGCTATTTTTTCACGGGCTTCTGCTACTGGCATTCCATTATATTCTGGGATGTGTTGGCTCATTTTACCTTTTGCATGTTCGATTTTGTAGAGTTCATTTGTGGCGTCATCCAGTTTTGGGTCTTTTTGATTTTTTATCTTGAATTTTTCTATGGTTTCACAAGCTGGACATTCTCCGTAGCCTTTAATTGTTATTACATTGATGGGTTTTATTTTTTTGAGGAGGTTCTTTAGATTGTATTTTTCTTGCAATTTTTTGTTGTTTTTTAGGTCTTGTAGTGCGATGTAGTCTGCTGGTGCATGTGCTGGGACTGAGAACACTACTCCTGTACCATATTCTGGGTCGACGAAATATGCGGGTAGTATGGGATGTTCGCTTTCTGTCATGGGATTTTTAGCATTGGAACCTACCAGAGCTTCCGGGTTGACCTCTCCTATGATCTCTATGCTCTTTTTTTGTTCTGATAGGTTTTTATACGATTTTTTGCTTATAATCCACTTTTCGTTATCTACTTTCGCTTTAATGTATTCTTCTTTTGGGTTTAGCCAAATGTTTGTGACTCCGTAGACTGTTTCTGGCCTGAATGTTGCGGCTACAAGGTATGAGTCTTCTATTTTGAACTTGAGTATGGTGAGTTGGTTTATGGCCACTCCTTCGCCTTCTAGGAGGTCGTGGTCTCCTACTGGGTTTTCGCATTCTGGGCAATATTTTACTGGATGTTTTCCTTTACGTACTAATCCTTTCTTTTTCAATTTTTTTATCTGCCATTCGATAAATTTTTGATATTGAGGGTCTGTTGTCTTGAATTCTCTTCTCCAGTCAATTGAGTAGCCCATAGCTTTCATTATACGCTTGTATTCTTTGCTGAAATATTCTACGATGTATTCGGGGTCTGAGAATTTTTCCAGTTCCTCTGGGGGGACCTTGTGGACTTTTTGGTATATCTGCCATGTCCAGGGGTCTTTTCTCTGGATTCTCTTAGCTATTCCGATGACTGGGGCGCCTGTCACGTGCCATGCCATTGGAAACAGTACATTGTAGCCTTGCATGCGTTTAAATCTTGCATATACATCTGGTACAGTGTAGGTTCTTCCATGTCCTATGTGCATGGCGCCACTTGGATAGGGATAGGCAACTGTCAGGAATAGTTTTTTGTCGCTGTCGGGGTTGGCTTGGAAGATCCCTGCATTTTCCCATTTTTTCTGCCATTTATTTTCGATATTCACTGGATCACCGCCAGATTATCATCTTATTTCCTCTAATAGCCATTTGAGGTAATCTTCTGATCCTCCTTTGATGGGGATATGGATGATGCACGGGTTTTCATAACTATGTAGTTCTTTAACCTTTTTTATAATTTCTTTAACATGCTCTTCGATGGTTTTAACTATTAGCACGGATTCTTCATCCTCTTCGATTTCATTATTCCACCAATAAAATGATCTTATGGAGGGTATTATGTTCACGCATCCTGCTAGTCTATCTTCAACTAATCTTTTGCCTATTCTTTTTGATTCTTCTTCTCCGGATGTTGTTATATAGATTATGGCGAACATTTCCATCATCCCTTTAGGATGATCTTTGGGATCTCAGGGGGGTTTAGTTTATGATGAGATCTTTTGACCATGCTCTTTATACGTTTAACTTCCTTTATGGGCACTCCTATCTTTTCGCTTATCATCTGATCATCTAGGCAATGATCTATCATTAGATATAATATTTTATCAAGGGTATGATATCTTATTCCTAGTTCTTCTTCATCAGTTTGCCCATACCATAGGCCTGCTGTTGGTGTTTTTTCTATTATCTCTCTTGGCACTCCAAGTTTCTCTGCTAAGACTTTAACCTGGCTTTTGTATAGGCAGCCTATGGGTAGAATGTCCACTCCACCATCACCATATTTTGTGAAGTAGCCGACTTGAAGTTCTGTGAGGTTTCCTGTGCCTACTACAAGTCTGTTAAGTGAATTGGAATGATAATATAATATCAGCATCCTCATCCGGGCTTTAAGGTTGCCTTTTGCAAGTTTTGTGCTTTTATGATGGCAGAGTGACTTGAAAGGTTTAATTAGATGGTCTATATTTATTGTTTCGTTTTCTATGCCGAGGATTTCAGCAACCATACTGGCGTGTTTAATGTCAATGGAACTTGTAGTGCTTGTGGGCATTATAATCCCCAAAACCTTATCAGAGCCCAGAGCCTCCTTGCAAAGATAGGCTGTTACTGTTGAATCAACCCCACCACTTAAACCTAGAACCACGCCATCGGCTCCCGCCTTTTCAACCTTCTCTTTTATAAATTCTTTTATCTGGGATATTACATTTTCATCAACTGAGGGAAGATCAACCTTCATTATATTACCACCAAAGGCGCCCCTAAAGAATAAATTTACAATCCTCCTTTTTTTGTGAATGTCAAAAACTCCAGATAGAGAAGATTCACATTAGGAGGGAAACTTTTTTTTGATGGGAATTTTAATATATGTATATAGGTTATACAATCCATTTATAAAATAATGGATCTATTCTAAAAATAATATACTACTGGAGGTATGCAATGGCATTCAAGGACCTATTCAAATTCAGCAAGGGAAAAACAACATTCATATTCGTAGGAGGTAAGGGAGGGGTGGGTAAAACCACCATATCAGCCGCAACAGGATTATGGATGGCTAAATCAGGTAAAAAAACCCTTGTAATATCAACAGACCCCGCGCACTCATTATCTGACTCATTTGAGAAAAAGATAAGTCATGTGCCAACCTTCATCCAAGAAAACCTATATGCAGTTGAGATAGACCCCGAAATTGCAATGGAAGAATACCAAGAAAAACTAAAAGAACAATCAGACCTAAACCCCGGAATGGGCATGGAACTACTCCAAGAACAAATGGACATGGCATCCATGTCCCCAGGAATCGACGAAGCAGCGGCCTTCGACCAATTCCTAAAATACATGACAACAGACGAATACGACATTGTAATATTCGACACAGCCCCAACAGGCCACACACTAAGACTCCTATCATTCCCAGAAATGATGGACTCATGGGTGGGAAAACTAATAAAACTTAGAAGACAAATAGGAGCCCTTGCAAAAGCATTCAAAAACATCCTACCATTCATGGGAGACGAAGAAGAAGAAGACAGAGCACTAAAAGACCTGGAAACCACAAAAAAGAAGATCAGGGAAGCAAGAGCCGTCATGTCAGACCCAGAAAGAACATCATTTAAAATGATAGTAATACCCGAAGAAATGTCCATCTACGAATCCGAAAGAGCCATGAAAGCACTTGAAAAATATGACATCCACACAGATGCAATCATAGTAAACCAAATACTACCAGAAGAAAGCGACTGCGAATTCTGCAGAGCAAGAAGACGATTACAAAAAGAAAGACTAGAAATGATACGGGAAAAATTCAGCGACCAAGTAGTGGCACAAGTTCCACTACTCAAAAAAGAGGCCAAAGGTATAAAAACATTAGAAAAAATAGCAGAAATTCTCTATGGCAAACCATTAACAGAAGAAAGTGGTTAAATCTTACAAAATCTTCGATCACCCCCCACATAATTCCATTTTTTCCGCGGGCGCATTTCAAAACATTGCAAATTAATAAGAAGCCAATAAACACTAAAAAAAGGAATCTTCCTTTTTTATCTAGACAAATTTCCAAAAAAAAGACATCTATGAAGATAAAAAGTTATAATAAAGGATTATAGCTGTGATAGCACACTCTAGGTTTGTCCAAGATAATTAATTTCACTTAACAATCCCTTTATTTATACAAACCATAAATTCCAGGATACTAACACACTCTTTTTATGTGGATGTTTTTTTGAATAAATCCTAAAGATTTATAAAACAAACCTTGGATAATGTAATCACATATATCAACAAAGGGGTTGAGTGATATGAAGGTAGCAGTTTTTGGTGCTGGTAATCAGGATCTTTATGTTAGGCATTTGAATTTACCTGAAAAGTTTGGTGGAGAACCTCCTTTTGGCGGTAGTAGGATGGCGATGGAATTTGCAGAAGCTGGACATAACACCATCCTCGCAGAACCAAATAGGAGCATACTAGAAGAAGATCATTGGAAGATGGTGGAAAATGCAGGAGTTAAAGTGACTGAAGATGACGCCGAAGCCGCTTCTAACGCCGAAATCGCAGCACTCTTCACACCATTTGGTAAAAAAACCTTCGAAATCGCTAAAAACATAATATCCCACCTCCCAGAAGGGGCTGTTATAGCGAACACTTGTACAGTCTCCCCAGTCGTATTATATTATGTTCTTGAAAGAGAACTTAGAAGGGAAAGAGAAGACGTTGGTATTGTATCTTTACATCCAGCCGCCGTACCCGGAACACCTTACCACGGCCATTATGTGATAGGTGGACATGCAACAAGTGGACTTAAAATCGCGACCGATGAACAAATACAAAAATGCGTTGAACTCGCTGAAAGTTGCGGTAAAACACCCTATGTTGTTCCCGCAGATGTTTCAAGTACAGTTGCTGATATGGGATCCCTCGTTACCGCCATAACACTTTCAGGCGTCCTTGACTACTATAATGTGGGCACTAAAATTATCAAGGCCCCCGTAGAGATGGTTGAAAAACAGATACTCATGACACTCCAGACAGTAGCCTCTCTAGTGGAATCTTCAGGCGTTGATGGAATGCTAAAAGCGATAAACCCAGAATTACTAGTCAAAAGCGCAGTTTCCATGCACTTGCTCAAAGAACAGGAAGTACTAGACGCAGCACTCAACATACTCTCCAACCTAGATGACGACATGAAGAAATGGATTGAAAGCGGCGAAATAAAACATACAGATCTTGTAGCCGCCCAAGCACTCACAAAAGAACTTAAAAACCTCATGGGCGGCCAAGCAGCTGAAGGAACAATCAGACGTTGCATGAGGAAGATGTTCGAATAAACATCCCAACTCTCTTTTTATTTTATAATGGGATTTACGAACACCCCCCCACATTTTATTTTATAATTACAATAGTTGCCAAGCCCACCCTACAAAAAGAAGGAAAGGATAAAGAAAATAGCTAATAACTTTATATAACAGTATCCCTAAAAAAAGTATATGAAAAACAGCCCAAAAAAAGGCCCCTTGGAGAGAAAGGCAAGCCCGCCCATTTATTGGACCCATTGGAACAAGGACTAAGATGGCTAAGACCTTCTCTAAGAGGTAGGAGGCCCCAAAACTAAGAATAGGTCAGCCCATTTACAAATATCTTTTTTTTTTGGTGGAGATGATGACAATAGAAGAATTAGACCTTATAGAAAAAGTTTATGAGCTGAAAATAAAAAATAAGGATGAACTTGCAGCCGAGATTCTTAAAAAATCCCGTGAAGGACATGATATCTTATTCTTGTGTACAATAGTTAATTCATGGATCGCTCAAAATTACAAACCGGGAGAAATCAAAGTTCCACTAGATATAATAAAAGATATAAAATAGAGGGAGCATCCAGTGGAATACAGAAAAATACCTTTTATCACATTATCACAGATAAGATGCAGAGTATGGATAACATTATCAGGTTGCAATTTTAGTTGTAGAGGATGCTTCAGCAACGCAAGAGAACCCACAGGCAAACCTTTAACTGTAGAAGAACTTGTAAAACTTACAAAAAAATCATCCAAGAAATATTATGGAAGGCTCCCAGAAGAAATCTTGATAACAGGGGGAGAGCCAACAATAGACAAAGAATACCTTATAAAGTTGATCTCAAAGCTAAACTTTGCCCATATCATCCTAGAAACCAACGCATATCTACTCGACAAAGATTACATCCAAAAACTTGTCAAATCAGGTGTCAAGGAATTCATGGTAGACCTTAAAGCATTAGATGATAAAAAACACAAATGGTACACAGGATACTCCAATAAAAGAATACTAAAAAATATAAAGACAATCCAAGAAAACGCCAAACTAATAATAAAAACCTTATACATCCCGGGACTCGTCGAAGAAGACGAAATAAGAAAAATAGCTAAATATATAGCATCAATCAACCCAAGGATAGAATATCGCATCAACGACTTCAAAACAAGACATGCCATATCAAGAAACCCAACAATCAATGAAATGGAAAAAGCCTATAAACTTGCAAAAAAACACCTAAAGAATGTTGTGATAAGCAGAAGTTGCAGAAGAGAAAGCAAACCCCTAAAGAAAACAACATGGATAACAGTATTCCCAGATGGCACATTCAAAAAGAGATCAACAAAAGACTACTGTCCTGAGGAGAAAAAATGAGAATAGTTATCATCGGAGCCGGAGCCGGGGGACTAACAACAGCCTCGAACATAAGAAAATATGATAAAAAAGCCAATATAACCGTTATAACACGTGAAGAGTACATAGCATATTCTCCATGTGCAATACCCTATGTATTATCCGGCGAAGTTAAAAACTTCAAGGATATAATAATGCACCAACCAGAAAACTACCTTAAAAAGGATATAAAAATTTTAACAAAAACAGAAGCCAAGAAAATATCAAGGCAAAAAAAGACAATAATCTACAAAAACAAAAAAGGCGAACATGAAATACCCTACGACATCCTTGTAATTGCAACTGGAGGATCACCATTCATACCCCCAATAGAAGGAACAAACCTAAAGGGCGTATTCAAAATAAGAACCCTAAAAGACGGTATCAAGATAAGAGAATGGGCAGAGCAAAGCAAAAAGGCTATTGTGGTGGGGGCTGGTCTAATAGGCCTTGAAATGGCCTATGGACTCTCAAAGATAGGGCTAGATGTTACAGTAACAGAGATACTTCCACAGGTAGCTCCCAGATCATTGGATCCCGACATGGCAAAAATAGTACAAGACTACCTCAAAAAGAGGAGTATAAAGATAATACTTGGAAAAGCTCTTGAAAGAATCATAGGCAAAGAAAAAGTTGAAAAAGTTATGGTAGGAAATGAACAGATTAAAACTGATTTAGTTATACTTGCAACTGGCGTCAAACCACGAATTAAACTTGCAAAGATGGCAGGTTGTGAAATTGGGAAATGGGCTATTAAAGTAAATGAGAAAATGCAGACTAGCATACCAAATATCTATGCAGTAGGTGACTGTGTAGAAGTCAAGGATGCGATCACAGGCCAGGGGACTATGGCGCCTTTAGGTTCAACTGCAGTTCGACAAGGAAGGGTGGCTGCTAAAAACATTGTTGGAATTGATGCGAAGTTCAAACCAGTCCTTAATGCCATAGTATCGAAGATAGGTGAACTTGAGTTTGGGGGTGTTGGTTTAACGGAGGTTATGGCGCTTCAAAATGGCATAAATGTTGTGACGGGTAAAGTTAGGGCGCTTACAAAGGCTAGGTATTATCCTGGGGCTGGAAGGATAGATATTAAGATGGTGTGTGATCTTAAGGGTAGGATCATTGGTTGTCAGGTTATTGCGAAGGAAAGGGTTGCTGAACGTGTAGATACTATGTCACTTGCGATTTCTCAAGGTTTAACATGTGATGATTTGGTAGAGACGGAATTTTCGTATGCGCCTCCTGTTTCGATGGTTATTGATCCTATAATACTTGCAGCGGAAGATGCGTGCGAAAGGCTGAGAAAAATTAGCAAATAGACTCTACTTGATGCTACTATAGATAGAAGACAAGGATGGTTATTTTTTTGAGCATGGTATGCATATTATTTTGCCATTTTTTATCCTTGCGCGGTGTTCTGCCACTAGTTCGTTACATTCTGCGCATTTTAATGAAGTATAGATTGTTGCTTTTTTTGGGGGTTTCACTTCTACATCCTTGACTGTGAAAAGTTTGTATGGATCCATTTCAAGGATTTTTTCGGGCAATTTATCTCTTTTGGTTTTAAATTTGTCCATTAGTTCTTGGATGCTTTTATCCAGGGATATTCTAATACTTTTTCTTGTTCTCCGATCTATAAAGGTATAAACATGTTTTCCATAATCTTTGAAGATTAGGTTTCCTTTGCCAAATGTGCATCCAGTCATGAATTGTATTGCATCTATACTGCAACTGTTATTTTCTACTATGGCGACGATTTCCTCATTTTTAGATTTTCCAAATTTTTCAAGCACGATTTCCCCGATTTTAAACCCGAGGGCTGTCCCTGGACAAGAATGGCCATGGAATTCGACGATATCATCATATCTCATCATATCACCCCAATCTTGTATCTTTTAATGGGTTTTATAAAAACATTGTTATTACTTTATAATTTAAATCAGAACAAAAAATGTAATAAATAATTATTTATAAATATTATCACAAAATTTAAAGATTATCTCTGCGTTCAAAGTTCTGAAACATCTTCATAAGCACAGATTATTCAGAAGTATCTGCTTTATCACCAAGCTTCAATGATGATTTTTACAAAGCCCAAAAAATGTGATTTTTCCCGAAAATTGGATTTTAGTTGATAGTCGTGTTTTGCCAATGGGGATCTTTTTTTAACTTTAACGTTGTTTTTAAATCCCCCTTTCCGAAAAGAAGGGGATACAGCAAGGGAGGTAGAACGGAAAATTGTTATAAATGTGAGAGAACAGTCTTGAAAGCTTGTGGATAGAGCGGGCAGCCGCCCTTTGTGAGCCCTATTAAAACAAGTTGAGATGATGGGGGGGTGAACCATTCTCTATGAAGCTCCACTCTCTTTAATTATGGGATAGTTCCCTGATCTAAGATTGGATTATAGCTTCTTTGAAAAATTCTGGTAATAGTGAACGGTAAAGGGGGCTTCTGAAGAGCATTGTTATGTTCGCGTCAAGGATATATGTGTAACATTCATCGTCATGGGCGCGCATACCCCTTCCATAGGCTTGCATTAAGGTCATGACAGTCTTATAGGCATACCATTTCTTGTCCCTTTTTTGGCGCATGTTAACTTGCTTGTCACCAAGATAAGGGAATGGTATCTTGTAAATTACCTGGAATCTGCATTTGTCATAGGGCAGGTCAACGCCTTCGCTCATTGATGGACTTACAAGTACAAGAGGTTTTTCGCTCTCTTCAAAATATTTTAACATTTCTTCGCGATTGTGAATTTTATGTCCTATAAGGCGATCATCAGGGATATTCTTTAATATGAACTTCTGGCAGCGGTAATTATGAGTGTGTATAAGTCCTTTATCATACTTATGCCTTTCTAATATCCTTTTTAATATGGGGATTGTTTTTGGTGCTGTGTCCTTTATCCTATTTTTTGACATTCTCCCGATAAGTTTTAATTCTATTGGCCGCCTCGAGGCAGGGAATGGACTGTCAACTTTCAAAAAGAATGATTCTTCAGGGTTTATGCCGAGCCATTTGCAGAACATCCTATCTGAAAGTATTGTTGCACTCATAAACAAGCATATGTCAGCATGGGAAAAAAGATAACGAGGAGCATATTTATCGACTTGAAGTGGCTTGAAGGATACCTTTTCATGGTTTGTGTCGATAACCCAATTTTTAGGTTCTTTTTCCAGACTCTTTTTAAGTTCATCTAGGCGTTTTATCATCCTTTTCATCCTATTAGCTCGCCTTTTAGACATCTGGCTCTTGTCAAGATCCTTGTAATCCTGGGATATTGCATCGATTGGAAGTATCCACTCTTTGGGATCATCTTCCTCGAACATCTCAGAGGGTATTTTCTTTTTTATATCCTTTTCCAACCTTTTATTGGAGAGATTAACCTCGAGTCTTTGCATGAGTTTGTTTTCTATATTATGGGCTTCATCTAATACCATTAATTTTCTTTTTCCGAAGTGGCCTACATAATTGAGTTCTAGGAAGGCGTAGTCATAGTTTATGAGGGTTATGGGACTGTTTATACCGTGGACTTTTTGTTCCCAATACTGGCAGTGTTCCCTTGACTTGAAATAGATTTTGTTCCCATGAGAATCCTTGAAAGCTTCTTTGAAGAATAGTGTTTCACCGCGGCTGACACCATAAGGGCATTGGAAATTCTCGGATGATGGTGTGGTCTGGCATACTCCAATGTCGCAGGTAGATTCGAGATCGTCGCTTTTACAATAAAAATTTGACCGGCCCTTGACAGTTGGGATTCTGAATTCCCTGGCATATTGATCTTGGAGTTGTTTTGTCATTGTGAGGATATACGCTGGTTGGTATATCCGCGCAAGGGTGATTGCTATCGCTGATTTTCCTGTTCCAGTCCCAGCTTCTAATATAATATATTTGTAGCCTTCTTCTATGGCCTCGTAGATGTCATTTATTATATCTAATTGGCCTGGTCTTGGTCGTGGGAAGGGGAAATTTTCTATGATCTTATCAGGGATGTGTGGATGTTCTTTTTTAAGATTTCTTTTTTGGATTTTTTCAGGGAATATTAGCCCCCCTTTACATATGCAGTTTTTCTTTAACATCCCACATTTAGGGCATATAATGGTCTCTTTCATTGTCTTTTTTTATTATCGTGGAAAATATATAATAGTATGGGCTAATAGAATTTTGGTGTTTAGATTGGGTGAAGGAAAGCTTATTGGTGTTGGTGTCGGGCCAGGTGACAGCGAACTTCTCACACTCAAAGCTGTTAAGATTATAAAAGATGTGCCTGTAATCTGCGCGCCAAGATCTTCCAGGAATAAACCAAGCAGAGCTCTTTCAATCATCAAGGATATCCTTGCTAGTAGGGACAATTACAGGTTGATTGAGCCAGTATTCCCTATGACGAGGGATATTAAAGAGCTTGAACGGCACTGGGATGAGGCTGCCAAACTTGTTGCCGATGAACTAGAAAAGGGCTATGATGTGGCGTTTGTGACACTTGGTGATCCTTCATTGTATAGTACGTTTTCTTATCTTCAAGAGCGTATAGAGAGTCTTGGTTTTGAGGTTGAGATGGTGCCTGGGGTGACATCATTTACAGGTTGTGCTGCCAGCGCTTCCATGACACTTGTAGAAGGTGATGAGATACTGGTAGTGGTTCCACGGGTTGATGAAAGGTTTAAGAAAATAGCATCCTATGTAGATACTTGTATTATAATGAAGAGTCCAAGATCTGGAAGTGAAATAAGAGATATAATAGGTGATGATCCGCGGGAGAAGAAGATAGTTTCCATCCAAAATTGTAGCATGAAAGATGAGACGATCCGAGAGGGATTCATGAAGAATGGAAATTACCTTTCAACGACAATTATAAAATTCAGAAAGTAAAAGGATCCAAGATTCTTTTAGAGAGATACTAATTTATTTCCTCTTTTATTCAATAATTTTTGGCTGTGTAGTGCATAGCCATAAAATATATATATTGGCATATTCAAATACATGGAACTATGAATCAGAGGTTAGGATTTCTCGAAAAATATTTAACCCTTTGGATATTCACCGCAATGATACTAGGAGTATTGGTAGGGTATCTCATACCTGGAGTATCTTCTTTTATCAATCAGTTCCAGATTGGGACTACAAATATTCTTATTGCTATTGGATTAATTTTAATGATGTATCCTCCACTTACTAAAGTCAGATATGAAGAATTAGGACAAGTTTTCAGGAATACTAGGGTATTGGGGTTGTCTCTATTCCAAAACTGGATAGTAGGCCCCATATTAATGTTCATTTTAGCAATTACATTTTTAGCAAAATATCCTGAATATATGGTTGGTCTAATCTTAGTTGGAATTGCGCGATGTATTGCCATGGTAATTGTCTGGAATGAGCTTGCCAAGGGAGATACTGAGTATGCAGCCGGACTTGTGGCATTCAATAGCATTTTTCAAGTTTTATTTTACAGTGTATATGCATGGATATTTATCACAGTCTTGCCACCACTCTTCGGTATCCAGGGAAGTGTTGTAAAAGTTACTATACTTCAGATAGCGAAAAGTGTCTTCATTTACCTAGGAATTCCATTCATAGCAGGTATAATCACAAGATTCACCCTACTAAGGTTAAAAGATAAAGAATGGTATCATACCAGGTTTATTCCCAAAATTAGCCCAATCACACTTATAGCCTTATTATTTACAATTATTGTAATGTTTAGTCTACGAGGAGAAACAATCATAATGCTCCCATATCATGTTTTAGTCATTGCCATACCCCTAATGCTCTACTTTGTAATCATGTTCTTCGTATCCTTCTATCTAGCATATAAATTGAAAGTAGATTATCCAAAAACATCTGCATTGTCCTTTACAGCGGCAAGTAACAATTTTGAACTGGCAATCGCCGTCGCAGTAGGAGTTTTTGGAATAGGATCAAGTGTCGCTTTCGCAACAGTAATCGGCCCCCTCATAGAAGTCCCAGTACTTATAAGCCTTGTGAATGTCGCGCTTTTCCTAAAGAAAAAATATTACAAATGAAATCTGTAAGAGAGAAATAAAGGGAAAGTGAACTATCCCCTCGTTATCGTGTGGGTTTTTTCCTTGCTTCAATGATGAGGATTAGTCTATCAGTAGACGGTCTCATCTCAGCCAAGATATCAAGGCTGTCACATCCTCATCTTTCGCAATTATTATCTATAAGCTTTGGCTTTCATTCCACCACATTTACGCATTGGAGGGGGCTTCCCGCCGATTT
>Ga0209508_1000838_pt1 | contig 27509 bp, 26 predicted proteins | sample AD_UKC129_MetaG_FD_184427 | JGI IMG/M metagenome (GOLD analysis project Ga0209508, IMG submission 184427) | Active sludge microbial communities of municipal wastewater-treating anaerobic digesters from Canada - AD_UKC129_MetaG (SPAdes) (version 2) | ecosystem: Engineered > Bioreactor > Anaerobic... | reverse complement strand
CTTTCGGCATGACCGCCGGGGATTTTCAACAGAAAGTATTGCGGATCAAGGAATACCTGGCGGCCGGCGATGCGTTTCAAGTGGTGTTGTCTCAACGTATCGAGGCTGAGTTTGGCGGAGATCCCTTTTCATTCTACCGGGTGCTACGAAGGCTTAATCCGTCTCCGTATTTGTTCTATTTAGATTTCGGCGGTTTTCAACTGGTCGGGTCCTCTCCGGAAATCTTGGTCCGGTGTGAAGGGGATCAGGTGACGCTGAAGCCCATTGCCGGAACCCGGCCGCGGGGACGTACCAAACAGCAGGATCAGGCGTTGGCTTCGGAAATGCTCAATGATCCGAAAGAACGGTCCGAACACATGATGTTGGTGGATCTGGGCCGTAATGATCTTGGGAAAGTATGCCGGTTCGGTAGCGTCCAGGTCCAGGAATTGATGGCTGTCGAACATTATTCCCATGTGATGCATATCGTCTCGACTGTCGTCGGCAAGTTGCTACCGGAGTATTCGACGATTGATCTGTTTCGGGCAGTGTTTCCTGCCGGGACTTTAAGTGGGGCTCCCAAAGTCAGAGCCATGGAGATCATCGACGAACTGGAACCGGTGAGACGGGAATTTTACGGCGGTGCCGTCGGCTATTTTGGCTTTCACGGAAATATGGATACCTGTATTACCATCCGGACCGTGCTGTTTAAAGACGGGAAAGCGGTTTTGCAGGTCGGTGCGGGGATCGTGGCGGAATCCGTTCCGGAAACCGAATATCAGGAGACGGTGAATAAGGCGAAAGCCCTGTTAACCGCGTTACGGCAGGTGACACTATGAAACTTATTATCATCGATAATTATGATTCGTTCACCTATAATCTTTTGCAATATTTCGGCGAGCTCCGGCAGGAGCTTGCCGAAGATCTGGAGTTGCTGGTTTTCCGCAATGACCAGGTGGATCTGGAAACGCTCACCGCTCATCATCCGGATTACCTGGTGGTTTCCCCCGGGCCGTGCACGCCGGAGGCGAGCGGGATTTCGAAAACGGCGATTCGCTATTTCAGCGGGAAAATTCCGGTGTTGGGCGTATGCCTCGGCCATCAATGTATTGCGGAAGTTTTCGGAGGGAAGGTGGTCCGGGCTCCTGCGCCGGCCCATGGGAAAATGGGTACCATTCGCCATGACGGGACCGGGCTGTTTGCCGGAGTCGAAAACCCTTTAGCCGTGGTACGCTATCATTCGCTGGTGGTCGACGAGGCAAGTTTGCCGAAGGAGCTTCAGGTTACGGCGGTATTGGACGATGAACCGGCATTGATTATGGGTGTTAAGCACCGGGAATTTCCAACGTATGGCGTTCAGTTTCATCCGGAGTCCGTATTTACGGACGCCGGACGGCATATTTTAGCCAACTTTCTGCGAACGAAAAAATGAAGAGAAGAGAGGAGTTGAGTTGAGTGATTAAGGAGAGCTTAGCAAAGTTAGTCCAAGGAGAGAACTTGACGGAGAATGAAATGATGGATGTGATGGAGCGGGTGATGGAAGGCGAGGTGACCCCGACCCAGTTGGGCGGATTTTTAACAGCGCTTCGCCTCAAAGGGGAGACGGTTGATGAGATTGTGGGAGGAGCCCGGGTGATGCGGGAAAAGTCCCTGAAAGTCCGCTTTCGGGCGCCGCTCATCATGGATACCTGTGGTACCGGTGGGGATGGTTCCAATACATTTAATATTTCAACAACCGTAGCCTTTATTCTGGCAGCAGCCGGAATTCCTGTGGCCAAACATGGAAACCGGGCAATGTCCAGCCGGTGTGGAAGCGCTGATGTGCTGGAGGCGTTGGGAATCAAGGTGGATCTTCCGCCGGAACGGGTGGCTGAATGTTTGGAAACCGTAGGGATCGGATTTATGTATGCGCCCGTGTATCACCATTCGATGAAACATGCGGCAGGTCCCCGGAGGGAACTGGGTTTTCGGACGATCTTTAATATGTTGGGGCCATTAACCAATCCGGCCGGTGCCAACTGCCAGCTCCTTGGAGTTTATCATCCGGATTTGACGGCGTTGTTTGCCCGGGTTCTACAGAGATTGGGTTCTCACCGGGTGATGGTTGTCCATGGTGCCGGCGGTATGGATGAATTGTCTCTTGCCGGTGCCAATCAAGTGAGCGTGTTGCAGGATGGAGAAATCCATACGTTTACAGTGACTGCGGCCGATGTGGGGTTGAATCCAGCGTCCAATCAGGAACTGCAAGGCGGAGATGCCCGTCAAAATGCAGCCATTATCGAAAATATTCTCAATGGGAATGAAAAAGGGCCTAAACGGGATGCGGTGTTACTAAACGCAGCAGCCGGCCTGTTTATCAGCGGCAAGGCTGAAGATATACGAGGTGGAGTAACATTAGCCCGCCAGCTAATGGAAGATGGGTCAGCTTTTAGGAAACTAGTAGAGTTACGCCGGCTTGCCGGATAACGGGAAGGAGCTTGAGTCGCATGTTCTTAGAGAAGATCATCGCCCGGCAGCGGCTGGAATTGGAAGAGCGGAAAAAAATGTTATCTTATCATCAGATTCTTAACCGATTGGAACAATTCCAACCGGAGCTTCGGCCTTTTAGCCCATGCTTAACTCGGGGCGGTGTTCAAATCATCGCCGAAGTGAAACAGGCCTCGCCGTCTAAAGGGCTGTTAACCGCAGACTTTCAGCCCGGGGCATTGGCCCAAACTTATGAGATGGCAGGAGCAGCGGCCATTTCTGTATTGACTGAACCTCATTATTTCCGGGGATCTCTGGCAGACCTTCAGACTGTTAAGGAGGCTGCCAAGGAGACGCCGGTACTTCGGAAGGATTTTATCATCGATCGTTATCAATTGGCGGAGGCACGATTGTTCGGAGCTGATGCGGTGCTCTTGATTGTGGCTGTGTTAACTCCGGCCACGTTGATGGAGCTGATCCGGGAAACGCTGGTCTTGGGAATGACGCCCCTAGTTGAAGTCCATCAAGCGGAGGAAATAGCCATAGCTTGTGATGCCGGTGCTGAGGTTATTGGGATTAATAACCGGGATCTGAAGACTTTTGAAGTTAGCTTGGAGACCACATTTAACCTGCGTCCCAGGATACCGGCTGGGATTACGGTCATCTCCGAAAGCGGGATTCATCACCGTGAAGATTTGATTCTCTTGAAGCAGGCCGGGGTTCATGGTGTTCTGATTGGTGAGGCGCTAGTTACTCATAAAGACCCTGCAAGTAAAATTCGGGACTTTTTGGAGGCTGGCTCATGATTCCGGTGAAAGTTTGCGGGATAACTACAGTGGATGATGCGTTGGCCTGTGTTGAACATGGGGCTGCTGCTTTGGGGTTTGTATTTGCTCCGTCAAAACGACAGATTTGGCCGGAGCAGGCGCGGTTGATCCGGCAGAATTTACCATCTAATGTCGTGACGGTTGGAGTTTTTGTCAACGAAGCGGTGGAAGTCGTTCGGTCGATCATCCGAGACTGCCGATTGGATCTGGTGCAGTTCCATGGGGATGAGAGCCCGGAATATTGTCGGAAATTTCAAGGTATAGCCATTAAAGCTTTCAGAGCCGGGTTTGATATTCCGGAAGAAACCTGGGCGGAAGCCGGATTGTGTGCGGTATTGATCGACGGAGCCTCCGCCGGAAGCGGTGTAGCCTATGATTGGAGGCTCTTTCGGGATTATCATTACTTGCCTTTCCCGAAGATTTTGGCAGGGGGGTTAAATCCTGATAATCTCCGGGATGCTATCCGTCAGACTGTTCCAGATGGCGTAGATGTTTCAAGCGGGGTTGAGCGGGAGCCGGGACGGAAAGATCCGGACAAAGTAAAACGCTTTATTGAGATCGCTTCAAGTTGCAGTGGGGAATTGAACGGTAATAGCTCTGTCGGGAAGAGGATTTTTAAGAAGAGGTGAGATGAGATATGACCAAACGGAGTGAGTGGTATTTTGGAGAATATGGCGGGCGCTATGTGCCGGAAACATTGATGCCGGCCTTAGAGGAGTTGGACGAGGCGTACCGGCGTTATGCAGGAGATCCGGATTTTAATCGGGAGTTATTGGCCTTGTATCAAGAATATTCCGGCCGTCCTACGCCCCTTTATTGTGCCGAGCGGTTCAGCCGGGAACTGGGTAAAGGCCGGGTTTATCTGAAACGTGAAGATCTGAACCATACCGGAGCGCATAAAATCAATAATACTTTAGGCCAGATTTTATTGGCCAAACGAATGGGGAAGAAGCGGATTGTGGCTGAAACTGGAGCCGGACAGCATGGTGTGGCCACAGCTACCGTTGCTGCCAAGTTTGGCCTGGAATGTGTGATTTATATGGGCGAAGTGGATATGGCCCGGCAAGCATTGAATGTTTTCCGGATGAAGTTATTAGGTGCTGAGGTCAGACCGGTGACCAGCGGCAGCCGAACTTTAAAAGATGCCGGCAATGAAGCTTTGCGGGATTGGGTAACCCATGTGGATGATACTTATTTTTTGTTTGGATCGGTAGCCGGGCCTCATCCTTATCCAGTGATCGTCCGTGATTTTCAGTCGATCATCGGTAAAGAAACCCGGGAGCAGATCTTGGCGAAGACCGGGAGACTTCCGGATTATGTGGTGGCCTGTGTCGGTGGAGGCAGTAATGCCATGGGGATTTTCTATCCGTTTTTAGAAGATCCGGAGGTTCAGCTCATTGGCGTAGAAGCAGCCGGCAAGGGTTTGGATTCCGGAGAGCATGCCGCTTCATTGGGTATGGGGAAACCCGGTGTCTTCCAAGGTGCCAAGAGTTATCTGTTGATGGATGATGACGGACAAATTAAGGAGGCTTATTCGATTTCGGCAGGATTGGATTATCCGGGGGTCGGTCCGGAACACAGTTGGTTAAAAGACAGCGGCCGGGCTGAGTATCAATCGGTTACCGATCAGGAAGCGTTGGATGCTTTTAAGTATTTGAGTGTTACTGAAGGCATTATTCCGGCATTGGAGAGCGCCCATGCAATCGCGGTCGGGATGAAAATTGCTTCCCGATTGAAAGAAGGCCAGATCTGTATCATTAATGTTTCCGGGCGCGGTGATAAGGATATTTTCACCGTTGCCAAAGAGACGGGGGTGAGCTTATGAACCGGGTTGCGGAATGTTTCGAACTGAAACGGAGACAAAATCAAAAAGTATTGATTCCCTATATGATGGGGGGATATCCTAATTTGCCGGATTCAGCCGCTGCTCTTGAAATTTTGGCAGAAGCCGGCGCCGATCTGATTGAAGTCGGTATACCTTTTTCTGATCCCCTGGCTGATGGGCCGGTAATTCAGGCGGCCGGACAACAAGCGTTGACCAACGGATGTACCTTTTCCCGACTGATGCAGGAGTTGGGTCCGGTAGTGAAGGCTTTACCGATACCGGTCATGATGATGGCGTATTACAATATCATTTTTCAGCGGGGAGTTCGCCGTTTTGTGGAAGAGATCAAAGACAACGGGTTTTCCGGAGTCATTGTTCCGGATCTGCCTCCGGAGGAAGCAGATGAACTTCGGGATGCCGGACGGGAGTTCGAGATCGGTTTGAGTTTTCTGGTTGCTCCGACCAGTACATCGCAACGGATCCGTTCAGCCAGTCATGGTTCAACCGGTTTTATCTATGCGGTGTCTTTGAAAGGTGTCACCGGAGCCCGGGAACATCTCCCTCCGGAGTTGCCGGAGTTTCTCCAGCGGATTCGAAGGCAGACAGATAAACCGGTGGCGGTTGGATTTGGTATTGCCCAACCTTGGCAAGCTCAGAGGATTGCGCAGATGGCGGACGGGATCATTGTGGGAAGTGCCGTCATCCAGCGGATGTCTGAGGAGCAAGGATTAAAGTCGGCCGGGATGTTTCTCCGAGAAATGAGGGAAGCGATTGGCAAGTGAAATATTTTCCTTTAGTTTACTTTATTTTTTTGGTAATTATTAATATAATGAGCATAAGGAGTGCTATATTATACGTTCATACGGAGAAACTGAATGGACTGGGTGACTTGTCTGCGGTTAATATGGTTATTCATCGGGGCGATGTTGGCCACGGCCATCATTGTTTATTGTCGGTTATGGGGAAACCGCACCCCGTTGTCACGGAGTTTTATTTGGTATCTGATTTTTAACCTCATCTGGTTTTTAGGGCAGATATTCCGGATATTTGCATCGGATTATGGTACAGAGTGGGTCTTTGTCCGTTTGGAGTATTTCGGGATTTGCTTTATCGTCTTTTTCTGGTTAGTTTTCTGTCTTCAATATACGGAGCATCCGTTAGCTTCAAAAAAGAAATATCTGATTTTATTAGGACTTATTCCGGCATTGTGCTACGTTACAGTATTGACCAACGATTGGCATCATCAGTTTTTTGGAATTCATGATCGGGAATTCAATACTTTTGGCATTTTGTTTTATATCCATACCTTTGAATCGTATATCTATTGCACCGTTGGTGCGGCTTTACTTATTAATTACGCCTTCCAACAGATGGGGAGTAAGCGTAAGCAAGGGATTTTACTGGTGCTGGCTGCTTTATTCCCGCTCGTAACTAATATTTTAGTGGTCAGCCGAGTCATTCCGGCCACCTTTGACACGACGCCCTTTGGGCTGATGATTTCCTTAGTCTTCTATTTTGTAGCTACGTTTAAGTACAAATTATTGGACCTGGTTCCTGTGGCATACCATACGATTGTGGACAACATGAAAGAAGCCATTGTGGTGATTGATAATTATCGAAAGATTATTCGATACAACCGTGCCTTTAAGGATTTCTTCCCGGAAATTGTTGCTGCAGAAAAGCCCGATTTGGCTTCGTTTTTAGCGACCTTGATTAAGCGGGCGGAACCCGGGCCTAAACTCGAGCAGATCACGCATGTTTTGGCGGAATGTACCGAGCAAAATTATACTGCGGAATTTAAATTGTTGGAACCTCGGCTGCAATGGCTAGCGGTGAATGTTCAACCCATTTACCAAGGCGGTGAATGTCTGGGACGGGTTATATCCATTAGTGATGTTTCAGTATATCAAAATTTAGTGGTTGAACTGCATCAGAAAAATCACGAGTTATCCCAGATGAACCAGCAGTTACAGGAATATGCCGCAACAGCGGAAGAATTAGCAATAGTGAAAGAACGGAACCGTTTTGCCCGGGATGTTCATGATACGCTAGGGCAGACCATGACGTTGCTGATCACGCTATTGCAAGTGAGCTTGGTTAATTGCAGACATAATCCAGAGGAGATGGAGAAGAAACTGACGGAAGCAATACATATTGCTGAAGAGGGTTTGGCCGAAGTCCGGCGATCAGTGGCTGGATTGAGCATGGCGCGCTTTAACCGGGAAACTCTGCTGAATGCTTTGCAAGCCTTGATCCGAAGCTTTGAAACAGCTGGGGTTGAAATCCGCCTAATGGTCGAACCTTATGAAGGAGAGCTTCATATTCGGATTATGGATACGATTTACCGTGTCTGCCAAGAAGCCTTGACCAATACAGTCCGCCATGGTAAAGCCTCGAAGGTCAGCATTGAAATGCAATTTAGATCAGAGACCCTAATATTACTGATAGAAGACAATGGTCATGGATGTACCACAGTTCGAAAAGGGTATGGTTTACTTGGTATGGAAGAGCGGATCAAAGCTGTGGATGGACTGTTGGAAATCGATGGCCAACCGGACTTTGGATTCAGGATTAAGGTTGTTATTCCGCTGCGTTCCGACTTAGCAGCGAAAATGGAAAATTAAGGATAAACTCTCCGATAATCGGTATACTATTCATAGGGTTATGATTCGAGGGGACAAGATAGTCTTTTCTAGGTAAAAAGGATCATATACATGAATGAGGTGTCGGTTAAGGGGGAGTTTTTTATGGGTAAAGCGGTACAGGCAAAGTCAAATCTTAAAGAACGTTATTGGAACGGCGTATTTACCGGGGTTTTTTTGGGGTGCTTCGTCCTCTCGGTTGCTATATTGGTGACAGTTCGGCTCCAAGGGCTTCAAGTTGCTATCAACCCAGAATTACTAGCGAAAATGGTTGAGGATCGGGTCCGGACGGAATTGCGGCGAGAGTTACCCCAGTTGATTGAGGGATTTAAGAGAGAAATTCCGGAAGAAGTCGATAACCATCTGGATCATTTGAACCATTTGAAGATCCGTTTTGGCCAAAGTGAGGTCAAACTTCCCGACGAGGTTTTGGCAGCGATAAAACTTGAATTTAACCGGATTATTGAAAGTGCTGTCAGAAATACCCTTAATGATTACGATACCTCAAAACATGAGGATCGCCTTGCCAAAGATGCCTATGAAATGGTCCATCAAATCATTCGAAGGGATATCATCGGAAAAACGTATCTGATCAAGTCTGCCGAGTGGTTGACGATTCCTGTACGAATCGTTGGAACTTCCAAAGAGAGTTTGAAAATTAAACTGTAGAAACTTGCTTTTTGCAAGTTTCTTTTAGGTTTGGCTTCCCTTGACTAACGGGAGTGATTATGCTAACGTTTTGACAAATAGATTATGATGATGGTAAAATATTCGCTCTGGAAGGTAAAACATGGCGTTGGCGGAGGTAGAAATTGATTCAGATCATCCCGTTTCGATACAGCGAACAACCTGAGTATTTACCCATGCTAGCCAGGGGATTGGCCGATTTAGCCAATTTGTGGTTTAATATGATGAAACTCGAGGCCCAAATCAACTTGGAACTGAATTTCACCGCCTGGCAAAGGGGGCCAGTTCAATCTGTTGAGGATTTATCCGGACGAGATGTGTTGTTTTCCAGCGAAATTATCTATGAAGAGCCGGGGTATCGGGTATCCCTGTGTTTAGCTGAACCCTCCCAAGACCAATCCTTTTATTATGATACATATCAGACGACAGAGCGAAATTTCCTGAAAGATTGGGAGGTTCATCTGGAGCAACTTATTTTTTGGCTTTCCGGTGAAGAGACGCTTTCCATCGCTGCCAAAAAGATGTATACCCATTCGTTGGATGCATTTTTGGCCTTTCGAAAGGGGCTTGAGATTTTAACGCTGGCTAAAAAACAAGCGAAACAGGAGGAAGGCCTGGATCAACTGTTGACAGCTATTGCGTTTGATCCGGATTTCGCTGAAGCAGTCGATATCTTGTTACTATTTTTAATGCAAATCGGTACTCTGCAGGACTATGAATATGCCTTACGAATGTTGGAACGGTTGAAGGATTATGCCGACCGACATCCCCGGATCCAGTTGGTTGGAGCGGAGCTCTACTTTCAATGGGGAAACCATGCTAAAGCCGAGCGATTATTGATTGACTTAGTAAGGAAATTTCCGGAGTTTTTTGATGGTTGGATTCGACTGGCGCTGTTTTATCAATCCCGAAATGAAACGATGAAAGCGTTAAGCATTTTACAGTCTCTTCATGAACGTCACCCGCAAAATGCAGCAGTGTTGGATTTGTTGGGTGCTATCTATGTCGGATTGGAAAACTACGAAGATGCGGAATCGGCATGGCTGCAAACTTTGGAACTGGAACCCGGCCGGGTCAATGTTCTCAACAATTTAGGGTTGCTTTCTGAAGAAAGAGGCGATCCGGAACAGGCTGAACATTATTATTTGAAGGCCATTCATCAAAATGATCAATGGTGGGGTTCCTTTTATAATTATGGGTCTTTTTGTCGACGGTATGGGCGGATTGAGGAAGGGATCTTCCTTTTGAATAAAGCCCGGGTGCTTAATCCTGGACATTTTCCAACCTATCTTTTGCTGGCTGAGTGCCAATTGGAATTGGGGTACTATGATGATGCCGAAGAAGTCTTACTGCTTTTGCTGCAGATCGCTCCGAATAATACAGTGCGGCGACATGTTTTGACCATATTGGAGCAATACAACCAAAGCCCGTTCCATGTAGGATTGCGCATTCGTAAATTGGAGCGTATGTGGGAGGAAGGCCGGCGCTTAAAGGTCATTGGGGGATTGGTCAAGAACTTCCGAAAAGCCAAGGACCTGTGGAATTATTGGTATCTGTGGAGCATTGTGTTGGAACGGTTCAAACTGGGAACGTTGTCGCTGGCTGCTTTGCGGGCAGGATATCGACGGAAACCTGCATTCCCGCTGGCTAAAAAGTTGGGGTTATCTTATTGGGCTAAAGGTCAATTTTCCAAAGCGTTACCGTTTCTGCGGACTGCTTTTCAACTAAATCGCAGCGACGAACCGGCTGTTCAAGCTTATTTGCAAACGCTGATTAGTCTGGGTGAAATGGAAGAGTATGAACAACAGCAGCAACAGGTCTCCAGAATTAGTCGTTTGGCCAGTGCAGGATGGTAGAAAAAATGGGAACGGGGGATGTGTGATGACTGGTTGGATTGGAGCGCTAATTGGGATCATCGCCTTGGTGTTCATTTTAAAATTCATCCTAAAAACCTTGAAAATTATGTTTGTTTTCGTTATATTAGCTATATTGGTAATCGTTTTCGTGTTGTGGCAGCGCGGTTTATTAGGAACTGTGATGTAATGTTAAACGACACTGGTAACTCTTGATGGAGGGGTGCGAGATGGGGCGTCTGCGTAAAGACGGCGAAGGGGAAACGGTACAAGCAGTTACCCGTGCATTATCTTTGCTCGAAATTCTTTCAAAGGAAAGTTCGGCGGTATCTATATCGGAGTTAGCGCGGAAAGCAAATTTGAAATTAACAACGGTGCATCGGTTATTGTACACGTTAATGAATAAAGGCTTTGTTGAACAGGACGAGCAGAGTTTACGGTATAAGTTGGGGATCAAGGCTTTTGAGATAGGAAATGCGGCATTGGCCGGTTTGGATTTGCGGAATATCTCCCGCCCGTTTTTGAAAGAATTGACCGAATCGGTTAATGAAACGACCAACTTGGCTATTTTGGACGGGGCAGAAGTGGTCTATATTGATCAGCTGGAGTCTACCAATATTGTCATCGTGAAAATGTTTGCCCGGATAGGCAGTCGGGGTCCGGCTTATTGTACCGGAACCGGGAAAGTATTGCTGGCAGATCTAAGTACGGAAGAGCTCACGAAAAGAATGGCTGGAATCGAGTTTGTCAAGTTTACCGAGCATACGATCACCGATCTTCAACAGCTGATCTCGGCGTTGAAAGAGATTAAAACCAATGGCTATGCATTGGACTTTTCGGAACGGGATGAAGGGGTTGTATGTGTGGCTGCACCGGTGCGGAATCATGAAGGACGTTGGCAGGCAGCCATCAGCGTATCCGGTCCGGTACAGCGGATGACGGACGAACGGATTAATCATCAAATTTTACCGGCTGTTTTAAATGCGGCCCGGGGGATTTCAGAGAAACTGGGTTATCGTGGGGCGTAAATTTATCTAAGGTTCTTAAAATGAATGATTGATTGTCAATCGTTAACTTGTAAATTTACAGTAATTGTGTTACACTAAAAACAGAGTTTTTTGCTGAAGAGTGGGGAGTCCCCACTCTTTCGATTTGTAATCATTGAATAGGAGGTCTGGTGGTGGCCAAGGAACGAATTGAGGACGTTGTCGAGGGTTTGGCGACTCCCATCGCGGAACAGTTAGGATACGAATTGGTTGATGTTGAATATAAAAAAGAAGGGGCTAACTGGGTTTTGCGTTTCTTTATCGATTGTCCCGGAGGGGTAGGAATCGATCAGTGCCAAACCTTCAGTGAAGCCATTGAAAAAGTACTGGATGCCGAGGATCCGATTCCTGGCAGCTACCTGCTGGAAGTTTCATCTCCGGGAGCGGAACGTCCATTGAAGAAAGCATCCGACTATCAACGTTTTTTAGGTGAAAACGTAGCCGTTAAGCTCCATCGAACAGTAGAAGGCCAAAAAAAATACTCCGGTGAATTGGCTGGCTATGATGAAGAGGCCAAGACGATTCAATTAAAAACCAACAGTGGTTTGGTGACGATTGCTTTAAAAGATATTGCCAAAGCAAATTTAAATATTGATTTCTTCGGGACCGGAGGAGGTAAAGGATTAAAATGAATCACGAGTTTATTGATGCTCTGGAACAAGTAGCCAAAGAAAAGGGAATCAGCAAGGAGATTTTGTTGGATGCTATCGAAACGGCCTTGGCTTCCGCTTATAAACGGGATCAAAAAGTAGCCCAAAGTATTGAAGTGCGGATGGATTCGCAAACCGGAGAACTGCATGTCTATACCCATAAGACTGTAGTTGATGAGGTAGAAGACGAACATAACGAAATCAGTCTGGAAGATGCGCAAAAAATCAACCCCATTTATGAAGTGGGCGATTTGGTCGAATTTGAAATTTTCCCAAAGGAGTTTGGACGTATTGCCGCCCAGACTGCTAAACAAGTGGTGGTTCAACGGATTCGTGAAGCGGAACGGGGGATCATTTACGAAGAGTTTTCCAATCGGGTCGGGGATCTGATTACCGGGATCATTCAACGAGTTGAACAGCGCAATTATTATATTGATTTAGGACGGGTGGAAGGAATTCTTCCCCCTCATGAACAGATGCCCAATGAGCAATATGAGCTGGGAAGTAGAATTAAAACTTATATTGCTGAAGTGAAAAAGACTACTAAAGGCCCACAGATAATTTTGTCGCGGGCGCGGACCGGATTGATCAAGCGCCTGTTTGAGTTGGAAGTTCCGGAGATTCAGGATGGGTTGGTGGAAATCAAGTCGGTTTCCCGCGAACCTGGCTTCCGCTCCAAAGTAGCGGTATACAGCCGGGATCCTCAGATCGATCCGGTGGGTGCCTGTGTCGGTGCCCGGGGAATCCGGGTTCAGATGATTGTCCGGGAATTGAAGGGCGAAAAAATCGATATTGTCCCTTGGAGCGCAGATCCCATCGAGTTTATCATTAATGCGTTGAGTCCGGCGAAGGTCACTGAAGTGAAAATTCTGCCGTCGAAGAAAACGGCGATTGTCATCGTGCCCGATTTCCAACTGTCTCTGGCTATCGGAAAGGAAGGGCAAAATGCTCGATTAGCGGCCAAACTTACTGGTTGGAAGATTGATATTAAGAGTGAGAGCCAAGCTGAAGCTAGCCATGAAGAGATTGAACGTCTGGTTCGGGAAGAGATTGGATTTAAGCCGGCTGCAGACGAGGTGGAATCTACTGGACCCGAAATGACAGTTGATGAGTTCGTCGAGAATGAAGCGATGGTTGAAGAAGATTCTGCTTGGGAAGAGGAAGTGGACGAAGTGGCCTCGGATGAATATGATGAGTCGAAAACTTCTGAGGCTACTACGGATGCGGGTGAAACCGAAAATCTGGAAGAGCCGGTTGTTGACGATGAGGATGATGACGAAGAAGAAGAGATCGTCATCAAGAAGAAGCCGAAGAAGAAGTTCTCTTCGAAGATTTCCCGGAGAGAATTAGAAGATGAGTTGATCGATGATGAAGGATATTTCTTTACGGATGTCCTGGATGACGATCAACCGAGCCCGGCAGAGCCGGTGGTTTCAGTCGGAACGTCAGAGGCTGAGGGGGACAGCGGCTTTACTATCGGACAACTGTTAGGCGAAGAATTGCTTAAAAAAGCCAAAAAAGGAGAGAAGAAGGGGGATAAATAATGAAAGTCAAAAAAATTCCCCAACGGACCTGCATTGGATGTAAAACAGTTCGTCCCAAGAAAGAACTGATCCGAATTGTGCGTACACCGGAAGGAAGTGTTCTGGTTGATCAAACCGGAAAGAAATCTGGACGGGGTGCTTACAGTTGCCCAAATCTCGAATGTTTGGAACTGGCTTTTAAAGGGGCACTTTTAGATAAAGCATTAGATGTTACGTTGGATGAATCCACGAAAAATCAATTGCGGTCGGAAGTGTTAGGGTTAATCCCATGAGTAAGATCGACAGTTTGCTTGGTTTTGCTTCCAAAGCAGGTCAGTTGTTGTTGGGAACGGCCAGCGTTGAAGCAGGATTGAAAAGAGGGAAAGTTGCTCTGGTTATCTGTGCAACGGATCTTTCGCCTAAGACGATTAAAAATTTTAGATATTTCTGTGAATTATATAAGGTGCCTTTTTACTGCTACGGTCTCCGCTCGGAATTAGGCCGTATTGTCGGAGCACCGGAGCGGGGAATCATTGGCGTAGTTTCGAAACAGTTTGCTTCCAGTCTGCGCCGATTACTTGATGATTATTTTATGGATAGGGGTGACAAATCATAGGTAAAGTACGTGTACATGAATTGAGTAAAGAATTGGGCATTCCGATGAAGGAATTAATGCAGTTTTTAAACAGTGTGGGAGCGAATGTCCGTAACCACATGAGTACGGTTGAAGATGAGTTTGTCAATCAGGCTCGTGAAAATTTTGCGGGTGGCTCGAAACAGCCAAAAAGTTTAGAGCAGGGGCCGGCAACAGTTACCCCAGTATCCGCTGGTCCTGCTGCTCCTAATGTTCCTGCTGCATCCGCTGTTTCTCCGGCTCGAAAACCGGAGACACCTGTAAAAAATGAAAAACCGACGGTTGTCAAATCGGATGCATCGGTTGTTGGAAAGAAACCTCAAGGGGAAACAAGTGGCGCTAAGTCTGCCGCACAGCGGCCTAAGGAGACCGGCGGTACTAAGATTCCTCCCAAAGCAGGAACTCATCCCCAGACTGAGGCAGTTGCCGGAGAACGGAAAGAGGCTAAGGCCGACACGCCGCAGACGAAAGGCCAGACTCAGCCTAATGACCGGCGTCCATCTTCCGGGAAGACCCAAGGAAATAATAATCAGCCGAACCGGAACCAGTTCCGGTCGCAACAGTCGGACCGTCGTCCGGCAACAGGGGCGCAAAATGCCAATAACCGTCCGGCGGCTTCCGAACATAATCCGGCCCGGAACAATAAGCCCGATGCCGTAGCGGGGAAAGGTAATCAATGGCCGGCCGGCACCAAAGCAGCTGGAGCTCAAGGGGCTCCCCGTGGAAATAAAGTGCCTCAAAACCGGTCGCAGGAGCAGTATACTAACCGTGAGCGCGAACGGGAAAAACTTCAACCGCCGCGTCCTCAAAAGAAACCCCAGGGACCAGTGACGAATGTTAAATCCGTTCAATTGCCGGTTAGCATGACGGTGAAAGATTTTGCACAATTGTTAGAGATTGCTGCCGGTGAAGTGATTAAGAAACTAATGAATTTGGGAGTTATGGCTACAATAAATCAGGAAATTGATTATGATACCATGGCTCTCATTGCCGATGAGTTCGGCGTTGAAGCTACACCTGCTCAAACAGAAGAAGAAAAACTGCAGGTTGAGGAGATCGAGGATGATCCGAAGGATCTGCAACCACGGCCCCCGGTCGTGACCATTATGGGTCATGTCGATCATGGAAAGACATCGCTTTTGGATGCTATTCGGCAAACTAATGTGACGGCACAGGAAGCTGGCGGTATTACGCAACATATCGGTGCTTATCAGGTTGAGATTAATGAACGGAAAATCACCTTCCTGGACACACCGGGCCACGAAGCCTTTACAGCGATGCGCGCCCGTGGTGCTCAGGCTACGGATATTGCGATCTTGGTGGTGGCTGCCGACGATGGTGTGATGCCTCAAACTGTGGAAGCGCTCAATCACGCTAAAGATGCGAATGTTCCTATCATTGTGGCTATCAATAAGATTGATAAGCCGGGAGCCAACCCGGATCGGATTAAGCAAGAACTCACCGAATACGGTTTAGTCGCAGAAGAATGGGGCGGCGATACTATCTTTGTCCAGGTTTCGGCCAAACAACGTATTGGCATTGAAAATCTTTTAGAGATGATCTTATTGGTGGCTGATATTAAAGGTTTAAAGGCTAATCCCAATCGGCCAGCCAAAGGGATCATTATTGAGGCCAAGTTAGATAAAGGCCGGGGCCCGGTGGCAACGGTTTTGGTGCAAAACGGCACCTTGGAGATGGGTGACTCTATCATTGCCGGTGCTGCAGCCGGTAAAGTCCGGGCATTGATCAATGATAAAGGGAAACGGGTTAAAAAAGCTACTCCATCCACACCGGTGGAGGTCATCGGTTTTGATGAACTACCCGAAGCCGGCGATATTTTAAATGTTGTTCCTGAAGAGCGTTTGGCCCGTCAATTGGCAGACAAACGGATGCAGTATAAGCGGGAAGTGGAACTGCAACAAAGCCAGAAAGTAACCTTGAATGATCTCTTCTCGAAGATTAAGGAAGGGACCCTTAAAGAGGTTAAGATCATTATTAAAGCGGATGTTCAAGGTTCAGTGGAAGCTATTCGCCAGTCCCTTGAAAAACTCTCCAATGATGAAGTGAAGGTCAAGGTGATTCACGGCGGCGTCGGAGGAATCGGTGAAGGCGATGTTATGCTGGCCGCAGCCTCCAATGCGATCGTGGTTGGATTTAATGTCCGGCCGGATCCGATGGCAAAACGGATTGCCGAAAAAGAAAATGTGGATGTTCGCTTATACCGAATTATTTATAATATTATTGATGATGTTAAAAAAGCGATGGAAGGAATGCTGGAACCGGAATTTAAGGAAGTGGTTAACGGTCGTGCCGAAATCCGGGCTGTCTATAAGGTTCCTAAAGTCGGTAATGTTGCAGGGTGTTATGTTGTTGACGGTAAAATTAACCGTAACAACGAAATCCGTTTGATCAGGGATAATATCGTCATCCATGAAGGAAAAATCGGCTCGTTAAAACGGTTTAAAGATGATGTCCGTGAGGTTTCCGAAGGGTTTGAATGCGGTATTGGTATTGAAAACTTTAATGACCTAAAAGAAGGGGATATCATCGAAGCCTTTTACATGGAGGAAATTAAACGGCAGAGTTAACGGGCGAGAGTATCAGAATGGAGTGAGGGATTAAAATGGCTGAACATCGCTTGGAAAGATTGAGGGAACTGATAAAGTCCGAGTTTGGGCAGATCCTTCAACGGGAATTAAAGGATCCGCGCATTGGTTTTGTCAGCGTAACGGATGTTGAAGTTTCCAATGACTACAGTCATGTTAAAATTTTTGTCAGTATCTTTGGGAGCGAGCAGGAGAAGAAACAGACCATGGAAGGCTTGGAAAGCGCGAAAGGGTTTATCCGGACTGAATTAGGGCAACGGATCCGCTTGCGGCACACGCCGGAGATCCATTTTATTGCGGATGAATCCATGGAACGGGGTTCCCGGATCATGGCACTCTTAAATGAGGTGAAGAAAGAAAAAGGGAGCGAGAATTAAGTGCTGGATCAATTACAGCCATTCATGGAATTAGTAGATACCCGGGAACGTTTTGTGGTCTGCTGTCATGTCCATCCGGATGGGGATGCCATCGGCTCACTGCTGGCTGTAGGGTTGACTTTGCGTCAACTGGGAAAACAGGTGGCTATGGTTTGTTCCGATGGTGTTCCTTCCGTCTATAACTTTTTAGAAGGGGTTCAATGGATTGAAACCAGTTGGGATGGCCGGTTCAATCCTGAGGTTGTTATTTGTGTCGATTGTGCAGAAAAGGAGCGGATCGCAGCTCCGTCCGGCTTGTGGGAACATTCCGGATATATTGTTGTCAATCTGGACCATCATATTACCAATAGGGGTTTTGGTGATATCAATATCATTGATCCTCAGGCCAGTGCAAACGGTGAAGTTGTTTACCGGATTATAACGGAGGCCGGGTATGGGATGGATTATGCCATTGCCTTGGCACTGTACACGGCAATTGCTACCGATACTGGATTTTTCAGGTTTGAGAGCACGTCGTCGTTTACGTTGGAAGTTGCCTCTACACTCGTGAAAAAATATGGAGTTGAACCTTTCAAAGTCGCTGAGCAAGTTCATGAACAGAAGAGCTTTAACTCCATGCGACTATTGGGTGAAATTTTAAGCCGGCTCCAATTAACCCATGGGGGGAAGGTTGCCTGGGCTGTGCTTGATCAGCCGTTGCTGAATAAGTATCCGGTTGAAAACGAAGAAACAGAGAGCTATGTCAATTATGCCCGTTCTATCGAAGGGGTAGAGATTGGGATACTCTTCAAAGAATTGAAACCCAATGAAATTAAAGTGAGTTGGCGGTCAACGTCTGCAGTCGATGTCAGTAAACTGGCAGCCCATTTTGGAGGCGGGGGGCATGCCCGGGCTGCCGGATGTAGTTTGACGGGACCTGTGGATGTGGTCGTACAACAGGTTCTGGATTATGTTAATCAATATTATGGTGTCAAATAAATGTGGCATGGGATATTAGTCATACATAAAGAACGGGGCGTTACTTCACATCAAGTGGTTGCCAGATTACGACGGCTGCTGGGACAATCGGCCATCGGCCATTCGGGAACGTTGGACCCGGAAGCTACCGGCGTTTTGGTTATCGGTTTAGGGGAAGGAACCCGTTCTTTTCAATTTTTAAATGAATCGGAAAAAGTTTATAAGGCTGAAGTGATATTTGGTCAGGCTACGGATACTCAAGATGCCACGGGAACTGTTCTTTGGGAAAAACCGGAGATGTGCCTGACGCCGGCAGAGATTGAAAGCGCTGTCCGGGAATTAACTGGAACCATTGATCAGATGCCGCCAATGTATTCGGCAGTGAAAATTCAAGGTAAAAAGCTTTATGAATTAGCCCGGGCCGGCATGGATGTGGAACGGCAGAGCCGGAAGATTACGGTGTATGAATGGACAAGCCATTATGAACAGCCGGTGTACGGATTCGGCCAGCGGCTCATGGTGACTATTCGTTGTTCAAAAGGTACCTATATTCGCACGCTCGTTCATGATTTGGGAATGAAATTGGGATGCGGTGCCCATATGGGGAGTTTGGTAAGACTGAGCTCAGGGGATTTTACCTTAGAACAGGCGTTGACATTGGAACAAGTTGAGCAGTGTTTGAATGCAGGAACGCTTTTGCAGAAGATTATTCCTTTGACGGAAGCATTGTCTCATTTAAAATCCATCCTGCCAAAAACGGAAGACCTTAAAAAGATTTGCAATGGCGGTAAACTTTCGTTTTATCGCTATCCGGCTCCGGTTGAACCGGGCGCATTGGCCAAGGTTGTCGGTGATGAAAACCGACTGATGGCTATCGTTCGTCTGGAGGATAACGGCAACTACCGATTTTGGCAACCGATGAAAGTCTTTCGCTATCAGGATAAGTCGTAATCATCATTAAGTATTTCATTATTGGCATTGAGGAAATCATGATTATATGGAATTCGATCTTGGAAGCCCGGCGGGCACTACTTAAAGAAAATCGAATGACAGCCGTGACAATTGGGAATTTTGACGGAGTTCACCGTGGGCATCAGGCGATTATGCGCCGGACGGTGGAGCTTGCCCGGGAACAGAACGGGTTAGCGGTGGTTTTGTCATTTTCCAATCATTCCGATGATCTTTTGGGGGAACGGCCTTTTCTCATTAATCATCCGGCGTTGCGGAAACAACTGTTAGAGCAGCAAGGTGTGGATGCCCTGTTGGAAGTTCCCTTTGATCGGGAGTTTGCCGCTATGGAGGCGGAAACCTTTTTCCATGAGTGGTTGGTTGAAGGGTTGAAAATCCGATCGTTGGTGGTTGGCTATGATTTTCGATTTGGGGCTGCCGGTAGAGGCGATTATCGCTTGTTGCGGGAACTGGCGGATGCTTCCGGGATCTATTTGGAGCGGATACCTCCAGTGGTTGAAGGGGAAAGTATTATCTCCAGTTCAATGATTCGGCAGCTGTTGGCGCAGGGAAAAATAGAGCAGGCCAATAAGATGCTGGGTTATCCATTTACTATTGAAGGTACAGTGGTTGAAGGAGAGCAAATTGGAAGAAAACTCGGATTTCCTACGGCCAATGTTCGCCTTGAACCTCAATATTTGCTGCCATGTTATGGAGTATATCTGGTTCGTCTGAAAGATGCCGAAAAAGAATTTTTCGGTTTGGCCAATGTCGGGATCAAACCGACGTTTGGCCATTATCATCCTTTAGTCGAAGTCTATCTTCTGGATGTAGAGGTTAATTTGTATGGCCATCATGTTCGGATCGAATTTTTACGGTTTATCCGCCCGGAAAACCGTTTTTCCGGACCTGAGTCCCTGCAGCGCCAGATCAATCATGATGTGGAAACAGCAAGGGAATACATAAATCAATTGACAGTTGACAGTTGACAGTTCTTTTTCCGGTGCAGGGTTCACAGTGCACAGTTCATTGCATAACCAGGTTTAGCCTATGTATGGGGTTTCTGGTTTCACTCACATAATCAACTATGGGCTATGGATTAGGAGTCAGAAGCTATTTGAAAGAAGCTTCTGACTTTTATTTTGTTTGTCTTGCTTAGTGTTTCCTTATTAGGGTCTCCTGACCCCTAATATTCCAAACCAAATACTGTGCACTGTTTACTGTGCGCCGTGCACTCTTTTTCCTGATTTTATAAATCTGCCGCTTTGATGACTTCCCCGGTATTCAGATTAATAATTTCAAGATGGCGTTGGTCCAGAATGGCGATGGAGGGTTGGTTGTCTTCTGTTTTAGGAAGAGATGGGCTGCCGGGATTGATCCAGGTTAGTCCTTGATGGCGTTCAATCACCGGGATGTGGGTATGCCCAGAGATCACCAGATCTAGATGACGGGCTGTTCCCGTCGGCAAAGTCTCCGGCGTGAAGAGATGGCCATGATGGACCAGAATGCGCAGACCGTTTAGGTAGCAATGAATATAAGGGGCCTCAATGGGGGCTTCGATGAGCATTTGATCTACTTCAGCATCACAATTGCCTTTGGCAAAGAGGACCGGCTGCTTGACTTGGTTGAGGATAGCAGCTAATTCCGATGGTTTGTATCCTTCAGGCAAGGGATTGCGGGGACCGTGGTATAAAATGTCACCGCAATGAATGATCAGATCCGTTTGGGAGAAATAACGGGTGTAAGCGGTCTGCCATGCGGTAAGGGAACCGTGGGTGTCGCTGATAATTCCGATTTTCAATGGATTCACCTCTCGCGTATGATTTTATCCTAATGGTATCAAAAAACGGATGACTTGAAAATCCTTTTACCAAAAGTTCGAATATCGGTCAATTATAGTAATTGCCCATTTTGTCAAATAATAGGAGAGATTGCTGTGAAAAGCGGCAATCTCTTTTTTGATGAATGGGAGGTATCTTTATGCAACTGGTATGGATCGTTTTGACGTATCTGTTGGTCGGAATTGCTGCTACTGGCTATTTTTCAAAAATAAGGACCGGCCAGCTGTCAAAAGACGAATTTCAGCCGGACGAAAATGGTCTGAAAGGAATACTATGGAAAATTGGGTTCGGGATCGGGTGCCTGCTGGTGATTGATTGGGCGAGCGGTGGAAATCCTATTTGGCCTGCGTTGGGATTGGTTGCCGGTATGGCCGGAGAAGTTTGGCCTGTGCTCAGGGGAAACATAAAACCGGATAGGATTGGAATATTTTATTTTGGTATGGTTTTTTATATGTATCCGGTGACGGCCATTGCTGCTTTAGGAATTGCTTTTCCTATGTTGATCTTTGAGGAAAAATGGTTTTTATTTCTCTTGATCTTGACCGGAAGCATTTCGATTTTGTTCTGGTTCTCTCAGGTTGATCCTTTTTTTATCTGGGCTGGAATTGCTGCAGAGTTACTGGCGATTTATTATTATCGCCAGCTCATATGGGAAAATTTAATCAAAAAGGATTGAATATCTATAGGAAAAAATTCATTACAATTACGAAAAAATTTGGAAAATTTGAAGGAAGTATGGAAGGTTTAGAGAATTTTAGTTTTTGGTTTTTGATTATATAGTGTGCCGATGACTCTCGGAAAATTACCGGAGAAACTGCCATCATTTTGGCGCTTCCTGGTATTTGATAAATGGTTGTAAGGAGGTTTGTGATGACGAAGTATGTTTATCTCTTCAGCGAAGGTAATGCTTCCATGAGAAATTTATTGGGGGGTAAAGGAGCGAACCTTGCTGAAATGACCGGATTAGGATTGCCGGTTCCGCGTGGATTTACAGTGACCACTGAAGCTTGTACCCGGTATTATCAAGACGGGCAAGTCATCGCCAAGGAGATCGAAGATCAAATTTATGAAGCATTAGCAAAAACCGAAGCCATCGTCGGTAAGAAATTTGGTGACCCGACCAATCCCTTTTTGGTTTCGGTTCGTTCCGGAGCCAGGGCATCCATGCCTGGTATGATGGATACCATCCTGAACCTTGGTTTAAATGACGAGGTTGTTGAAGGGTTGGCCAAGTTGACTAATAATGAACGGTTTGCCTTTGACAGTTATCGCCGGTTTATCCAAATGTTCAGCGATGTAGTAATGGAAGTTGAGAAATCCAAATTTGAAAAGATTTTGGATGCAGTTAAAGAAGAAAACGGAGCTCAATTTGATACCGATCTTACTGCTGCTAACCTCCGTGAAGTCGTCAAGCGCTATAAAGAGCTCTTTAAGAAAGAAAAGGGCTTCGATTTCCCCCAAGATCCGAAGGTCCAATTGATGGAAGCTGTAAAAGCGGTGTTCCGTTCCTGGAACAATCCGCGAGCTATCGTTTACCGCCGTTTGAATGATATCCCGAGTGACTGGGGAACGGCTGTTAACGTTCAGGAAATGGTTTATGGAAATATGGGAAATGACTCCGGTACCGGGGTTGCCTTTACCCGGAATCCGGCCACTGGTGAGAAAAAACTCTACGGTGAATTTCTGATGAATGCTCAAGGTGAAGACGTAGTCGCTGGTATTCGGACGCCCCAATCCCTTGAACAGTTAAAAGAAGTGAATCCTGAAGTTTACGATCAATTCGCTAAGATCGCCGAGATTTTGGAGAAGCATTATCGCGATATGCAGGATATGGAGTTCACCATTGAAAGAGGTAAACTCTTTATGCTGCAAACCCGTAACGGAAAGCGGACAGCTGCTGCGGCTCTCAAGATCGCGGTGGATCTGGTGAATGAAGGCATGGTAACCAAAGAGGAAGCCATCTTAAAGGTAGATCCGAAGCAATTGGATGCGCTGCTTCACGAAAACTTCGAGCCGAAAGCGTTAAAAGCGGCAACGCCCATCGCGAAAGGACTGCCGGCTTCTCCAGGTGCTGCTACCGGAAAAATCTACTTCAGTGCCGAAGATGCCGTGAACGCCCATAAAGCTGGCGAGAAGAACGTCATTTTGGTTCGCTTGGAAACCTCTCCGGAAGATATCGAGGGTATGCATGTATCCAACGGTATTTTGACCGGCCGGGGCGGAATGACTTCTCACGCAGCTGTTGTGGCTCGCGGTATGGGAACCTGCTGTGTAGCTGGTTGTGGTGAAATCAGAATTAATGAAGAAGAAAAATACTTCATTGATAAAAATGGTAAGAAATACGTGGAAGGGGACTGGATCTCCCTGGATGGTTCTACCGGTAATGTTTACGGTGAACAACTGCCGACCATCAAACCGGAATTGACCGGTGACTTTGCAACTTTGATGGGCTGGGCAGATGAACTCCGGGTGCTCAAGGTCCGCACCAATGCAGATACTCCGGCAGATGCTGCTCAAGCCCTCAAATTTGGCGCCGAAGGGATTGGCCTTTGCCGTACGGAGCATATGTTCTTTGATGCTGACCGGATTCCTGCGATGCGTGAAATGATCGTGGCCCGGACTGAGGAACAACGGCGTAAAGCCTTGGATAAACTCTTGCCGATGCAGCGGGGCGACTTTGAAGAACTTTTCACAGTGATGAAGGGTTATCCGGTAACCATCCGTTTCCTGGATCCGCCGCTTCATGAATTCCTGCCGCAAGACGATGAAGACATCGAAGCACTTGCCAAAGAGATGGGCTTGACCTTTGCTGAGTTGAAAGGGATTGTTGCGGATCTGCATGAATTCAACCCGATGATGGGCCATCGCGGTTGCCGGTTGGCCGTTACCTATCCGGAAATTGCCGAGATGCAGACCCGTGCGGTGATTGAGGCAGCCATCAATGTGATTAAGAAAGGGATCAATGTCGTTCCGGAGATTATGATTCCGTTGGTTGGCGATGTCAAAGAGCTGAAATATGTGAAAGATGTAGTTGTGAAGACGGCAGATGCCATTATCGCCGAATCCGGTGTGAAACTGGAATATAAAGTCGGAACCATGATCGAAATTCCGAGAGCGGCAGTTACCGCTGATGAAATTGCCAAGGAAGCTGAGTTCTTCTCCTTTGGTACCAACGACTTAACCCAGATGACCTTTGGCTTTAGCCGGGATGATGCTGGGAAGTTCCTCGAGGAATATTACAATAAGAAGATTTATGAATTCGATCCCTTTGCCCGTCTCGATCAAGAGGGTGTGGGCAAATTGGTCGAAATGGCAGTCAAACTTGGGAAGCAAACCCGGCCTGATATCAAGTTGGGTATCTGCGGCGAGCATGGCGGCGATCCGTCGTCCGTCGAGTTCTGCCATAGGGTGGGCTTGAATTATGTCTCCTGTTCGCCCTTCCGGGTACCGATTGCCCGGTTGGCAGCTGCCCAAGCAGCCGTGAAAAAAGGAGAAGACCTCGGTCAGAAGTAAGTAAATTGGATTTATCTTATCATCTTAATCTATATAAACGGGAGCGGAAACGTTCCCGTTTTTGTATTTGAAAGTAACTTAGTTCTTATTGGCCGTTTGAAATTATGGCCGGTAGAAGCGCTGTTCGCCCTCTTGCACCTTCCGAAATGGGATAGCCGAAGTCTCTGTACTCCCAGTTGGACAGAAAGAATGATAAATGACATTTTTAATGTAATTGTCACATTATGGGAGAGTTTTTCACATGTATACAATGTATTTGACGGGATGGTATTGTATTATTTTGTTAAATCCTTTTATAATAATGTGATAGTAAATGTAAATTAAGTAATTTGGTTGAAATTAGGGGGCTCATGATGGATTTTAGGCAATTGGGACAATTGGAATTGAAAGCGTTACAAAGCGAGCTAAGAAAAGCTTATGATGAAGCAAAAGCTCAAAACCTGAAATTGGATATGTCTCGGGGGAAACCCTGTTCGGAACAGATGGATTTATCTTTGGGAATGCTTGAGTGTAAAGAATATAAAATGGATGGGATCGACTGCCGGAATTACGGCGGAGTCGATGGTTTACCATCGGCAAAAGCATTGTTTGCCGAGTTTTTAGAGGTTACTCCGGAAGAGGTTATTGTTGGGGGCAACTCCAGTTTAGCAATGATGTATGATACGATTGCCCGGGCAATGATGTTCGGTGTGGTTGGCAGCGAACAGCCTTGGGGGAAATTGCCAAAAATCAAATTCCTTTGCCCCAGTCCGGGCTATGACCGCCATTTTGCCATCTGTGAACTCATGGGTATTGAAATGATCACCATTGCCATGAATGATGACGGGCCGGATATGGATACCGTGGAAAAGCTGGTCGCCGAAGATGACAGCATCAAAGGAATTTGGTGCGTTCCGAAGTACAGCAATCCAGGCGGTGTCGTTTATTCCGATGAGGTCGTGGACCGTTTGGCATCTATGTCGACGAAAGCCCCGGATTTCCGGATTTTCTGGGACAATGCCTATACGGTTCATCATCTAACCGATCAGCCGGCTCATCTAAAGAACATACTGGACGCCTGTAAAGCTGCAGGCAATCCGGAACGGGTATTTATCTTCGGATCAACCGCTAAGATCACTTTTGCCGGAGCCGGCGTGGCGGCGATGGCTGCCAGCAAGAAGAATATCGATGCCATTCGGAAACAGTTAGGGATCCAAACCATTGGTCCGGATAAGATGAATCAATTGCGGCATGTATGGTTTTTCAAGGATATGGCCGGCATTGAAGCTCTCATGAAGAAGCATGCAGCCATTATCCGGCCGAAGTTTGAAAAGGTTTTGGAGATCCTTGAGACTGAGCTTGGGGGTACCGGGATTGCTGAATGGAGCAAACCGACCGGGGGATATTTTATCAGCTTAAATACAATGGAAGGCTGCGCTAAACAAGTGGTGAAGCTGGCGGCTGAGGCTGGCGTCGTGTTGACCAATGCCGGAGCGACCTATCCTTACGGGAATGACCCGCAGGATCGGAATATTCGGATTGCTCCGACGTTCCCGCCGATGGAGGAATTGGAGAAGGCTATGAATCTAGTGGCGCTCTGTATCAAATTGGCCTCGGTGGAGAAGCTCTTAGCGAAATAAGTGGCTAAGTGATAAATGAAAGCTCTGTCTGAGATAGACAGGGCTTTAGTTTTGGGTGGGATGGTTAGAGGTTTTGCCGGATTGTTTGGGTGCGGTGTGATAAGCTGCGCAGGGCTGGGGTATTGGATTTGGCTGAAAAAGTTGCTGAGACGATGATGCTAAACTAAAATAGCAGGTGCTTGAAATTTCAGAAAAAAAGAAACTTCTCAGTATTAAGGTGAATTAAGAGGATTTAGATGTAAAATCTCGAAATCTATCAGGTAATCTTCATGTATAACGGGAGCATGGATTGTGAAAAAACAGCAACGATTTTATTATGTATATCTTCTCTTGATTGTTTTGGCTGGTGTAGTTTTTTACGTATCATCGCCTGATCATTCCGTACCGGTATCGGAAATTTCGGGTCCGAAGTTATCCGTTCATTTCCTCGATGTGGGACAAGCGGATTGTATCCTGATTACGGCGCCTAATGGAAAGACGATGATGATCGATGCCGGAAATAACGGGGATGCGGACGTAATCCTTGATTATTTGCGCTCGCTGGATGTTGATACCATTGATGTTATGGTGGGAACCCATCCTCATGAAGATCATATTGGAGGAATGGATGCGGTGATCCAGGCTATGAATGTTGACCGGATCGTTATGCCTAAAGTTTCCACCAACACAAAGACCTTTTATGATGTCTTGAAAGCGGTTCGGGATAAGGGGTTGAAAGTCAATACGGCTAAAGCCGGTATGTCGATCCCCTTGGATCCGGATCTTCAGATCCAAATACTCTCTCCGAAAAGAGAACGTTATGAGAGCTTGAATGATTACAGCGTGGTGATCCGGTTGACCTATCGCCAAGTGTCCTTCATGTTAATGGGAGATCTGGAAACCTTGGGAGAAACGGAACTATTGGAAAGCAATGATCAATTGCAGGCAGATATTCTAAAGGTGGGCCATCATGGCAGCAGCAGCTCAACATCAGCCCGGTTTTTAAAAGCAGTGGCACCTCAATATGGGGTGATTTCGGTAGGAGCCGGTAACCGTTATGGCCATCCCAATCCTAAAGTGCTTGAGCGTTTGGAAAAGGTTTGCCAGGTATTGCGGACGGATCGGGACGGGCATATCATCATTGAGACTGACGGAGAAAACATTGCTGTAAGAAAGATGAAGGAGTGATGGGATGCAAATTGTCATTGATCGGTTTGAAGGGGATTATGCGATTGTGGAATTGCCTGATAGGACCATGGTGGATTTGCATCGACGATTTCTTCCCGAATCGGCAAAGGAAGGAGATGTTTTTGATATCCAGGTGTTAGTTGCCGATTCTAAAGAACGGAAAGAGGAGATTTCCAAATTGATGAATGAGGTTTGGGAGGATTAAATGGAGGGAGCCCATTACCTGATGAATAGGATGATAGGCGAAAGAACCCTGCCGCAAATCGGCAGGGTTCTTGTGTGGGTGGAGTCAGAAAAATACTCCGCTTTACATTTGCGGAGTATTGTTGTTGGATTGTTTTTATTAAAC
>Ga0209508_1000836_pt1 | contig 27558 bp, 38 predicted proteins | sample AD_UKC129_MetaG_FD_184427 | JGI IMG/M metagenome (GOLD analysis project Ga0209508, IMG submission 184427) | Active sludge microbial communities of municipal wastewater-treating anaerobic digesters from Canada - AD_UKC129_MetaG (SPAdes) (version 2) | ecosystem: Engineered > Bioreactor > Anaerobic... | reverse complement strand
GGGGGTATCCTCTCATTTTTTTGTCAATTTTTTAAAAGTACTATATTATTATATTCCTATACATATCCTTTTATCTCCCTCCTCCCCCCTTTTATTTCCTGTAGAAAAACAAGGGGGGTATGAAAAAAATTGAAAAAATTTTTTATAAAATTTTTTCGAGAAATTAAATAGAGAGATTGATTTTTGATTGGATTTAGATAGGATAGAGGATATGAAGAAAAAGAGATACAAATGGAAAAATGAATATATCTTTACAGCATACGAGTTAGCCAAGAACGGGGCTCGGAAGGAGGATTATTTACAGGCGTTGGGGATAAAGGAGGATACGTTTTTGATATGGAGAAAAGAGATACCGTTATTGAGATTGGCAATAAAGAAAGGAAAGGAGGCGAGGAGGAGGGGGATTGAATTAAATGAGAGTTTTTCGGAGTATATTTATGGGCATTTATCTCCGGAAATGAAGGAAGTATATGATCGGCTGGAGAGGTATGAAAAAGCAGGGAATGTATCCAAGATAGAAGAACTGATGAATCGGAAAGGGAGGCGGTTTCGGCAGAGGATGCTGATTCATGCGTGGGCGTCGCTGAATTTTTCTTTGTCGGCGGCGCTGAAGCGGTGCGGAGTGCCGTATCAGATGTTTTTGAGATGGAAGAGAGAGGATTTGGAATTTGCTCAGTTATTGGATGAGATTGAGTTTCACAAGAAGAACTTCTATGAAGAGGCGTTAAATAAGCAGATTGCGATGGGGGATTCCACGTGCATTATTTTTGCAAACAGAACCATCAATGCAGACAGATTTCCTGAGCCGAAGCAGCAGATAAACATTCAAAAGCAGATACACCATCAGATTGACATTGTTCAAGTCAGTCAGTTAAATCTGCCTGTGGAAGTAAAGCGTTTATTATTGGAGGAAGTCAGAAGAGTAAAATCTGTCGGCAGCAGGGTTGTGGAAAATGAAAAGGGGACGGCCGCCCAATTTCGGACTGGATGAATGGGAAATCTGTGCTTCTCTGTGTCGAGACAGTTTTTTTGATTTCGTCAGAGAGTTCTGGGGAGAGATTATCCCTGATGAGCCCGTATGGAACTGGCATATAAAATATCTGTGCAGACGGCTCCAGCGCATAGCAGAGCGGGTGTTTCAGGGGCTTCCTCTGGAGAAAAACCTGATTATCAACATCCCTCCGGGAACGACAAAATCCACACTGTGTTCTGTAATGTTCCCTGCGTGGATTTGGACTCGAATGCCTCAGGCAAAGATTATCGGTGCCTCCTACTCCCTTATCCCCGTTGCTTCTGATTTGTCCAGAAAAAACAGAGACATCGTTCTCAGCGAAAAATATCAGAAATGCTTTTCCATCGGAAATATTGAAGAAGGAAAAAAGATAAAACTTCGAGAAGACCAATCGACAAAAAACTACTTTATTAACTCCTTTGGGGGAATGAGATACGCCGTAGGAGTACAGGGCTCTATTACAGGAATGCACGCCCATTTCCTTATTGTAGATGACCCTATCGACCCAAGAGGAGCCCGAAGTGAGGCGGAAATTAAGAGTACAAATACGTGGCTGTTTGAATCCCTCTTTAACAGAAAAGTCGATAAGAAAATCACCCCTGTTATCCTCATTATGCAGCGCCTCCACGTTGAAGACCCCACAGCAGCTATGCTGGAGAAGTTTGGAAGAGAAAACATCGAGCATATCTGCCTCCCCGCTGTCAAAACCCCGGATATACACCCCCCTCAGCTGGCAAAATACTACAAAGACGGCCTCCTCGACCCCATTCGACTCAGTGCTGAAGTGCTCGAAAATGAAAAACGAATGGGACAGTATTACTGGGCCTCTCAGTTCCTCCAGTCCCCTATCCCCGAACAGGGAGGGATGTTTGATGTGAGCAGACTGAATATCGATTTCCCGCCGGAAAATGCAAAATGGAGAAGAAAAATCCGATTTTGGGATAAGGCCGCCACAAAAGGAGACGGATGCTATACTGTCGGAGTTTTAATGGGAGAAGAAATTGTCGGAAACGGCATTCGATATTGGGTGCTCGATGTTGTGCGGGGACAGTGGGAATCCTGCACCAGAGAGAAAATCATTCGACAGACTGCGGAACAGGATGGAATCGGAGTGGAAATCTGGATGGAACAGGAACCCGGAAGCGGCGGAAAAGCGGATGCAGAATATACTATTCGAAACCTGCGGGGATTTCGAGCAAAAGCTGAACGGGTCTCCGGAGACAAGTTTGTTCGAGCCGACCCCTTCAGTGCTCAAGTGAATGCCGGAAATGTATGGCTCAAACGGGCTCCGTGGAATAGAGACTACATTGAAGAACTCCGTTTCTTTGGACCTGCTTGTAAATACAAAGACCAAGTTGATGCCTCATCTGGTGCTTTTAATAAACTGTTTCGCCAGAAAGTAAAACTTGGAGCATTTGGAAAATCCGAAAGGAAACAAAATGAATGAACAAGAGAAAAAAATCCTGAACACAATGAAACTTCAATATCTCCGTGATGCATTCTACTCTCGAATGAATCTTGGGAAACTTCTGGAACGGACGGAACGAGATATTGACTCTGCCTGTAATTACCCCCTCGAAATCACCCCCGATATGTATCAGGAAATGTTCCGACGAAACGGAATTGCAAACCGAGCTGTTCGTTTTATGCCCATCGAAAGTTGGAAAATGCTCCCGGATATTTATGAAGTAGAGGACACCCGAATTGAAACCCAGTTTGAAAAAGATATAAAGGAGATAATTGAGAAAAATTATCTGTTTTCTTATCTGAAACGAGCTGATATTCTGTCCGGAATCTGTCGATACGGAATTCTGTTTCTTGGAATAGATGATGGAAAAGAACCATCTGAACCCGTAGAAGGCATTGATGAAAACGGTCGGGGAGAAGGTGTCCCGGAGAAAAATCGAAATCTCCTTTATCTTCGAGTTTACAAGGAAATTAATGCTCCCATTATAGAATGGGAAACCCGAACAACGAGTCCTCGATATGGAAAACCTCTATATTACTCTATTCGTACAACAGAAAATCCTTATATGGGAGCGGTTCGAGAATTCCGTGTCCATTGGACACGGGTTATTCATTTGGCGGACAATCGAGAGGAAAGCGATGTGTTTGGCACTCCACGAATGGAGCCCATTTGGAATATGCTTCTGGACATCCGGAAACTGCTTGGAGGTTCGGCGGAGATGTTCTGGAGGGGGGCTTTTCCGGGATATGCGTTTGAAGTATCCCCTGAACTTCAGGGTTCTTTGAATGATGTTGAAATTGACAGTGATGCTGTTCGGGAAGAGTTTGAAAAGTGGGCGTCCGGACTTCAGCGGTATATGGCAATGACAGGGGTTCGAGTGCATTCTTTGTCCCCGCAGGTTGCAGACCCTTCTCAGCATCTTGAGGCGGAACTGAAAGCAATAGCCCTGTCTATCGGAGTGCCTTATCGAGTCTTTATCGGAACAGAAGAGGCAAAACTGTCCTCCAGTCAGGATGTTCGTTCGTGGAATGCCAGAATTGATGAACGGAGAGAAGGGTATTTAACGGATTTTGTTATTCGTCCTACCATTGACAGACTGATTGGAATGGGAGTGGTTGCCCGTCCGGAACACTACACAGTGGAATGGCCGGACCTGAATATACTGTCAGACCTCGATCAGGCGGATGTTGTTCTCAAACAGACGTCTGCTATGGCCCAGTACGTATCAACGGGAGTAGATCAGTTGGTGCCGCCTCGTGAGTATCTCACAATGTTCCTGAAGAAGACGATGGGAGAGGCCCGTCAGATTGAAGAGTCGGCTGTGAAAAGAATGGATGAGTTTCCGGAGGAAATGAATGTGCCGGAAGGAGACGAAGAAAAGAAAGAATGAAGATTTCCGCTGTCACACCAACAGGGGATAGACCTGAGGCGTTTTCTCTTTGCCTGAAATGGATGTCCAGACAAACAGTTCAGCCGACGGAATGGATTGTTTCAGATGATGGACTGAATCAGACAGTCTTTTCCGGACCGCCGTTTTTGAAGTATTTTCGAAGGGAAAGAAAAGAGAATGAACCCCCTCAAACTTTACTTATTCAACTCCGTTTTCTTCTCGAAAAAGTGTCCGGGGATTATGTTTTTGTGATAGAAGATGATGACTGGTATGCTCCGGACTATATTGAAACAGCTCTGAAGCGTCTTCAGCAGTACAAATTAGTCGGTTTGGCAAAAAATCAGTATTATTTTCTGAAAGACAGAGAATATGTTCAGCATCAGAATCTTCATCACTCTTCTTTGTGTTCTACTGCGTTTTCGGCAGAGATAATAAAGAAAGTTTCTGCTCTGTCTGTGGGGGATTATCCTTATGTGGACTTGAAAATCTGGAGGACATTGAATTGTTCCAAAATGGTTTTTCAGGATGAGCGGGTTTTGGTTTTGGGGATGAAGCAACTTCCCGGACGGTGCGGATATACCTATACATCCAATCGGGATGGGAGATTATCTTCCGCTTCTCTGAAGAAAGACCCTGATTTTACATATCTTCGGAAAACAGTTGGAAGGGAGGACGCCGCTGTTTATGAAATGCTCTGTCATAACTCTTGTAAACAATCCGGAATTGTATGAGAGAATGGTTGTTCGCTCTTTGTCCGGTTCTGTGGATACTCCTGAATATGAGTTTGTTCCTGTTTATTTTCCGACGTCGGCGGCAAAAGGACTGAATGAAGGGATTCAGAAGGCCTCTTTTGATTTCCTTCTTTGCTGCCATCAGGACGTATCGTTTCCTGTTCTTTTGTGGACGGATAGACTTAAAAAAGTGTGGGAACTTCTTCATCAGGGATTTGGGGTTGTTGGAACATTTGGGAAGGAAAAGAATGGTAGAGGAGTGGGATATATTTTTAATCCATTCCCAAAAGTTTTAAAGGCGGAAAAGCATTCCGCAGAAGTTCTTTCATTGGATGAGCATTGTTTAATGTTTTTGCGTTCTTCCGGTTTGTGTTTTGATGAATCCAATCCTTCTTTCCATACATACGGAGCAGACCTTTGTATGCAGTCTGTTCAAAAAGGACTTCGAAATTACTGCATTCATTCCGGGGGATTGAATCATCTGTCCGGAGGAAAAAGGGATGATGCGTTTCCAAAATCTGTAGAATGGTTTGTACAGAAGTGGAAAAAGAAAACGCAAATAAAACAATTTATTTCTATGTGTTTTGAGGCGAATCTTGAAACTGGGAGTTGGCATTCTTGCATTTAGCGGTTTGGAGTTTTTGAAACCCTCTTTACAGCAGATTCGAAGGTTTGTATATCGAATCACAGTTGTTTATTCTCCTGTTTCTTATTTGGGGGACAAAGCCGCTCCGTTTGTCCTTCCTCTTTTGGAACAACTGAAAAAAGAGGGATGGATTGATTGGATTATTTTTTCGGATATTCGTCCGGTTGACAAAATCAATCATTGTCAGGGAGCGGCACAATACCAGTATAATCTGGCAAAAAAGGACTGTCTGAAAAACAATTGTACACACTTTTTGGCAATGGACAGTGATGAGTTGTTTGAAGGAAAGCAGTTTCAGGCCGTTTTGGCGGAAGTGGAAAAGGAAGCATTGACTATTTGTCATTTATACGATTATGTTGGGAGACCTGTTTATCGGGCAAGGGGGGTTTCTAAACTCTGTGTTCCGTTTATCCACCGGATTGAATGTCCTCTTGGATGGAAGGAATATCCTGTCTTGATAGATGCCAGTCGAATGGTTTGTTCTGATACGTATCGAATCCTTCCGAAAGAGAGGATTGTAATGCATCATATGACGGCGGTTCGATACAATGAAAGAGAGTTTTGGAGGAAGTTTCAGGGACACGCCTGTTTTGCCGGAAAGAGTCAGAAGGAGAAAGAAGAGTATGTTCAGAAGTACTTAAACTTTCAGGGGGGAGAAGGGTATGAAACTGTACTGGATATTTTTGGGATAGAAACATACTGGTCAAAAGAGTTTGCTCTGTTTTATAAAGGGTTCTTTGATGGAAATACAGCCAAAGGTTCCTAATTGGAAAATCGGAAAGAAGGACAAAGAATATTTATTTTCTTTGTTTTTTTCTTCAAGGAAGAGACCGGATTTTCTAAATGAAACTCTTCGCAGAATCTATACAAAAGCAGAAAATCCATCGAACATTCAGACAGTAATTCGATTGGATTTGGATGACCCGGAATTATCGGAAAATCTGAAGATTATTCAGAAATGGAATGCTTACGGGGTTGTCGGACCAAGACTGGATGGATATGAGAGTCTTCATATTTATTATGAAGAGTGTGCAAGAGTTTCTTCTGGGAGGTATCTATGGCAGTTAAATGATGACGGGTGGATAGAGACGGAAAAATGGGATGCCGTTCTCCAGAGGGAATTGTCTGTTTTTTCAAAGGATATATTTATTTGCTGTTTTGATTGTCTTGGGATTGATGGAAAAGGAAAGTCTTATGACTGGGCATTTCCGATTATGAGTCGAAGGATGATGAATCTTTTGGGTGGGTTTTGTTATGGAGGTGTGAAGTATATTGATACGATTCTATATGAAGCCGGAAAGGTTATGAATAACATCCATTCCATTCCAATACAAGTGATTCATCAGCATATTTGGGATATACAACCGGATGAAACTTCCAGAGACGGGTGTTTGGCGGCTTATAAGTGGATGACTTCCCCGGACGGCAGAGATTTATATCCGTTTATGGCTCGATTGGGGTGTCAGGCTGCACAGATTCTTATGCCTTTTTGGAGAGAGCAGAACAAATGAAATATCAATATGGATGTTTTTCCAATATTCTTTCTCATTATGATTCTATAAAAAAACTTCAAAATGGGGAAATGGTTCCTCCACGTTTTTGCACTTTTCAGACTTCTTATGTGTGCAATCATCATTGTTTTGGGTGTGCATACAGAGAAAAACTGAACAACCGGATGATGAAAAGAGAGGAACATATTCGAATTTTAAGAAAGTTGATTGATGTGGGAGTGAAGGGGTTTGAGTTTAGCGGAGGAGGAGAACCGCTTACCCTTCCATATTTGTCTGAGTTGATTGAGATTTTGATTCAGAATGATTGTGGATTTGGAACTCTTACAAACGGTTCTCTTTTTTCAGACAGACTTTTGGATTTGTTTGCGGAAAAAGGAACGTATGTCTGCTTTTCTTTGGAAACTCCTTTCCCGGAATTGTATTGTTCTTATAAAAATGTTCCATTCTCTGAATGGGAAAGGGTTTTGAAAAATATAGGAGAATTGGTACGAAGGAAAAAAGAAAAGAAGACAAAATTGGATATAGGAATTAAGTTTTCTGTAAACAGAAGTTTTTATGGAAAAACTCATTATGCAGAGGGAATAAAACTGGCGGAACAACTGGGAGTAGATAATATTCAGTTTAAGTGTCTTCGACATTGGGAACAGGAATTGTCTGAACAGGAAAGAGAGAAGGAAAGTATGATTCTTTCCTCTTTGAATGCTTCTATTCCTGTTCTGAATCATATCTCTCCTTTACAGTTTGTTCCGCAGTGTTTTCTTTCCCCTCTTCATATAGTTATTGATTGGAAAGGAGATGTGTTTATATGCTGTTATTATTATTTTCGGGAGGAGTCCCATAAACTTGGAAATCTTCTTTATCTGACTTTTGAGGAGATTTGGTATTCTCCAAATCACTGGAAGAAGATACGGGAAATTGATAAGAGACAGTGTAAACAGGTGGATTGTAAGTTCTTTCTTCATCATTTGCACGTGCAGGAAGCGTTTGATAATCATCGGATTGAGTTTTTGTAATGCAGTATTATACAAGGAAGTATGAATCTCTGAAAAAGTTTGCAGAGAAAAATATCTCTCTCTTTCGAAATAAGTTTGGAGTTCGGGATTTGGAAGTGGAGGATATTATCAGTCTGCTTTGGATTGAAGCAAAACACAGGAAAAAAACAAAGTTTACAAATCGAGAGGGAGTTTGGATTCTTTTGGATGGAATCCGAAGGGAAACAAAAATATGGAGACAGCGTCCAAACAGGGTTCTTTCTTTGGATTATGAAACAGAAGGAAATCGGGGAATCTATGACATTTTGAATTGGAGAGAACCGGAGAAGGTACAGAACAGAACACTGTGGGATATTTTGTCTGAGAATGGGTTTGACAGACGGGAAAAAGAGATAATGTACCTTCGTTTTGGGTTAAATTGTCGTTTGAAGGAAATAGGAGAAAAATTAAATCTAACAGAAGCAAGAATTAGTCAGATTCTTTCTTTATCCTTGAAGAAATTAAAAGAAATTGCGGCAGAAGAAAGGAAAAGATATGCCAAACCAAATGAAGTTTGATCCTACACGGACAGGAATGATTCGAAAGTCCTTTGAGAAGGATATGTCTGTACGATTTCAGAAGTTATGGAAAAGTATCTTTCATTTGGTAGAAGAACTGGATGTTTTTGGTTTAAAAAAGATTGTATTTATGGAGGATGTTAAATCCTCCCGTTCGTGGGCCTTTCTCAAAGATGCTCAGAAAGTAGAGGCATTCCGACAGTGGCTTAAGGATAGAATACAGGAAGGGGTTTTGGAGGTAGATAAGTACAAGAACAGGCCTTGGTTGGCGGAATATGTGGAATCTGCTTACAAGAAGGGGATTATTCGGGCTTTTACAGATGTCCGAAAACGAGAGGGGTTGCGGACAGAGGACTTTTTAAAAGGTTCTGAAAGTGAGTTTCTGCGGAGTTCTTTTGGGGCTCCGGAATCGGTAGAGAAACTGGAACTGCTTTACACCAGAGCATTTGAGCAGCTAAAAGATGTATCTGAATCTGTTTCCTCCAAGTTGAGTGTGATTCTTGCAGATGGTCTTGCTTCCGGTTCCAGTCCACGAGAGATTGCCAGAACAATGATTCAATCTATTCAGGAGATAACAAAAAAGAGGGCACTGGTAATTGCTCGAACAGAGATTATTCGGGCTCATTCAGAGGGGCAGCTTCTTTCCTTTGAGAAATTGGGAGTTGAGGAGGTTGGGATTGAAGCAGAGTGGCTTACAGCGGGGGATGAAAAAGTTTGTGATTTGTGTTCTTCTTTAGAGGGAACAGTTCTCTCTGTTGAGGAGGCAAAAGGTTTGTTGCCCAGACATCCAAATTGCAGATGTTGCTGGATACCTGCTTTAACAGAAAAACGTGAATCCGGGCAGTTTTGGGGGGCAGAAGCAGAGAAAAGGATTCAGACTTCTATTGAAATAGAAGGAAATTCGATTTGGGCCGGAAAAAATCTGATATAAATGGAATTGTTTCTCCTGATAACAATATTGAGGTAAGGGAGAGTTTATGACTATTTACTATTTCTTGTTTGGATTATTTTTTTCATCCTTCCTTCTATGGAGAAATCCAGTGAAGTCTTATCGGGATTGGATTATTCTTTTTCCTTTTTTGTCTATTTTCTGGATATTTATTGTTGGATATATTCTCCTGATTGAAATCTCCAGAAAGTGGAATTACTGGAGAATACGACAATGAGAGACACTTGTGATGTTCGAAGGTGCTGTCGTCCCTTTTTTATGTTTTACTCTGCTGCACCGTCCGGTAGGAAATATAAGATATGTTTTCGGCACTGGTCTTTGCACGTAGAGGAAAAAATAAATCTGAAAGACGAAACTATTTATGAAAAGAGGAAGAAAAATGCCGTCTTATGAAAAGGAAAAAATCGAAAAAATGCTTCAAAAAATGTTTCCTCACTTGTGGGGAAAATCGGAAGAGTCTGTTTTGTCTCAGGAGGATATAGATAAAAATATTATTTATTGTGCTGAGATAGCAAAATTTCCAATTGAACTGTCTGGAATGATAAAAAGATTCCGAAGAACTTTTGAATAATAGAAATGAATATGGCAGAAGACAAACTTGAGATTATACCTATAGATTTTAAGGATGTTTGCAGTTTTGTTGCGAAACATCATCGACATCATAAACCACCGCAGGGACATAAGTTTTCGATTGCCTGTACTCAGGGCGAGAAAATAGTAGGGGCAGCTATTGTAGGGAGACCTGTTGCAAGATATTTGGATGATGGTTGGACATTAGAAATTACAAGATTGTGTACGAATGGAACCAAAAACGCTTGTTCAAAATTATACAGTCGTTGTCGAGACATTGCTTTTAGAATGGGTTATAAACGAATTATTACATATATTTTAGAAAGTGAGAATGGGATTTTATGAATCAGATTATATGCGGAGACAGTTTGGAGGTTTTGAGGGGGTTGGAGGGGGAGAGTGTGAATTGTGTGATAACGAGCCCTCCGTACTGGGCGTTGCGGGACTATCGGGTGGAGGGTCAGATAGGGTTAGAGGAAACGCCTTTGTTGTATATTCAGCGTCTTGTGGAGGTCTTTCGGGAGGTACGGCGGGTGTTGCGGGAGGATGGGGTGTGTTTCTTAAATATGGGGGATACGTATCAATCGCACGCCGGGAATTATGCGTTATGCAGTGGATTTCAAGGGGAAGAGGTTCGGAGGGATGGGGAGCGCGGCAAGTCGAAATATGGTCCGCTGGAGAAGGGGATAGCGTATTTCGGTGCAAAAAAGAGCGGAATAAAGAACAAGGAGGTGATTGGGATACCGTGGCGTTTGGCGTTTGCATTGCAGGAGGATGGATGGTATTTACGGCAGGATATTATTTGGCACAAGCCGAATCCGCTTCCGGAGTCTGTTAGGGATCGGTTTACGAAGGCGCACGAGTATATTTTTATGCTCACGAAATCCTACCAATATTGGTTTGACAGTGAAGCTGTAAAGGAGGATTCGGTGGATGAGGAAAGTTATAAGGGTAGGAAGTTTCGGGGGAGACATCGAATCTTTGAGAGTGGGAGTGTTCCTTTTCGTCCGAATACTTTGCATAGTGGGGAGAATAAGATTTTGGGAAAGGTCTATCCCAAGCGGAATCGCCGGTCTGTGTGGACAATCCCCGTAAAGGCCAAGGGGAAAGAGGACTGGATGCTGGAGGATGGGAGAGAGATAATGCATTTTGCGACGTTTCCGGAGGAGTTGGTGCGGACATGCCTGCTGGCCGGATGTCCGGAACAGGTGTGTGGCAAATGCGGGACACCCAGGAGACGGATAATAGAGCCGACGGCGGAATATCGGGAGAAACTGGGGGTGGATTTCTGTCTGGAACAGAGTCAGTCCAAAGAGTACAGGATGCAGGTCGGCAGAAGCAAAACTCCGAACAAGAAAGACTCCTGCTGTGCGGAATATCAAACGGTCGACTGGACGGACTGCAGATGCGGGGCCGGGTTTATTGGCGGAGTGGTTTTGGACCCGTTCTTCGGCAGTGGGACGGTTGGGGTTGTGGCGGTGCGTTATGGTCGGCGATATATTGGTATAGAACTGAATCCAGATTATGTGAAACTGGCGCAGAAGCGGATACAGGCAGAAGAAGAGAGATTTGGATTATTAAAGGAGGCATAAAATGAGCGATAAATCGAATCTGGATAGTCTCATTAACAAGAAAGTTATCATACAATACCAGAACTGGGATGGGACGGTGCAGTTTGATGGGATAGGGACATTGAAAAGGAGTTTGGATAAATCGTATGAATATGTATTAGAGGAAAATCGTTTTCGTTGAGTTTCTGTGCAGGGTCTATCCGGAAAATACGTACTGATGAAGACGAATATCCTGTTGACAAAATAGGAGAGCCGGAATGAATTACTACGGCGGCATTGATCCAGGGATGTCCGGCGGGATTGCAGTTTTGGATGAAAATGGCGATGTGATTCTGCTGGAGAAGTTTGCAAACTGTTCCGAACGGGATTTACTGGAGATATTTTGGAAAATCCCAGAGCGAACTTTTTTGGTGATTGAACGAGTCAGTGCAATGCCCAAACAGGGTATTGCCAGTACATTTCAGTTTGGGCTTCACTTCGGCTGTTTAATCGGGCTGGTGGCGGCACGGGAACTGCCGTATGAGTTTGCCACGCCGGGTAAGTGGCAGCGGGCAATGCGATGTCTGTCGAAAGGCGATAAAAACATCACAAAAGCCGCCGCCCAGCGGCTGTTCCCGAAATTCAAAATCACGCACGCCGTTGCCGATGCACTGCTGATAGCCGAATATGCCCGCAGAACGTATTCGAGGGAGTAAAAATGTTTAACAAACAACAGACAGACCCTCTTGCCGAACTGATAACAGATATACGGAGGATAAAGGAGGCGATTGGGAAAAAAGTCTTTCTCATTGATTCAGAATCAACCTTTTGCGGATGGCTGTATATCAGGATGTTCAATCTCTGTTATTATTGTGTGAGCAAAGACGGGGAACAAAAAGAGTTTACGTTGAGGGATGTTGATAAAATCCGAAAGACCGGAACAAAGAAGAAAGTTCGTTTCTGGCCTGCTGGAACGGCCCGAACTGCGATGAACGGGCAATGCTTCAGCAGGCCATTCTTGCCGAACAGACCGAACCAAATATTCCGCCCGACCCAAATTGGATTGAAGTCAAGTCAGCTGCTTTGCAGGGCTTCTGCAATAATTGGCTGAGGCGTACCCGGACAGAATGTATCGAATGCGTCTGGCAGCCGGGCGGAATGCGATTGATTGAAGACCCCAATCTTTGGCATACTATTCAGCCGGGTGTATCAAGAATGACTTTCTGGATGTACGACCCCAACGGAATCCGTATCCGGGACTGCTGGATATGGTATAATGAATATGACAGGAATCGGGATGGAATTGTAAACTTAAAGGATTGGGAAGGGAGGTGATGCCTATGGGGGCTTGAAAGCCCGTTTGCTATGACAGGTGCGAAGCGGTGTTTTATGTTCAGATGAAAAGAGAACAGCCCGCCGTTCGAGACAGCCCGGGCGGCGGGCGTTATTCAAGGAGAACAAGAATGAAAACCTTACCATTATTCATAATCCCGATTGTGATAATGATTGTCCTGCTCTCCGGCGGCTGCTCGATGCCGCAGAAAAACCTCGTAAAATATTTGGACGCCTCGATTGAATTCGCCAAAGCTGAAGCGGAGTATGAAGAGGCAATCTGTCTGGCGGAGGGGAAAGAGAAGTGCCAAACCGCTGAAAAGATTCTTGAATACGTAAAGAAGGCGGAATTGCTGCGAACTTTTTTGGAACAGCCGCTTGAAACGGATAAGATTGATTATCTGCTTGCTCTGACAGATGCGGTCATCGCCCAAATGGAGCAGGATGGCGAAAAGCCGGAATATATCCTGCGGGCCAAACAAATCCGGATTCTTTTGGAACTTTGTAAGACTGAGTAAAGGAGTATATAAATGGCTTTATGTCGAATCTGTGGATATGATGCCGACGCCGCTGAAAAAGACGGTGTCAAAAAAACATTTGCCGACAAGTTAATCCAACTGCGAAGCCGCTTAACACATACGGAGTTTCAGTTTTCAAGCCGATATAATAATATCTCTTTTTCATTTACAATGGCGGATGGCGTTAACGGCGCCCGGTTCAAAAACATCCGATACAGCCATCCGAACCGCTGGCTCTTCGCCAATATTCCGCTGGACAATGAGCAGGAGGATATTGCCTTCCTTGCGGCTTGTGTACTGGCTGGATTCTCTCTCAACTTCCAGACAGTTAAAAATTGGCTCCATTCGGAAATGATTCTGCTGAATCTGCCCGTTTGTTTATACTCCGACAAGCACTGGAAATATGATTTAATCGGCCTTCTGTCTTTCGCCGATGAAGAGCCATACAAAGGCAAAGATTCGAAACTCCTGAAGGTTATTCGCCCTGTTCTGTGGTCGTGGACGAAAATTGTTCAGCCGCACTCAAAACGGGCGTGGTGTTCGGAAGGATGTGCGATACTTTTGCAGGAATGTGAGGATGCTTTTAAATACAAGCCGGATACATTAACTCCGGACGGATTGATTCAGGCGGTACGGGAAATGTATAAGTAAAAAGGAGATTTTATGCATACTTTGGAAGAGTTTGAGGATGTTTTAAGAGAATTGTACAAAATATTTTGTCCTCTGCATCGAAGGATTTCGATAGAATATAATGGAGTAATATATAGAATTTCCATTTTTGTAGAATCCTCTTTGGAAGGAGAAAAAGAAATTATTGGGACTGGGTTCCGATTAAAAGATGCTTTAGAAGAAGTAGAGTTATCTTTAGAGAAATTGTGAGTTTGGTAAGGAAAGGATGGATAAAAACATAGAAATCCTCCCACTACCTCCATTGCGGACGGGCAGGTAAAGAAATCATCCTCTTTACCTGCCCTATTATAATGGAGAAGAAAATGATAAAAGAGTTATTTAGTCTTGTTTTTAAGGTTGTCCCAGATAAAAAGGATAATCGGGACTATTTATATCGAGAACACGAATCTTCAAAGATACAGATTAAGGATATTCCAAACACTGGTTCGACAGCAATGTACGATTCTTTGGCAAGGAATCAGGGGATTCGAGGAACTTGTGTTGCTTTTGCAACGGCTTCAGCAGGACAACAGATATTGAACAAGAATAGAGGGGTTCGAGATTCTCTTCTCTCTGTTGAATATATAAATGATTGGTGTGAGGAGAGAGATAATCACCCTCCGGAAGGAACCTATTTAAGATTAGGTGCAAAATATTTGCAAAAGGTCGGAGTTGGTCCAGAGGAGTTTGTATGGCCTTACAATCCGGAAAAGAGAACAAATCCGCCTGAAGGGGTAAAGAGTATAGATTGTTCCGGTTTTATAAAGGCCAAAGCGTATTATAGAGCATTTACAATTGAAGAAGTGTGTAAGGCCATTCATTTTGGATTTCCTGTTTTAATTTCGATTCCTATATTTAGTTATGCAATTCGTCCAAATACAAAAGTTTTTATGGTTCCTCCGTCTGATAAGGAAATATCTCTCGGATTGCACGCTGTGAAGGTTAGTGCTTATGATTTGGATGCACAGAGATTTCGATTTTTGAATTCGTGGGGATGGGATTGGGGAGATTGTGGATATGGATATATATCTTTTGGATATTTTGAGAAATTTGTAAAGGATATTTGGGTGATAGAGTTTTAGTCATATAAGAATATACTTCTATACATTCCACTTAACACCAGTGATAATTGTATCACTGGTGTTTTTATTTAAGATTTTTTAGGTCTTTTTTCGACAGGATTATTGAAATGGAGATATAATATATGGAACAGAGGTTTGAAAAAATAGTTTTTAACCTCCTTCCAAAGGGGGTTCGTTATGATAGGATAGGAAATAAAGAGTATAAAGTTGTTCCAACTGTTATGCTCACAGAAGGGGTACACTGTGGTTCCTGTGGACCTCTTTTTTATCCATCCGAAGAGTTAAGTAAAGTTCCGCAAGCGTGGAATCATAAACCTGTCCTTGTCTATCATCCAGACGAAAGTATCACAGCATGTACACCGGAAATCCTTTCCAAGCAGAGTATTGGAATTATTATGAATACTCGTTTCGAAAAAGGGAAATTGAAAGCAGAGGCGTGGTTGGATGAAGAAAGAATTTCTGAAGTGGATAACAGGATTGAAGAGGCCATTCGACTTGGGAAAACTCTTGAATTATCTACAGGTCTATATACAGATCTTGAACCAAAAGAAGGCGAGTGGAATGGGGAACATTATGTAGCAATAACACGAAATTATCGTCCAGATCATTTGGCTGTCCTTCCAGATGAAAAGGGGGCTTGTTCCATTGAAGATGGAGCTGGCTTTCTCCGATTGAATCAGCAGGGAGAAATTCAAAACGTAATTGGAGGAGTGGATATTACAGAAAATTATATTCGTTTGAGACAACGAGAACCGGAAGAGTTTAACAGAGATACTTTTGTTATTGTGTGGCTTTCGGAATCAAAAGGAATCAAAGCGGTTATGGGGAAATTGAAAGGGAAAGAGTCCGGACCGCTCGTAATACAAAGTTATTTATTTGTAAAAGAAAAATGGACAGTAGAGGAAGCAAAGAAGTGGGTAGAGGAACACAAAAAATCCGTAAAAAATTCGGATATGAGTTATTCCCAAATTTGGGAAGAAATAAACAATATAATTTCAAAGAAAAAGAATTTGCAGGAATTTGTTGTAGATATATTTGAAGAGTACTTTATATTTTCTAAAGATGGAGAATATTATAAGCAGCTCTATAATGTAAAAGATGGAAAAGTAGAAATAAAGGGAAGTCCTATTCCTGTAAAACGTGTTTTGGAATATCGTGAAGAAGTAAACAATATGAGAAAGGAACAAAAAATGGACAAATCAAAAATTGTGGATGAACTAATTTCGAATGAATTGACAAAATGGAAAGAGGAAGACCGAGACCTCTTGATGAATCTGGAGGAGTCTGTATTGGAAAAAATGACTCCGATTGTATCAGAAACAAAGAATGAAGAGGGAGAAAACACAACAAACGAGAAAAAGAAGGAGACGGAAACAAAAATGAATGAAAAAGTTGTGAATGAAAAGGAAAAGAAGAGTATGACAGCAGAGGAGTTTATTGCTCAGGCCCCTCCGGAGATTCAGGAGATTCTGAATGAAGGCCGTATGGCCGCTCAGGCGGAAAGGAATCGTCTGATTAAGACGATTATTTCCAATAAAAGGAATCCGTTCAAACAAGAGGAACTCCAGAAGAAGAGTCTGTATGAGTTGAGATGTCTGGCTTCTCTTGCATCTGAACCGGAGAAAAGCCGGGAGTTTTATGTAGGAGAATCCCCGACTGAAAATGTTCAGGAAGAGGGGTTAATTCCTGTTGTAATCAATTTTGAAAAGAAATCTTAATAAGGAAAGGAAATTAGAATGACTGTACGTAGAATTGAAAGAAAAGGGGAAATTCGATACGAGGAAGCGGTTGTTGCCTCCTTTAAGCTCTACCCCGGGATGCTGGTAAAATTAAACAGTTCAGGAAAATTGATTGCTCATAATGTAGAAGGAGGATATGCGGAACGGTGTGTTCTTCTTGAAGATGCTCTTCAGGGGAAAACAGTAAATGATGCTTATACGACTGGAGCGGTTGCTTCCTATGCCGTTCTTACTCCCGGTTCGGAATTCAATGGTTTATTGAAAATGGGACAGAATGTAGGAATTGGGGATTATCTGATTAGTGCCGGGGATGGGACATTCAAAGCCCTTTCAGGAGCCACCTCTTCTGATGCTGTCCGGCAGGTTATTGCAGTGGCTGTGGAGGCAGTTAATGCTTCTTCTGCCAACACACTTTGCGCTATGAGAGTTCTGTAAAATTACAAATGAAAGGAAATAAAAATGGAAGGAATTGATGTACTCTCTATTAACAACGGAGCGATTTCCGCTTACGGCGGGGTTGCTGAATACCTTGTGAAAAACGGTTTGAATCCTTATCTTCTCCGTCCGTTTATCGGGGCCGGTGGAAAATCCTATGTGATGATGAATGAAAATGGAAAATTAGTTCCGAAAGTCATCAAAAACGACGCCACTCTTCGAAAAGATGAATGGATTCATATTGATAAGGCAATTACACGGGCGGCGGAACCCCGTTTGAAATTTGTGGCTGACGTTCGAGGGGCCGGTTTGACCTATACAATTCCCAATGGAATGGGAAGCACATCTCTTCTGACGGAACGGATGAGTGATGCCGGAGAAGCGGAAATCAGTATGGATGGGCGTCGGCAGGGACCGAATGATCGTCCTCACGTGGATTATGTTAATTTGCCCCTCCCGATTGTCCACGCTGATTTTAATTTCTCTGCTCGTCAATTGGCTGCTTCCAGAAACGGCGGTTCTCCTTTGGATACGACAATGGGAGAACGAGCTGCTCGAAAAGTAGCGGAAAAGATTGAGAAGTTGTCTTTGGGTGTTCTGGATAAGTACACTTATGGCGGCGGGACTATCTATGGGTTGACGAATTTTGATGCGCGTTCTCTGTCAACCATTACAAATCCCACTACATCCTCTTGGACTCCTGCAACAACGGTGGCAGAAGTTCTTGAAATGAGGCAGAAGTCAATCAACAAACACTATTACGGACCGTGGATGTGCTATATGGGAGTCGGCTGGAATCGCTTTCTGGATGAAGACTACAAGGCCCTGTCGGACATCACTCTGCGTGAGCGATTGAAAGCCCTTGATGGGATTATTAATGTTCGAACACTGGATTATCTCAGTGGGTATCAGATTGTTCTTGTTCAGATGACTTCAGATGTGGTCCGAATGGTTGTCGGAATGGAAATTATGACGCTCCAGTGGCCGTCCGGCGATGGATTGGAAATGAACTTCAAAGTGATGGCTATCATTGTTCCGCAATTTCGAGCGGACTATAATGGCAATACGGGAATTGTTCACGGTTCTCCTGTCGCCTAAAATGAGAGTTAAAAGTGGAAAAGGACTGGATATGTATCGCCATCGTGTTCTTTGCAGTAGTTTCTTTCTGTCTGAATTGAATCAGGAATACAAAAAAGGAGACATTTTTGATTTCCCAAGGGATTTAAGTTCTGTTTTCAAAAATGCTTTTGAAACAGAATATATTCCGGACGAAATTAAATCTGTTCCGGAGGAAACAAAAAACAAAATCAATGAATCTCCGGAACCTTTTATCGCCGGGGGGAATGAATCGTCTCCTTCATCCCCCCCTTATGTTATAACAGAAGAAACAGATGCTTCAGATGAATTTCCGGAACTGAAAGACAGAACGGACGTTCAGATTAAGAAGGTTGTAATTGTAGGACGAAGCGGAAGAGGAAAAATCAAATATCGAGTCCTTCGGACGGCTACAGGAAAAGTCCTGAACCGCTCTTTTCTTACAAAAAAGAAGGTTCCAAAGTTTGTTGCTCTTTTGGAGAGAAAATGATTACAATCCCTCCAATCTGGAAAGGAGAGGAGGCATATATAATCGGTGGAGGACGTTCTCTCAAAGACAATGAGTTTGACTTTTCTCTTCTTCGTGGAAAAAATACCATAGGATGCAATAGTGCGTTTCTTCTTGGAGAAGAGATTTGTAAAGTCTGTATCTTTGGAGATTATGTCTGGTTTCTCAGATTTCGGGAACAGTTAAAATCTTATAAAGGGAAAATCTATACCGGTTTGGCTTCTTTGGAATCTGAAAACATTCCTTGGATAAATATCGTAAAACGATACGAATCCGGAATCCATACAGACGGTCTTGGATGGAATGGGAATACTGGATTTAATGCTATCAATCTGGCTCTTCTTTTTGGAGCACAAAAGATATATCTGCTTGGGTTTGATATGTACCTACGAGAAGAAGGAAAACCAAACTGGCACGACCAATCCTTTGAAAAGCCGAATCCGGCTGTTTACCGAAAGTTTCTGTTTTATCAGAACATCATAAAAAGGGATATAGACAAACTTTTCCCAGATGTGGAAATCCATAATGTTTCCGACGGTTCCAGTCGATTAACAGCATTTCCTGTTTTGGATTATAAAGTTTTTTGTGAACGACTGAAATGTTCTCTTTATTCCTGTTAATGATGAAAAAGAAAAGTAAAATCCTGTTTTGTCTTCTTCCTGTTTTTTTCGGATGTTCCGACAGGATTTACTATAAACGAGAAACATTTTTGAATGGGGAAATTCAGGAAAGAATTGTAATTCAATATTCTCAAAATGCAGGGGATTCTGTAAAAAAGGATATTTATGCGGAAATAGACGGAAATATTTTGTCTGTTGGAGAATCCGGAAAAACAATGGGTGATTTTTATAAAATGTGGAAAACAATGACTCCGCAAATTCTCCAGTTTTTAATGTTTCCGGAGATATAAATGCCTATACGTACAACAGAAGAAAAAGTACGTGAGATTATTGAAACAGACTCTTCTATTAAATTAGAACCATTTATTCAGTCTGCCAGTACTTTAGTAGATAGATGCTGTGCAGATAAAGATTATACAGAAACGGAATTAGAACTAATAGAAAGATGGCTTGCTGCACATTTTTACTGTATTCGTGATCCAAGAACTTCTTCTGAATCAGTGGGGACTGTAAAAGAACAATATCAATATCAAGTGGGACTGCATTTGGACGTTTCTGTGTATGGACAAACAGCAATGGTATTGGATTATTATGGAGGATTGGCGGCATTAAATAAATCGATTGAAAATGGCGGGACTGGAACTGCGTGGGTGAAGTGGATGGGAAAAGATGAATAAGGGGTCGATATGGATGCTACATTTCGTTTAGCTGAATTTTTACAGATGTACGGCGGATGGGGGCTCTCCTCCATTTTTGCTTTTGTCGTAATTTATCTTTATCTGGATTTTAGAAAAGTTGTAAGAGATAAAGATGAGTTAATTTATAAATTGAATGAACAACATCATAAAGAGATTGTGGATGTTGTAAAGGAATGTGTAGGTGTATTGACTTCTGTAAACGAATCTTTGGAAAGATGTGAGCAGAGACAAAGGAGATAATATATGTGTTCTGCTTTGCAGTTCTTTTTTGAATATGGACGAAAGTTCCGGATGAGCCGAAATTCTGGCAGTTTTGTCATTATTGATTGCTGTAATACCATTTCTTCTATGCTTTCTTACAACATAGAAAGTATATGGGGACAACCAACATATTCTTTTCAGTCTGTTTTTGAAGCAAAACAGTTTATCTTTCAAAATTACGTAAAGTGTGTAATTTTGAATATGGATTTGGAGGGAGCATTAGAGTTATTGGAATTGATTGACAAGGAATTTCTGCATATTGTTTGTATTGTTTATGGAGGAGATGAGGAGAATCTTCGAAAAACAGCGGAAAAACATAATCGGATTATTGTTATCTGTAATTCCAGCAATGCTATATCTCTTCTCGATTCAATTTTAAATAAAATGAAAATTATGGAGAAAACGGCTTGAGTCTTATTCAAAAAATGATGAAACAAACAGCCGTATACTGGCCTTTTGAATCCTATGATTCAGACGGAACTCCTTTGTATGGTTCTCCAACAGAAATTATTTGTCGATGGGAGGAAACTCATCAGGAATACATTGCCCCAAATGGAGATAAAAAAGTTTCCAAATCTATTGTGTATGTTCCAATGGATACTCCTGTAAAGGGAATGTTGTGTCTTGGAACTATTGAAGAACTGGGTTCCAGCGAGCCCTTCAGTAATCCGGAAACTTGGGAAATTAAACAATTTGTGAAACTCCCAAATCTTCGAAATACAGAGGTTTTAAGGATTGCTTATCTATGAAGATTGGAATCAGGGGAATCAGTGAGGTTAAAGGAAACCTCAAGAGAGTAGATAAAAATATGGAGAAAGGAGTTGCAGTCGGTCTGAAAAGAGGCGGTCTTTTGATTCAGAGAGAATCCCAAAAAATTGTACCGGTTGATACAGGAAATCTTCGAGCAGGTGCTTTTACACGAGCAGTGGGGACGGGAATGAGAACAGTTGTATCTGTAGGATATACGGCTTATTATGGCCCATTTGTACACGAAAATCTGCAAGCACGACATAAACCGGGAAAGCAGGCAAAGTTTTTGGAACGTCCTGTTCGAGAACATTATCAGGATGTTGTAGATATTGTGGCTAAAGCAGTAGGAGTTGCTATTCCTGTTGGGATTTCCGGAATCCATTTAACATTTAAGACTCGAAAGGAAGCGGAAAATGAATGAAGTTTTTCTTTCAAACCGTTATTCAAACATTTATCCGATGGCATTATCTCCGGATGTTCTTTTTGATAAAAATGTTTCGAATAATGGATATACAAGATGGGTGAAGTGTTCCGGTGTGAATGCAAGAAAAGTATGGGATGTTTCAGCATCTCAACTATCTTCTACTGCTGCTTGGAGTAATACGGCTGTTAATATGATAGACAGAAAAACCGGAACAGATGCCGGTCTTTTGGATGCTTTTGAAATTGTTATTCCTTCCGGAGTGGAGGAAGGATATTGGATGGTATCTGCTTATGAAAAAACTGGTTCAACAGCTGCAAGGACAGATGAATGTTTGTGGACACTGATTTTTCTGATTGGAAGCAATCAAAAAATTCTTGGGATTTGGAGTATTCCATAAGTGGAATATCGATTAAAAATCACATTAGAAAGACCTGATGGTTTTTTTGAAGGTTATTACCTTCCTTACGAAACCGAATACAATGGGTTTCCAGTATGGAAGAAACCCTCTCAATACAATACATATTTTGTATATCGAAGCGGTTCAAGATGGTATATTTGTTATTATTTAGGAGGACACACAAGTCCTATCCCGCATTGGTACGTGGAATCAGAAGAAGTAGAAGGTGTTTATACTCCCAATCATTATGCGGAGGGGATGGGATATGCAACGGTAGTAAAAGAGGGGGTTCCTCTGTATGATACTCTTCTTGTTAGACAAGCGGGTTCCGTAGAGGTTTCCCCTTATGTAATAGGGAAGTATTCTTATGTAGGATTGGATGAAGATGCATTTAATCCTTACTGGACAAGAGAGGGAGTAAAAATTCAATGGTCCATTCTTTATGATAAATGGTGGATTTACTATCTGAATGGAGAGAAATACTGTTATTGGCTTGGAAATAGTTCCTATTGGGATGGTCCTATTGGATATTTTATTCCTGCTGGTTCGGAAGGTGGAATAAATATTTCCGGCGAATTAGTTGTTTCTGCCTATTCTGGACCTGTTTTTGATAAAGTACTCCAGCACACTCCTGCACATATTTTTCAAAGACTTCTGATTCAGAATGGATTTGGAAGCAATCCTTCTGATTCTACTGGAAATACTCCTATTTATGTTTCTTTTCTTCCGGATGATGTAAATGAAGGAATTGCTTTGTATAATACAGTTGGAATTGGTGAGGAGAAAGATTCAAGCGGAGAACAAGTAGAGCATTATGGGGTTCAGATAAGAATTCGTTCCGGAAAAGAAAAAGACGGATGGCTTCTTGGGCATTCTATTAAAAAATGGTTAGACAGTATAATGTGGAAGGAGATAGAGATAGACAATACGATTTATTGGATTATGTCTGTTCGATGCGGATTGGTTAATTCTCTTGGAATTGAACCGGAAACGAAAAGAAAGTTTATATTTACCATAAATGTTGTGGCAACAATCAAAATGGAAACCTTTGTATTTTGAAAGGATAGAAAGATGGCTCGTATTGATGATGGGTTTGGTGCTCTGATTTCGTTTGGAAGCAACAGTGCCGCTCCTTATATCTGGGAAAAAGGGATTACTCCTCCGGGTGTGGATGGAGGGGATGCTGTAGAGACGACAACTCTGCGAAACAGCGTTTGGAGGACAATGAGTCCCAGAAAACTGAAAACATTGACTCAGATTGCGTTTCGGGCTGCATATGATCCTGCTGTCTATGAAAGTATTTTAAGTCTGATAAATGTAAATCAGGAAATTACAATTACATTTCCAGACAATACAACATTGAAGTTTTGGGGATGGCTGAAGAACTTTACACCGGGAGAACTTTCTGAAGGAACTCAGGCGGAAGCGGAATGTGTAATTGTTCCTTCAAATCAAAATAATAGTGGACAAGAAGTTTCTCCAACTTATTCTGGTTAACATACTTGTAAAAGGAAAGGACTGAAAATGCCGTTAGAGTTTTCTTTGAAACTGGAAGAAATTCCTGTAAAGTTAATAACTTCATCAGGACAGGTAAAAGAGTACAAGTTGATTGAAATGGATGGGGAAAGAAGAGGGGCTTACACAGAGGCATCCTCCTCCCTGATGGAAGTAGAAGACGGAAGAGTAAAGAAGATTCTTTCTTATAAGAAAATGGATGTTCTTCTTCTTTCCTACTGTCTTTTTGGACCTGATGGGAAACTGGTATCGGAAGAGGAACTTCTTTCCTATCCTGCTTCTGTTCTTGAGCAACTGCGGAAAGAAGCCAGAAAATTGAATAAACTGGATGAAGAAGACAGGCAAAAAATAAAAAACGAATGAGAGGTGAGATGTACTGGTGGTTTCGACTGGCATCTCACCTTCATTTGCCTGTTTGGGAATGCAGAAAAAGAGTGCCTTCTTCGGAGTTTGAATGCTGGAAAGTTTATTTGGAAAAGAAAGAGGAGGAAGTTTCAAAACTGGACTATTATCTTGCCGGTATATGGTCGGAGATTGTTCGAACTCACGTAAAAAATCCGGAGAGAATCCATTGGAAACAGTTTCTCCCTGTGTGGAAACCAACTGCTGTAAAACAGGACGTTAAAAAAAGCAAGAAATTATGGCTGCAAATATTTGGAATCAAAGAGAAAGATAAAAAATGAGTGTCCGAATAGATGCCGGAAGTGTTGTTTGCTACATTGAAGGAGACGGAAGCGGCTGGAAAAGGGAACTTGATGCCGCTGTAGATAATATGAACAAGTTCCAGCGGGAGATTTCCGGAATCCAAAGGGCTCTTTTTCAAAACTTTGCAACAATTGGAAAAGAAACGTCCAATCGAATTCGAATGCAGTTGGAATGGCAGGAACAATTAGAGTGGGAGAAGTTTCAGGCAACTCATTCAAGGAAGGAAATTGAACTCCGTGAAATGGAGATGTATTATGCAGAATTAAGGAGGATGTTTAAAGACCATCAACAAATGCTCACACAAATCAATGAGACAGAAGCGGCAAGGAGGGCAGAGATTGAGAAAAAATACAAAGAATCCTTTAATCCAATGGCTCATTTGGGTATTGTCCGTTCTTACCTCCGTGCCGCTGGTGTTCTTTATACTATTTCTTCTGTTTCCAATTCTATTGAAGAAGCACACAGGGCTCTTCGTAAAGGGGAAAGTTCTTTGTATGCTTTTGTAAGGGCCCTCCCGATTGTAGGCAGGATTGCTGAAAACTTTACAGAACTGATAAAAGAAGTGAGTGGATTTAATGAACAGATGGAAAGGGCAGAGGAGCACTTAAAGAGAATAAACTTCTTAAATCAGATGTCTGAAGAACTGATTGGAAGACGAGAAAAAGCCCGTTCTTATATAGATGTTGATCCGGAAATAGAAGAGTTAAACAGAAAGCACGAGGAAAACCTCAGTCTACTGAAGAAAAGACGAGAGGAAATAAATAAACTCTATCCGGACATAGAAGGCAAATTAAAAGAGCTGGAGGAAAAGAGAAAAGAAATCCTCTCCATTCAGGCGGTTGATCCATCTGTTCTTCGAATGCAGGGAATGATTATAGCACAATTGGGAAAGAAGATAGAAGATTTAACAAACGCCAAATCTGAACTACTTCAGATTGATAAACTAATCAATGAAGAGATGAAAGTATATAATGAAGAGATAAAAAAGATAAATGAAAAGAAAATTATTGATTTTAAAAACAAATTAGAAGAGCAGATTAGAGCATTAACCTTAAATGAAAAAGAAATGCTCTACTATGAAGCATCTCTTCTCAAAATGAATAGTGCTCAAAGAGATTCTGTTTATCAGTTAATAGAAACAATAGAGCGGTTAAAAGAGGAAAGAAACGCCAGAGCGGAAAATGCAAGAGCCGTTCAGCTTCAGCGGGAAGCCCTAAAACAGTGGGCGGAATCTGCAATGAAGTCTTCAATGACTCCAATGCAGAATTATCAGGAAACTGTAAAGAAAGCAAACGAAGCAGTAAAGGAAGGGATTCTTACACAGCAGCAGGCATTGGAAATTATTCGGAGAGAATGGAATGATACGTGGAGAGAGATGAATCGAGAACTTCTTGATTTTGTAGAACAGATAGCAAGAGAAATGAAAACCCCTCAACAGGAACTTTTGGAGATTCAGCAGAAAATCAATCAGGCCGTTCAGCAGGGATTGATTACTCAAAAAGCGGGATATGAATATCTTGCAAAGAAAAGAGAAGAAATAACAAAACAAATGGACAGAGATATTATTTCTTTTTCTGAACAAGTAAAGAAATCTCTCAAAACTCCGCTGGAGGAACTGGAAGAGTACAGAAAGAATCTGGAAAAGGCGGTAGAAAAAGGATACTTAACACGGGAAGAAGCAGAAAAAGCATATCGAAAGGAATATGAAGAAACACAAAGGAAAATGAGAGAGAAAGAAAGAGAAAACTTGCAGGAAGGTAGTTTTCGCTCCCTTACCGGATGGCAGTCCATCTCCGGTATATCTATTCACGGGATAGAATCTCTGTCCTTTAAGCAGGAAAGAACAAATCAGATATTGGAAAGAATAGAAAGAAATACAAGAATGGACAATCGGACTACAGTAAATTGAGGAAAATATGGGTGTTATTGTTTCAGATATTATAGAAGGAAGTTCTGTTCGAAAAACACGAGATGGTTGGTACATTACTCGTGTGATTCTTGTTAAAGAACTTTCTGGAGAAGGAATGGAGAAAATAAAAAATGCTGTAGAAAATACTTCTGGAGTGCCTTCTATTGGAGATGTGCATCCGGTATTTTCTGATACATTCCTTCGAGAAATTGAACCAAGAATCATAGACAGTGATAATGTTTCTCTGTTTCTTACATATGAACCAAATCCATATAACCATATTGAATACGAAGTCGGAGCAGATGCTGTTTCTGTAGAATCCAATACAGATGTGAATGGAGAAGACCTTTGGGTGGAGTATACATATCCATCAAATTATCCGGATGAAAAATATGCCGGATTAACGGACAGACAAGGCATTATTTATTCAAGACTTGTTCCGGACAAAACTTTTACAGTCCGAAGAAGAATGATGATAACCAGAGCTGATTTAATGGAAATGATAGACGAATATCAAAACCATGTAAATGCTTCTGGGTGGAGTATGGATATGAGTGCTCCAGCTGGTTCTTGGTTGTGTACAGAAATACGGGGAAGAAATGACCCTATCGGCGGATATTATGCCGTATCTTTTACATTCAAGAAAAGACAACCGTTCAAGAGAGGAAATACAGTTTATCCTGGTTGGGCGGACACTTTTGTTTATATCGATCCAAATACAGGAAAACCTCCTCCTCCGGAGGAGTGGGGGGAAAACACAATAAAAGTCATTATGAATTATCCAGAAGCGGATTTTGATGAACTCGATTTGGATTAAACATGTTTAATGTTAAAGAATTAGAAAGACGAATTTCCGTGTTGGAAAGACGATTTCTTGCAAAAGAAAGTCAAAATCCAACTACAGAGATTTTGAGAGTTCTGAATCGAGTACGATGGAGGCACTCTTCTTCAGAAGGAAAAGTTTTTCGCATCACATCAAAATCATCCAGTGGAAAACTGATTTGTTCTCACGTTATCTGGAACTCCGGAGTTGAAGATTGGATAGTAGGTTCTCTTGGAGAAGGAATCCCATCAAACCCATTCCCAAATGCGTCTTCAGAAGATTATGAAGTAGGGGGATATTATTATGTTTTGTTCATAGGGGGAGAATGGTGGCTGCTTCCAAAAGGAAGTGGTTATCAGTGGGCAGCTGTTTCGCAGATACCATCTTATGATTCATCTTACGACTACTATCTTGTAAAGAAATTAATCCTTGTGAATAATGAGTGGCAGTGGGATTTGTCGGATGAGATTGAAATCAATCGGGCCATCGGCTATGAAGGATATGAGGACGACGAAGCCAAAGATATTCGCAACTGGGTGCCGTGGTGGCCGGTGGACAGTATCGTGCGGATTATTGAGCGGTGGGATGATGTGGACAATGTGATGCGGTGGTTTATCGCCGAGCCGATGATTTATGCGGGAAAACCCGAAAATGCGACGCTGCGGCATCATCCTACGGACGGAATTGTGCAGTGTGTATGGC
>Ga0209508_1000835_pt1 | contig 27578 bp, 29 predicted proteins | sample AD_UKC129_MetaG_FD_184427 | JGI IMG/M metagenome (GOLD analysis project Ga0209508, IMG submission 184427) | Active sludge microbial communities of municipal wastewater-treating anaerobic digesters from Canada - AD_UKC129_MetaG (SPAdes) (version 2) | ecosystem: Engineered > Bioreactor > Anaerobic... | reverse complement strand
TCTAATTGATCTTTAAATCTTTTAAATGTTTTTGTATCATTTGAATTTATTCTGATTCCTTGAAATATCAACTGTGCTATCTTTTCATCCCAGCTGAGCTTGGATAAATAATGTTTAGCATATAAATTTGCTTCTCTGTTATTCCAGTCTATCTGTGCTATTAAAAAATTATTTGTAATAATAAATATTATAAGAAAATAAAAACATTTTTTCATTTTTCACAATTTTGTAGTTTATGAGCAGAATATTGATTTGCAAATATAAAAAATATTAGTATTTTAAGAATGATTTTCTTATTAGTTTCTTATATCTCCTTCTAAATGATTAATTTTGCAAAAAATTTTAAAAAATGGCATACGTTACTAAAGAGAAGTTATTTTCAAAAGAATGGTTTAAAGCATATAGTTATATCTTACTGGGAACATTTATCATGGCAGTAGGATTTGTAATGTTTATTTCTCCATATAAATTTGCTCCAGGAGGAGTTTATGGTATATCTATTATTTTACACCATTTATTTAATTTTCCAATAGGTATTACAGGGTTAAGCATAGACATACCTTTGATATTAATAGGTATGAAAATATTAGGTGCTAAATTTGGCATAAAAACCATAGTTGGTTCATTATCATTGTCTGGATGGATTTCGCTATTAGAGTTTACTTGGGGTTATGAACCATTATTAAAAGATGATCCACTAGTATCTGCTATTTTTGGAGGAATAATATTAGGTATTGGACTAGGTTTAATATTCAAATCTAAAGCAACATCAGGTGGTACAGATATCATTGCTATGATATTAAATAAATATACTCGTATTCCAGTGGGACAATTGTTAATCATTGTTGATTCTATAATTGTTTTAGCAAGTTTTATAGCTTTTGAGGATTGGCGTATTCCTTTCTATTCTTGGATAATAATTTATCTCACAGGCAGAGTAATTGATATGATCATTGAAGGTGTAAGTTACGAAAAAGCTTGTTTAATTATATCTGATAAAACTGAAGAAATAAAAAATAAAATTCTTTTAGATTTAGACAGGAGTGGCAATTTAATTCCTATAAAAGGGTTATACTCCGGTAATGATAAGCAAATGATAATGACCGTGGTTAATCGTAGAGAAGTAGAAATGCTGAAAAGTTATATTAGACAAATAGATCCACAAGCTTTCATGACTGTAGTAGATGCTAGTGAGGTTATTGGTCAAGGATTTAAAAATATAAATGATGCTGTGATCACAAATTAGATATTATTTTCTTATATAGAATTACGCATTTAATAAATAACTAAATTATTACTGGTTCATTCACAGTAGTAGCTATATTTCTTATGAGTATAATTGATTTTTAAATGAATTTTTATCTAACTTACTTTTCTTTGTCAACCACACAAAGAAAAGTAACAAAAGAAAAGTCTCCGCAGGGGAAATGATTTGATAAAACTACGCAATTACCTCTTGGGGTTTACAAACTCGCAAGCTTTAGCTTGCTCAAACAGTGTAAACCCTTCTATCCTACACGGCTTGCTTGTTTTATTACAAATCATTTCCCAATGCGGTATTGCTAGAGTTTACTAATTATTGTATAGGTATTCTTTTATTACAAAATGTTGATAAAGACTTAATTATATAAACGCCTATTTCAATTCTTTTAAAATACAAAACGGTGATTAATTTTAACACTTAATAAATTAATCACCGTTTTTTTAATGACTCCGGAGGGACTCAAACCCACAACCTTCTGATCCGTAGTCAGATGCTCTATTCAATTGAGCTACGGAGCCTTTTTATTTTGCAAAATTATAAAAAAATTATTAATAAGCAAATAGATTTTATATTATGGTTTAATTTATTTTTACGAAATTTGCAAATTAAAAAAGTAAGCACTAATAGTGAAAAAATATTTTAAATTTACTCCAAAGCAATTATTTAGAAATTTTAGACATCCATATTTATTGATTTTACGTAGAATAGATAATTTAGAGGTCATATTTTCTATTTATTTGACTAGACTGAGGTTTTTATTATTTCTAGCCTTATTTATACTAATATTGATTGTTTTAACTATTTTTTTAATAGCATATACACCTCTCAGGCAATATATACCTGGCTATGGTGATATCAAAGAAAAAGAAATGGCATATAATTTAGCCAAAAAAACTGATAGCCTTGTTGATATTTTAGAACAAAGAGAGGTTTATTATACAAATTTACATACTCTATTGATTACATTAGATACTAATTACAATAAAACTTTAAGAGCATTTTATTATAATCCCGAAAATTTGAATTTAAATAAAATTAAATTATCTTTACCTCTGAGTAATATTCAAATAACAAAAAAATTTAATGAAAATCCATCTCCTAAATCTATCAGATTACTTACAAAAGCCTCTGAAAACATTAAAGCTATGAATGACGGAATTGTGATAGATACTAGTTACATTTCTAGTCTTAATGCCAAGCAAGTAATCATACAACATAAAAATAATATGATTTCAATATATAAAAATTTAGACAAAGTCAATGTAGGTATAGGTACTAATGTGAAAACTAATGAAATCATAGGTGTAGCAAAGCCTACAAATTCATTTATAGAAATATCAGTATTTTTAAATGGTGATGCTGTAAATCCAGAAAACTTTTGGCAATGAGTGAAAAGATACGTTTAGCGATATTAGGATCTACTGGCTCTATTGGTAGACAAACTCTAGACCTTGTTAGAATGTTTCCTGATGTATTCAGTGTAGAAGCACTAACTGCCAATGATAATGTAGATCTACTCATCAAACAAGCCTTAGAATATCATCCTAATACCGTAGTTATCAATAATGAAGCTTTATATTTAACTCTAAAAGAATCGTTGAAAGATACTGATATTAAAGTATTTGCTGGAGCAGAATCTATCAATCATGTAGCTGAAAGTGAAAACATTGACGAGCTAGTAATAGCTTTGGTAGGCTTTGCTGGTTTGCAACCAACATTGAGAGCAGCGAAAGCAGGTAAAAGAATGGCATTAGCTACTAAAGAAGCATTAGTCGTTGCTGGAGAACTGGTATTTAAAGCTATTAAAGATGGTAATGCTTCTTTAGTGCCTATAGATAGTGAGCACTCTGCAATATTTCAATGTTTGCAAGGTGAAAATTTAAATACTGTGAGTAAACTTATTTTAACAGCCTCTGGTGGACCTTTTAAAAATCGTAATGCAGAAGATTTCGATTCTATAACTATTGATGAGGCTCTCTCTCATCCAAGTTGGCAAATGGGAGATAAAATTACTATCGATTCTGCTACTATGATGAATAAAGGTTTCGAAGTGATAGAAGCTCATTGGCTCTTTGGCATTAATCCCAACAATATTGATGTTGTGATACATCCAGAGTCTATAATACATTCTATGATTGCCTTTGTAGATGGCTCTATAAAAGCACAGTTGGCAATCCCAGATATGAGAATACCTATTTTGTATTCTCTTACTTATCCTTACAGATTGCCTACTAATATTGCTACTCCAGATTTTATTGAGCTACATTCTCTTACTTTCGAAAAACCAAATCTGACGCTTTTCCCACATTTACAATTAGCTTATGATACTCTGAAAGTAGGTGGCATAATGCCATGTGCTCTTAATGCTGCTAATGAAGTCGCTGTGAGGGCTTTTTTAAATAATGAAATTAAATTTAATATGATGTATCAAGTAATAGTGAAAACATTAGAAACAGTTAATCATGCTCCTATATCAGATTTAGAACAATTGATAAATATTGATGCAGAAGTTAGACGAAAAACAAAAGAAATCATTAAACAAATAATTTAAACTTATGGTAGTTTTGATTAAAATCCTTCAATTACTTTTTTCACTAAGCATCTTAGTCTTAGTACATGAATTTGGACATTTTTTATTTGCAAAAATTTTTAAAGTAAAAGTAGAAAAGTTTTATATCTTTTTTGATTATAAATTTAGCTTATTAAAATTTAATTATAAAGGAACTGAATACGGCATCGGATGGATACCATTAGGAGGTTATACTAAGATAGCTGGTATGGTAGATGAAAGCATGGATACTGAACACTTAAAGAAAGAACCTCAACCGTGGGAATTTAGAAGTAAAAAAGCCTGGCAGCGTTTCCTGATATTATTCGGTGGTGTCCTTATGAATGTCATTCTGGCCATAATTATCAATATTTTCATTTTATGGAATGTAGGTGAGCAATATTTACCTAATTCATCATTGAAATATGGATTAGCTGTTGATAGCACTTTTCAAGCATTAGGAATGCAAAACGGTGATTTAGTCGTTGCTATTGATGAGCATCCAGTTAATTCCTTTACAGAAATTATACCTACATTACTTTTAGAGAAAGGAAATACTATTGTAGTACAACGTGGCGATAGTACAGTATCTATAGCTATACCTCCTGATTTTTTGAATAAACTGATAAAACAAGATGAGCCTGTACAATATTTTTTACCTCGTTTTCCTTTTATTATTGATTCTGTTGCCACTAATAGTGCTGCGGCGGAGGCTGGTTTACAAAAAGGAGATCATATTATAGGTATTCGAGATTCCTTTGTACCTTATTTTTCAGATATTAAGGCATTATTACAAAAATATAAAAATCAAGAAGTTACTCTTTGGGTTTTGAGAAATAATGATACTGTAGCCCTAAATGTAAATGTGCCTTCTACTGGTGTTATCGGTGTAATACCTGTATCAGATTTATCTAAATTTTTTGAAATACAATCTTTTAAATATACATTTTGGCAATCAATACCTAAGGGATTTAGTAGAACTTGGGAAGTATTGACTTCATATGTGAAACAATTAAAATTAATATTCTCAAAAGATGTAAAAGGATATGAAGGATTGGGTGGTTTTATAACAATGGGTAAAATCTTTCCAGGTCAATGGGATTGGTTAGTGTTCTGGAATTTAACTGCATTTTTGTCTATAATGTTGGCTGTATTGAATATTATTCCTATTCCAGGCTTAGATGGAGGACATATTTTATTTGTATTAGTAGAAATGATTACCCGTCGCAAACCATCTGAGAAATTTTTAATAGCTGCTCAATATGTAGGGCTAATATTACTTTTAGCTCTTGTAGTCTATGCTAATCTCAATGATGTCATTAGATTATTTAGATAATTTAATTGTAAATGATAGATTCTTAATAAAAAATTAATAATTTGGGGAATTTTATAGAGAAATATATGAATTTGGGATATTTTTTACCTACTTAGTTGTGTGCATAAAAAATATTTTTGTTAAGTACAATAATGAATATTTTTACTCATTTAACTCTATTACACTTACATCGTCTATGAGATAATATAGGTACTTTTTTTCTCTATCCCAATAGCGATAATAATAGGGACTATAAGAACGATAGTATTCATATCCTAATTCTTCTTCAAATATTTTATAATCTTTAATATAGGAATTTTCTATTAATAAATTATTTTTTATTGCTTTGCTCAAAAGCTTTTTATTATGTCAAGTATTTTTATTTTTGTATTTTTCATAAGCTTCAACTACGGCAGGTGTATCATCCCAAAACATTCCTATTGTAACGTATTGCTCACCACCTTGTGCAGTATAGATACCACTTATCTCTACCCAATTTGTATCTGTTATGAAATTGCCATCTGGATTTTTAATATGTGCTCGTAACTCTGGTGTCATGTACCTCACATAGCTAGAAACATTATATTTTTTACCTACAATATCTGAATCTTTTGAGAAATAAAGACCAATATTATATGCAGCGTAATCACCATATTTATAAGCTAATTTCACCCAAAAACTCACTTTATATTGTTTACCTGCTTCTAGTGGCTCTATGAGTTTACTTTGTATGTGCTCCATCCAGAAATTTTCCTCTCCAATCAATCTTAACCCCATATAACCATTTCCCGTTTTGGGCATATAACTTGCTAAATACATGTAATCGTGCGAACAATAATTAGAGTGACGAAGTTCTATCCAGCACTTATTAAAATAATCAGGTGTAGCATCATTAGGAGACCACCACCCTATACAAGGAATTGTATCTACATAATTTAGATTGCATGGACAGCTATAATATTCTTCGAAGCTACCATTATAAATTAAATTTTTTTGTGAAAAAATATTATTTGAAATCGCACTAATTACAATAAATAATATTTGTATTCTGTAATTATTTAATATTTTATTCATAATTATTTGCTTCTTTAAAAACTTCTGGCCCTAAAAAATGATCTTTCTATAATATTTATCTAATACATTAGGTGATATGATTATTGTGCCCCATAGATTTCTTCTAGAAATTCTAACATTTTTATCCAATATTGTAAATTTCGTTATAAATTTATCACCAACGTATTTTGCATATTTTTGTGTAGGAACAAAATACATTATTTGCATAAGGTATGTCTCACCTTCTTTTAGCTTTTCTGGGAATCTAAAATTATATTTAGGACTTACTAAAGTATATAAAATGTCCGTTGTAGAATTAGATAGATATATTAAATATGCATGCCTAATACTTTTTATTCTATTTATTCTATACTCGCCAGTTGTATAATATATGGTATCCTTGCCCTCATAAAAAATTTCATAATTAATTTTATTATCTAAATTATTATTAGCTAGGATACTAGCAGATACAACTAGATTTAAAAAAAATAAAATACAAAAAGTCTTTATTTTTTCCATTTTTAATTATTATTATTTTGCTAAACTATTTAATACATGCAATACTAAATTTTTTATTGCTTGAGAATAATCATCGGTGAAATCCTTTGTTACTCTATTAGCAATAGCTACACAAACTGTACATGCTTTGTGTCCCATCAGTTTAGCTAATCCAAATAATGCAGAAGTTTCCATTTCAAAATTTGCTAATATATGCCCTTGATATTCAAAATTTTCAAATTGATTTATTAACTCTGGATATGCTAGGGGCAATCTCAAAACTCTACCTTGTGGACCATAAAAACCACTAGCAGTTACAGTAACGCCTGAATGAAAATTATCATTATATAATTTATTGTATAACTCTCTATCACATTTTACTACATATGGTCTAGGTAGAGTATCTGGCCAATTTACTTTTTGCAAAATGTTTTTTTCAAAATCTACTTTACGCATAGATGTGTCATGTTTATAATAATGTAAAAGTCCATCCATACCTAAAGCCATTTCAGATATTACCACACTATTGACATCTATTTTGCTATGTAGAGCACCAGATGTACCTATACGTATTAAATTTAAACTTTTATGTTCTTTTTTTATTTCTCTTTTTTCTAGATCTATATTTGCCAGAGCATCCAGTTCATTAACTACAATATCTATATTATCAGTTCCCATACCAGTGCTTATCACTGTGAAACGTTTATTTTTGTAATATCCAGTATAGCTAATTATTTCTCTATTATGCCTACTCACCTCGATAGTATCAAAAAAACTAGATACCCATTCTGAACGTTCTGGATCACCCACTAGAATAATAGTATCTGCAATCTCATGAGGGAATAATGCTAAATGATATACACTACCATCGGGCTTTAAAACTAATTCTGATTTTTCCATAACATATTTTTTTTATTATTAACGACAAAATTAAAAAAAATATCGAAATTTGCATAAAATTTTAGTTATTATGATTTTAGTAACTGGAGGAGCTGGATATATTGGCTCTCATGTGATAGCTGCATTATTAAAACATGGATACAAGGTTGTAAATGTAGATAATTTCTCTAGATCTCATCCTATCATTCATAAAAATTTAGAAGATTATTTTGCTACAAATATTCCTTTGTATCAGATAGATTTGTCTGATGATAGGGCTTTTAAAGAATTAATGAAAATAAAAGAACCTATAGAAGCGATAATTCATTTAGCTGCATATAAATTTGTAGAAGAATCGTATGAAGATCCAGCTTTATATTATAATAATAACATTCCCATACTACTTCATTTATTAGATTATGTAAATCAAAACAAAATTCCTTATTTTATATTTTCATCATCGTGCACTGTATATGGTGAGCCTGATTATATACCTGTTAATGAAAATTCTCCTCTTAAAGAACCTGCTAGCCCATATGGTCATACAAAGCAGATGAGTGAATATATATTAAAAAATTATGCTAATGCATATAATATAATGAAAGTTATTTCTTTGCGTTATTTTAATCCAATAGGTGCACATCCTGATATAGTGATTGGAGAAATACCTACTATAAAATCAAAAGGACTTTTGCCTTATTTGTGGCAAAGTGTAGATAATACTTTACCAGAGCTCACTATATTTGGCAAAGATTATCAAACTGTGGATGGTACTCCTCTAAGAGATTATATACATGTAGTAGATTTAGCAGAGGCACATGTGGCTGCTTTGGATAGTTTATTTAATAATAAGATCAATTCTAATTATGAAGTTATTAATGTGGGATTAGGTAAAGGATATACAGTGCTGGAGCTAATAAATACTTTCGAAAAAGTCGTTGAACAAAAAGTGCCATATAGATTTGGAGCTAGGAGAAAAGGAGATATTTCCGCTATTTATACTGATAATAGTAAAATGAAAGATTTATTAAAATTTTCACCTAAATATAATTTAGAAGATATGCTAGTACATAGCTGGCAATGGTATAATAATTATAAAAAATATATAAAACCGTGGATAATATTATAGTAACAGGAGGTGCAGGATTCATAGGATCTCATCTCGTTTGTAGGTTAGTAAAAAAATATCCTAATTATCATATTATTAATTTGGATAAATTAACCTATGCTGGAGATTTAGATAACGTAAAAGAGGTAGCAAACGAACCTAATTATAGTTTTATCAAAGTAGATATTGTAGACTTTGATGCTATTTTTGAAATTTTTAAAAAATATAATCCCATTGCGGTTTTTCATTTAGCTGCAGAGAGTCATGTAGATAGATCTATTGTAAATCCAATGGATTTTGTATATACAAATGTGATAGGAACTGTAAATCTACTTAATGCAGCTAAAGCTGTTTGGGATGGAGATTTTGATAAAAGACGTTTTATACATATATCTACAGACGAGGTATATGGTTCTTTATCAGAGCAGGGATATTTCACGGAGCAAACGCCATATTCTCCACGTAGCCCTTATTCTGCATCTAAGGCATCTAGCGATCATTTCGTTAAAGCCTATTTCCATACATATGGCTTGCCTACTATTGTTACTAACTGTTCCAATAATTATGGTCCTAATCAATATCCAGAAAAACTTTTGCCAGTAATAATTAGTAATATTTATCATGAAAAACCATTGCCTGTTTATGGACAAGGTATTAATATTAGAGATTGGTTGTATGTAGATGATCATTGTGAAGCTCTAGAACTTGTTTGGCTAAAAGGTGTTATTGGCGAATCATATAATATCGGTGGTAATAATGAATGGCGAAATATTGATCTAGTGAAATTGATTTGCAAAATTATGGATGAGAAACTTAATAGACCAGTAGGATATAGTGAAAAATTAATAACTTTTGTAAAAGATAGACTAGGACATGATCTGCGCTATGCTATTGATAGTACAAAGATTAGAAAAGAGCTCGGTTGGCAACCTAAAACTGATTTTATTGAAGGATTATCTAAAACAATTGATTGGTATATAGCAAAAATGTAGGTGATAGAGTAGGAGAGAGTGGGTGATGGGGAGACTGGGAGAGGGGGTGACAAGGAGACAGGGAGGCAAAGAGATGAGGAGATTGGGAGACTGCGAGACTCGGAGAGTGGGTGAAGAGGTGATAAGTAAAAAGTTATAAGGAGTTTAGTAAAATATTAATTATAAATTAGTCCACAAATTCACACAAATAAGTACAAAAAAGGTTATTAATCATGACCTTTAGGCCAGGGTATGACAAAGAAATAGTTATGGGGAGAGTGGGAGAGTAGGAGACAAGGAGACTGTGTGAGGAAAAGGTTAGTTTTTTCTAATTAGCTTATAAACACTTAAACTCATCAACTATTTGTTTAAATATGTAGCTAATTATAATACATTTAAATCCAAAATATTATGGATTTATTAAAGGATTTAATATAGGTAAATTATAAATTAATATTCAAATAAATAAAAAAAGGGCAATAAAATATTGCCCTTTTTAAAAATTTTTTAATTAGAATTATTGTGCTACTATAGAGTCTGTAGTAGTAGTGTCAGGTACTTCGGTTATTTCCATTGAAGGCTCAGGTAAAGGTTCATTAAAACCTTCTTTAGGGAAGTTTACAACTTTCCATTCATTTTCGATTTTCTTTAGCTCTACATAGTTTTGTGTACCTTGAGAAGTATAAGTACATTTTTTCATATCTTTGATGTCCATATCTTCGCATATGATGTCTTTAACATCAGGAACAATAGAATCATTTTTTGTAACAGTTTCTCCCATTTGAGTAACTAAACTTTCAATCATATTTAAAATTTCTAATGCTGTACTGTCTGCTAATGATTTAGCTACTTCAAAATCGTCTTGTTGAATAGCTGAAATGAATTTTTCAGTTACTTGCTCTGGTGTATTAGCTTTTTTACATTGTACGAATACTAATGAAACTATTGCTAAGGTGATTACTAATAATTTTTTCATCTGACTTGTATTTTTAATTATTTTTTAGGTTTTTTAATATTATTTAGTAACTGGTTGAGTTTCAGCCATTGCTGCTGAATCGCTTTGCATAGCAGTAGAATCGGTCATAGTCTCTTCTTCAGTCATTTCTGGAAGTTCTTCTCCTTCATAACCTAAAGTAGTAACCATCCATTTACCATCTATTTTTTCTAGTTCTACATAGTTACCATCAAATTTTTCAGAATTTTGAACCATGGTAAAAGTACATTTTACTTTGTTTTCGATTTCTTGACAATTAAGATTTTCATAACTTGCATCTGTAGGGAAGAATTCAGGATATGAACTAACCATATTACTGATTTGATTAATTTGCTCTAAAGCATCACCTGAAGTAACTGTTTTAGCCGTTTCGAAATCTGCTTTTACGTAAGCTGATAAAAATTTTTCTGCTACACTTTGTGGGTTTTCTTTTTGGCAACTGCTGAATGAAACAGCTATCATTGCTACAAATACTAAAATTGCTAATTTTTTCATATTTTTTTGTTTTTAGGGTTTTGACAGTGCAAAATTAATAATTACTTTTTAAATAAAAAAATTTTTTCTTTAAATATTATATATTTTTCAATTAATCATTATTTATTATTTCTTGTAAAAATATTATCAGCATAATTTTTATTTGTATGAACTGCTATAAGAAAAGATGCTGTTTTTACATTACATATTCCACCAAATCTATGCTGTATATTACTTTAATAAATGGGAGGCAAGAATAGTCCAAAAACAAGATAATATATCACTGCTCTGATAGCTAGATTATTATTCTTTTTAACAAAATAAGTCAATATTATATATAGAATCGTTATTACCAAAGCTGAAACTGCCATAATCTGATAACCAGGATATTTACTCATGATGAAAAACATAGCTGTTAAATAAAATGATTTATAAAATAAGGTAAACACTGTCCATACACTATCTATTTTGAAATTACCTCTTTTAATCTCTAGATATGCTAAAAATAATATTAAAAGTGGGAAATAAAAAATAGTTATTATTTTACCAAAACTTATACCATATCTACCTAAAGTAGCAGCAATTATATAAATTGCCACAAATATGATTTCTTGCCAATCGTATTTATCCAATTTTTTCATATCTATTTGTTTTTTGACTTTCAACGGTGCCAAAATTAGTAATTACTTATTAAATAAATAACTTTTTTTATTTAATTATGATTTTACTATTTATTTTTAGATAATGTAAGTCCATAAATAAATTCTAGCCCGATATAATTAATCTTTTGCGAAAGTGTAGCGTAGCTATTATTTATTGTTGTGAATTCGTAAGAACCAAAAGTGGGCTCAGCTGGTGAATAATGAAGAATTATATTACACTGAAAAGTATTTTGATTTTTAAGAATTTCTTGAATACCATATTTGAAATAAACACTACCTTTTATTTTGTTAGGATTTCTAAAATCTGCAGTGAACAATGTAGCATTTTCAGTAGCACTAGTAAGGTAGGTTTCTACAATTTCTGTATGATTTTTAAATAAAAAACTAACTCTAGCTCCAGCTTCTAAAATATGGAAAGTATTTTTATTATTAGGAAAACGAAATGATTTCTGTATAGATATAGGAATAGTCAAATATTTTTGAGTAATATTAGATTTATTAAATTTTGTAGTAGCTGTATTAGTAGAGTCAAAATAAGGTGCATAAGCATCATCAGGTAATTCCATTTCGAAATGTAGGTCGTAAAAAGTTATTCCACCACCGATACCGAAATTAAGTCCCCAGCCTTTGTTTAAATGCAAATAATAGCTGGTTGTAGCTTCTACACCAGGCATAGGATATGATCTTAATAGTTGACAATTTAAGTTATAATAATCTATACCAATATTTTCTATTACTGCTGTAGTAAGAGAAAATTTTATTTGATTATTGTTTAACCATTTTGTAGTATCGGATTGAGCTTTTAGATTATTAATTAACAGAAAAAATGCCGTTAAGGAAATGATGAAAAATTTGGTTGTATTCATAATTTATGTATTTTTAAAAATGCCATATTAATGTTTATTCACAAGAGATGTCATCTATCATTACTGCAAAAACTAAAATTACTAATTTTTTAATATCTTTTAATTTTTTAGAGTTTTGATGGTTCAAAATTAGTAATTGTTTTGAGATAAAAAATTTTTTTCTTTTTTATATGATGATTCCTTATATTTAAACAGCTTAGGTTAAATATATTATAGATTTACAAATTTCTCATTTGAATTTAATGACTATTCCTGATACTTCAGGCCACCAAAATACTGAGCTAAATTTTACATCTATAATTGCATCTCCACCTTCTTTTTTAGCTCTTAATGATAGTTTATAGAGTAATCTTTCAGGACTGCTAAATATAGAACCACTAGCTGAAATATACTTAACCTCTATATAATCCTTTTCTGGTAATTTAGTAGTATAAATTTTAATGATATTATCAGATTTACTTTGAATGTCTGCCACTGATGTAGTAATGCAACTAGTTGATAAAAATATCAACATAATGATGATTGGGAAAAACTTTATTATTTTCATAATTATTAATTATTTTATTTATTCACATGCTCCATATAAAATTAAAACAGCAGATAAAATGTTTAATTTTATACCTTTATTAATTAAAAAATTTTTAAAATTGTTTAAAACATTTAGTTCTTCAAATGTTTTAAATTTTTTTAATAACGACACATAAATTTTGATTATTATAAAATAATTTTAAAATTACCTCTTTTAATTTAAAGATATGCTAAAAATAATATTAAAAGTGGGAAATAGAAAATAGTTTTTATTTTACCAAAACCTATATCATATCTACCTAAATTAGAAATGATTTCTTGCCAATAGTATTAATCCATATTTTTAATATATTTTTGTTTTTGGATTTTCGATGGTATGAAATAAGTAATTGTTTTGAGATAAAAAAAATTTTTAAATATATAAGCATATTACTATTAGCCCACTTCAATAAAAATGTTACAATATGAATAGATAAAATTTTAAATTATTAAATCCTAAACAAATCAATATATTTGATTATTATGAGATATAGCAAAGATATGTCGTTAAATCCGCATTGGGAAATGAATAATGGGAAATAGAAAAGGTAAAATATAAATAATAAAAAACTGTAAAAAAACAGGAAATAAAATCCCGTTTTTTTATTTCTATTAATTATTAAAGATTTATTCTACCTGGAATTTTTTAGCAAATTGACGGCCATTGCCAGCATAAATTGTATAAAAATAATTACCTGGTTGTAGCTCAGAAGCATTGAAAGTTACATTATATTTTCCAGGTTCTTTAGCACCTTCATTAAAACATTTTACTATTTTACCAGTAACATCTAAAATTTTAATTTCTACATTAGAGCTAGGATTAGTTAGTTCATACTCTATCTTTGATATTCCATAAGCTGGATTAGGCACAACATTGAAGATGACACCATTTATATCCTCAGTTTGTATACCAATTCCGCACATATAAATAATAGGGAAAAATGCAAGATCGATGTCAATGTCCCATGAACTAAGTATTGAAAACCAGTTATTGTTATACCCTCTCTCCCATGCTAATTCAGTACCTCCTGCATCTCCATCAGTAGTAGAAACAATACCTAAAATATCATCATAAGTATTGGTAAAATCCATTCCAACATAATAATCAGTTGTTACATACAATGGTGAAGATAACATAAAAACATGTGCTCCATCCAATGTGGAAGTAATTGATGAAGAAGTATCCAGATCATTCATGCTTATTTCTATGGAAGCTTGTTCAAACCCAGGAGCTGTATTAACAACGCCTGCATTGCCAATGCCTGGTCCATCAGCAGTATAAACAACAAATCTTACAGTATTAGCAGTACCTACTATTTCTTTAGCACCTACCCAAACAAGGCAACCTTCAATATTGCAAGGACTAGTTACATTGAATAGTTGAGCTTTTGCTTGATCACCACAACCATTTGTACCTGTTATATACCCGCCCTGTGAGTACAAATATAAGGTTGGTGTACCTGTCAAAAAACTAGCAGGCATTAAAGTATCATTTGGTGTTTTAGGTGACATAAAATTAATAGGATTTAATTGCTTCACTCCACTCACCTGTTTTTGTCCCATTAAGAGACTTACACTTAGTATTAATGCTAACAATAAAATTGTTTTTGTTTCTTTCATAATTGTTTTTGTTTTTTCATATTATAAAATTTTAATCTTACTAAATTAAATAAAATTTTTGAAATAAAAATACTAATAAATAAAAATATTTTTTAGATTAAATTTCTATATATTCACATATAATCTTTTTAATAAAAGAATTGTTTGAAATTGGACAAAGGCTTCAATGATTGTTGAGGCATAGCATTAATATAATATTAATTGCCAATTTTTAATTTTCCCATTTTTAAAATAAAATAAATGTGCTGAATGTGGTAAGCCATATCTATCAAGGACTTTGCTAGAATCTATGATTATTTTTACACTTCCTGCATGTACTGTGTCTAAGTAGAAATATATAAATTCATCAGTGAGTAAAAATATTTTTTCATTTTTCAGTGAGTCAGATATTTGCTTTATTACTTTATCTGGATCAAACTGTATCAGTTTATTAGCACAAGAAAATGGAGTTTCTCGCATAGATATGAGGTAAAAGGTATTTTCATTATTAAATTTATCTTTATTTATAGCCACATATTCATTTATGAGCTCTTCATCAGGATATTTTTCTTTGCAACTACTAACTATAAAAATTATTAATATTAAACAAAATAGTAAAAGAAATCTTTTAGGATTCATAGGAAATTCTTTTAATATTTAATTTATTAAAACAAATCTCTACCAAGAAAATATTATTGTCTATGCTAAAAAACATTGATGGTGTGAAATTATCAACATCTGTTTTTATTTCTCCTAACAGATTAAAATCTTTATCAAAAATTAAAAATGTTTTAGCTCTATACGAAATTGGAGGTTTTTTACCATCTTTACCATCCTGTGGCACTGGATCTAAGTAAGCTACGATAATATTACCATTAGTTTGATCGCACACGATAGCTTTTTGTATATAATTATTTGCAAATTCATTCAAACGAAAATCATATAGTCCGAGCTGTTTTTGTAATTTTTCTAATCGTTCCTTCTCTTTATTTGTGAATTTTTTATTGAAATTTGCTAATGCATCATTTTCTATAGTTTTTACTGAATTATCATTAAAATTATAAACTATAAACTCATTTTTTATGCTGTGTTTACCAATAATTTTATCATCAAAAGTAGAAAAATGAAATACATAATTAGGATCAAGCTTTATTTGCTCTTCATTAATCATTTTTATTGGGATTTTATAGAGTTTATTATTATAGAAATCTATGCAAGCGATTATTTCAGTCTGCACAATGCCAAGCTCTGATGTTGGATTAGAGTAATTCAGATATTCTGATAATAATAATTTATGTTTACTATTCCATTGTAGTGGATTCTGTGTCGCTTGTAGATATTCATTTTCGTTTGGTCGATAGGATGGTGAGATTTCATTTTTTTTCAAATCAATAATTGCAAAGTTATTATTACCGCCAGCAATTAATGAATCTTTATTTATAAATGTAATGCTATTGTATTGATTTTTGAGAAAAAAATTACTTATGCTGTCAGAGAGCTCATATTTGCTTAGTAAATTAAAACCATTATCCCAGTAGTAGGTGTATAGTGATATAGTGCTATTCATATTGCTTGGTATCAAAAATAAAAAAGTAGTATCATTCCACTTTTTAATATCTATCATTGCGATATTAATTTTACTAGTGATTTGCTTAATATCTGGATGACTGACAGTGCAGCTATCAATTGTGAAATTTATTTTTGCTATGTCTTTATTATTTTGGCAGGAATAGCAAAGGCACAATGTCATACTAATCAATAAAATATAATATTTTTTCATAATTATTTTATTTTTTCATATTTTTTAACATTTCATCTGGATGTTTTGATAGCCCTTGTTCATATAAAAGTAAATAAAAATTATAATGATTTAAAATGAAGGTATCAGAGCATTCTAAAGCATTTTTATCATTTTGCCATATCGATATTTCATCCACAGTAAAACCAAATTTTTCTAATATATTTGCACAATCTAAAGTAATATATGATCCTTCAATAATAATAGGAGTACAAGGAAAACAGCAAGGACATTGTTCAAAAGCTCCAGGGGTACAACAAACGCCATAAACACAATTTCCTTCAATTCTGTAAAGGCAACTTTGTAAAACGCCCTTAAATCCAATTTCTTTAACATTATTTATAATAGCTGTTTGGTTATCTTCTTTTTGGCAACTGCTGAATGATACAGCAATCATTGCTACAAAAACTAAAATTGCTAATTTTTTCATATCTTTTTGTTTTTAGGGTTTTGATGGTCCAAAATTAGTAATTACTTTTTAATTAAAAAAATTTTTTAATGAAATATTATATATTTTCCCATTAATCATTATTTATTATTTTCCAATTTTTAAATTTTAAATCTAATAAGTTATAAAATATTTAGGAATCATGCTGCTTCCATGTCTCCTCGTCACCCTTTCTCCAAGTCTCCCCAGTCACCCTATCACCCAGTCACCCCATCTCCCCATCTCAATTATAGCTATGCCATGCATGCAAATTATTTGTATTAAATTGTAATTTAAAAAAAGGAATAAAATCAAAAAAGTCTGTACTGAAGTTGTATCTAGATTCATATCCTACACCTGCATAAATGTAATATAAATAACTAATTTTGATTTTATACATGAAATTAATCTGAATAGATAGTAATTTATCTAGATTTCCCTGTCCTATAACATTATAAAAAGGATTTACAGGAATGTTGTTGCCCATATAAGCATCGAAAGTAGGCGCGAAGATATTTTGTCCAAAATGTGTACCAGTAGTATCATAGCCGATTTTTTTATAAAAACTTAAAAAGTATATATAGAAATTATTTTTTATAAAAGCAGCCTCGGCAAGGACTTCATAAAAATTAGCACCAAAAGGATGAGCCACAGGTTGTCCATTATTCGAAAAATTTTGAATAGGATTTTTGTGACTATACGTGTATGGGCGAGCAGCATTGAATTCTAACCTAGTACGTAATCTGTCATTTTTAGTTCTCCATTTCATACCTATTTGCACAGCATATTTATTCATCCAATTACCATAAACGATGGTGGTATCATCAGGATGCAATCTATGCTTTATATCTTTTTGAAATTCATTAAATATGAAATCATCTAAAATAGCTTGTCCATAAATTTGGAAGTTTTTAGCTGCATGCCAATTAAAATTACCACCAAATAATAAATTATAAGGTGAGCCAAGTGAATAATCTACATATCTATAAAAAATTTGTGGCAATAGATAAACATATTCGAAATTATTGTGAGTACTATCTCTAGCAGGATAAATGAGATTTTCGAAAAATGCAAAACGCCATTTTTTTCCAATATTAAATGAAAAACTATGAAATATGGAATATTTATCATAGTTTGGCTTTGTTAATGGATTAGTCCATCTCATCATAGCCCATGAAAAATCTAATCCTTTGATTGTAAATCGCTGAAGCAAATAAGGATAATTGGCACTGGCGTAAGACAGATTCAATCCTCTATATCCATCACCCCAGTGAAATTTGCTATAACCGATTGACAAAGTATAATGATTTTTTACAGTCATAGTTAGTTCTATAGGTGCATTCCACGAGTAATGTTCATTATAAATTTTTTCTCCACCTGGAAAGCGAGCAATAGAATCATAAAAGTTTAGATAATCATATAAAGAAAAAAATAAAAACTCAGGTTTTGTCCATATTTTGAAATTTGTATTTTTATTTTTAAAACTTTTTTTAACGTTAGCACCTATTAAGAGTTCATAATTATTTATGCTTGCTAGTCCACTGAAATGGGGTGTTATCATATTTCTAGTGCTATCTATATCACTGCTATTAAAAAAATTGTGATTATCAAAATTTTTATTAAATACTGAATTTTGTGAAAATCCTAAAATGCTTATTATTAATAAAATAAAGAATAAAAAATTTTTCATCCACAAATTTTGAGACAAAAATAGTTAAAATAATATTTTAATAAAATTTATTTATAACCAGACGCCAGCAATAGTATAACCACATTTAGTGCATTTCCCTTCTTTATCAATGCCAATGATAGATGTATGATAGCCTTGACGTTTTATTAATAAGGATCCACATTGAGGACAAAAAGTACTATTATTTTTTTCATCTAAAACATTGCCAGTGTAAACATATTTTATCCCATTATCACGAGCTATTTTGACAGCTGCTATGATAGTTTCTACAGGTGTAGGTGGTAAATTAGATAATTTATATGCAGGGAAAAATCTAGAAAAATGTAATGGCACATCTGCGAAACCATTATCTATCAACCATTTCACCATATTCTCTATCATATTCAAATCATCTGTATAGGTGGGTACTATTAGATTAGTGATTTCTAACCAAACACCATTTTCTTTTAAATTTTTTAAAGTATTTAAAACTGGCTGTAGTTTACCACCATTTAATCTTAAATAAATATTATCGTCAAATGATTTCAAATCTATATTGGCAGCGTCTAAATATGGAATTAAATCAGCTAATGGTTCAGGATTAATATATCCATTGCTAACTAAAACAGTTTTGATGCCATTATTTTTAGCTAAAAGTGCAGTTTCGTACATAAATTCATAAAAAACAGTAGGCTCATTGTATGTAAATGCTATAGATGGTATATTTTGTGCTAAAGCTGCTTTTATCAGTTGCTCTGGTGTGTAATTATAAGATTTTACAGACAATGGAGATACCTGAGCTATATCCCAATTTTGGCAATTTTTACATGAAAAATTGCAACCTGCTGTACCAAAAGATAGTATAGTAGACATAGGTAGGAAATGATATAAAGGTTTTTTTTCAATTGGATCGATATTAAGTGCTACTATTCTGCCATATGATAAGCTGTATAATTTACCATCAATATTTTTGCGATCTTTGCATATACCTACTTGTCCGTCCTGTATTACGCAATAATTAGGACATAGCAAACACCTAACTGTGGTATCATTAATATTTTCCCAATATTTGGCTAACTGTTCTTCGTTTTGCATTATTTTATTTATTGTATTTTTAGCTTCTAATTTATTTAAAAATGGAAGTTGTGTTAATAAAAATCCACCTATTCCAGTCAGTAAACTTTGCTTAATAAAATCTCTACGATCCATAATTAATTTATGAAAATAAGTTTTACAAATTTAAGCATTTTTATTAATTTTTCAAAAGAAATTTTTTTTATTAATAACTAAATTATTACTGATTCATTGACGGTAATAACTATATTTCTTATGAGTATAATTTTTTTAATAAATTATTTACTTTTCTTTGTCAACCACACAAAGAAAAGTCTCTGCTCGGGAAATGATTTGATGGGTTTAAAATTTTAAAACCCTACAAAATCGTTTCTATCCAACACGACTTGTTTGTTTTATAGCAAATCATTGCTTAATGCAGTATTGCAAAACTTGAGCGATAGCATTATTGAAAGAGTCTGCTTTTTTAAATCCATATTTATTATTCAAATAATTAGCTAAATATTCTTGCTCAGTTTGTCCTTTTACTGGAACTAAAATAGCATTTTTATTTATTAAAAATAAATCCATAATAGTAGAATAGCCTGCTGTAGAAATTATATTTTTAGCGTTTGAGACTATAGATAGCCATTGTATATCATCTGGAGAATTTATAATCGTTAGATTAGTATGATTAATTCCAAATAAATATGGAGAGATTATAGCAAAAGAAACTGAGGTATTCAAAGAAGCAAAATCACTTAATTTTTTTACAATTAATTTGCAATATGATAATGGAGCAGAAATTAATATAACTACATCATATTGTTTTTCATTTTTTGAAATATATAACTTATCAAATCTAGATAAAGGTCCTATATATGAGACAGGTAATTTATTATAATTAGATGGATGAGATAATTTGCCTGCTAGGCTTTCATTATAAGCTTGGTAATCTGGAATCAAAATTTGATTATATTTTTTAAGATAATATCTTAGATAACTATTGATTAATGGATTAGCAAAAGATAAATATTTTGGTAAAATTACATTTAGCTGGTGAGTAATGAAATATGACTTAACATTTTTATTAAATAAACCGTAGCGATTATCACTAATGATGATATCTATTTTGTACAATTTTATTAATTTTTTAAGTTTAAAATGTTCATAAAAAGTTTGCCAGATTATCTGAAAAGCGATGATGAAATAATTAAAAATATTAAGGCCATTTTTAGAATATTTAAAATGAATAGAATAAAATGGGATGAATTGAGCATTATCAAAATATTTTTTGATTAAAGCAAAGCTTTTACCATTACCAGCTATAATGATGTCATTACCATTATCTGATAATTTTTTAATAATAGGAATGAGCCTAGTAGCATGTCCGAGTCCCCAATCTAATGGGCTAATAAGTATTTTCATTTATTAGAATGTAATATAACAAAAATATTATGCAAAATTTAAAAAAAGATATCAATAAGTAAAGCTAATTTTTTAGTATTTTTGTAAATAAAGAAAAAATATGGACATAATTCCTATTTTAGCAAGTATCAGTCTTGGTTTTTTTTTAATGGCTACCTCATATAGACATGCATTGGTTTTCAAATCAAATGCACAGATTGTAATGGTAAATTTGATTTTTGCTATAATATCAATATTAATGTACTTTTTAGGTTACAAATTAGGATTGGCTACGATGGTTACTTTACCTTTCTATCCTGGCATAATAAGTATAATTCTATTTCTATTTTTAGCTGTTAGGATGTATTTGAGTATAGCTAAGGGCAAACTAAGTGAATTAATAGTAGATTTGAATAAATTTAAGACAGTACTTACGATGTCGTTATCATTGAGTTTCGAATCATTTTTAGCTGCATTATCTGTCAGTTATATGTTTGCTAATATCTATAGATCGATGTTGTATACAATTATTTTTATCTTGCTATTTTTATTTATTGGTGTGTATGCGGGCAAGCAGGTTAATAGATTAGGCTCTGTAAAAATATTTTACATTATGTCTTCAATGTTTTATTTTATTAATGGATTAGTTTGTGTAATTATAACCTTGATTAATACTTAGATAAATTGAATTAGGCGTTTAATTAATAACTAAATTATTACTGAGTATCATTGATTTTAAGTGAATTAAGAAAGATATCGACTGGGGAAATGATTTGATAAAACTACTATTTAGATATCCCTTTAATCAACTTCTCAACTAATCAACTTATCAACTTTATACAATAAGTTTAATAAAAATATTCTTTTAATCTTTCGAATAATGATTTACCAGATGATTGTCTTTGCACATTAAAATCTTTCATTTTTTTCATTTCTTCCAGCAAAGTTTTTTCTTCTTTTGTAATTTTGTCAGGCACATGAATATTTATACTCACAATGAAATCTCCTTTTTGAGATGAATTAATATCTGGCAACCCTTTATTTCTCAGTCTAAACAATTTACCTGGTTGAGTGCCAGGAGGTATTTTAATAGTAGCTTTACCATTTAAAATAGGTATTTCGATTTCAGTTCCTAAAACTGCGTCTGGATAAGAAATATAATGTTCGTAAAAAATATTTAAACCATCTCTTTTAAATAATGGATGTTCTTCTTCCTCTATTAAAACTATTAAATCACCTGGAACGCCATATAATATTTGATTACCTTGGCCTTTGAGTGTTATTTGCATATCTTGCAGAGCACCTGGAGGGATTTTAATAGTAACAACTTCTTTAGAATCTTCTTGACCAGTGCCACCGCAATGTTCGCATTTTTCTTTTACTATTTTTCCTTTACCATTACAATTAGGGCAAACATTAGTAGATTGCACACGTCCGAAAAGAGTATTTGTAATTTGAGTAACCCTGCCAGTGCCACGACAAGTAGGACAAGTAACTATGCTAGCTTCAGATTTAGCTCCTATACCTTCACAAACATGACAAACTACTTTTTTATTTAATGTAACTTTTTTTTCTACACCTGTGAGTATTTCTTCTAGTGTCAATTTTATACGAATACGAATATTAGTGCCTTTTTGAGTATAGGTTTGATAATAATTTCCCTCTCCACCTCTTCTTCTGAAACCAAAAAAATCATCGAAGATATCATTTAAATTAGAGAATATGTCATCATTGCTGAAAAAATCATCACTCATTCCAGCATCACCATATTTATCATATCTCTGCTTTTTGTCTGCATCACCTAATACTGCGTATGCTTCAGCAATTTCTTTAAATTTTTCTTCAGCTTCTTTATCCTCTGGATTTCTATCTGGGTGATATTTCATTGCTAGCTTGCGATAAGCTTTTTTTATCTCATCATCGCTAGCATTTCTATCTATACCTAAAATTTCGTAATAATCTTTCTTTGCCACAATCTAATTTTTATTGATAAACTACAACTTTTGCATAACGTAAAACCACTGTACGGTCCTGTTGATTTAATTTATAACCTTTCATCAAAACATCAGCAACAGTATTTTTCTTTTCTTCAGGCCCCTCTATAGTACTAATAGCCTCGTGTAATTCTATATCAAATGGCTCATTTATAGGATTAATATCTTCTACTCCATATCTTTTTAATATATTTAAAAATTTTTGATAAATTAATTCATATGCGTCAGAAATCGCATCTAAAGTTTGATTTTTTTCTATTGCTTCTAGCCCTCTTTCTATATCATCGATAATTGGTAAAAGATCAATAATCAATTGCATATTAGCTGTGTCTATAAGGTTTAGTTTTTCTTTGTTAGTTCTTTTTTTATAATTATCAAACTCAGCACATAATCTCAAATATTTATCATTGAGTTGATCATTTTGATTTTTTAATTCGTCTAAATATTTTTGGATTTCGTCTTTATTATTCTCTTCTTGAACATCTGTGTTGATTTCTTCTGGATTTTCGAGGTTCTTTTCTTCATTTTTCAAAACATCTTTCTCTTTCATATAAATATTTTTTTTAAGTTAATCGCAAAATTCTTGCCTTTATTAAAAATTAGACAATTTGTCAGGAACTGGAATATTTAATTCATTTAATATTTGGTTAAGTTCATTTATGACTTCTGGTAAAATCGAAATACCATTTTTTTTATGAAAATTAGTTTTTTCGACTTCAGGATCATTAGGTATAAGGACAGGCTGATTAGGGTCAATGGGAGTAGCCACTCTCATAGTTCTAATCCATAAATCCATATAATTTTTTACCTCATCAGTTGGTCTAAAAGCATCCAGTTTGATAGCAGCAAAAAAATGTCCTAATCCTTTGCCAGGATAGTAATCTTTTTCTGGAAGATAACTAACCTGTGGAGGCACAAAATTACCAAAATTTGCTCCTGATAATATAGCTGTCAATATATCTACTATTGCAGTTAAACAATATCCTTTATAGCCAGCATGCTCATAATCGCCACCTAAAGGTAAAATAGTTCCTTTTTTTCTCAATACAGATGGATCAGTTGTAGGGACGCCATCGGCAGTTTGTAACATACCTTCGGGGACAGTTTTGCCTTGTTTTTCCAATATTTCGACTTTACCACGAGCTATAGGTACAGTAGCGAAATCTGCTAAAAACACTGGTTCGTTTTTTGTAGGCATAGCAAAAGCAATAGGATTAGTACCAAGCATTGCCTGCTTAGCGAATGTGGGAGCTACTGTTGGGTTAGCATTAGTCATTGCTATACCTATCATGTCGTGCTTTACAGCTTTGATAGCATAATATCCTGCTATACCGAAATGATTCGAATTATTAACAACCACAACGCCACAACCTGCATTTTGAGCTTTTGATATAGCTAAATTCATAGCAAAATCACCACTAATCATTCCTAAACCATTATCACCATCTACTAGACCTGTAGCTAAACTTTCTTTAATAATTTTTGGTTTAGCATTAATATTTAATCTATTTTTTTGCCATAAACCTAGATAATCTTTTACTCTCACTAAACCATGTGATGGAATGCCTCGCAGTTCAGCTTCTACTAGTACATCGGCCACTAATTCTGCATCTTCTATATTCATTCCTATAGTTGAAAAAATTTCAATTATAGATAGTTTTAAATCTTTATAATCAATAACAAATTTATCAGAGTTCATATTTTTTAGAACAATTATTAAATTATTTAGCAAAAGAAACAGCTCTTGTTTCTCGAATAACTGTAACTTTAATTTGGCCTGGGTATGTCAATGAATTTTCTATTTCTTTGCTAAGGTCCATAGATAATTGAAAAGCTTCTGCATCAGAAATTTGATCTGCGGAAACGATAACACGTATTTCTCTACCAGCTTGAATAGCAAAAGATTTTTGGACTCCATTATAATTTTGAGCAATATTTTCTAACTCTTTAATACGAGTAATATATGCATCTATAACATCTCTACGTGCACCTGGTCTAGCACCACTAATAGCGTCGCATATTTGAATGATTGGAGCTAATAAGCTAGTAGCTTCTACTTCATCATGATGAGCACCAATAGCATTAATAACATCAGGATGCTCTTTATATTTTTCTGCTAATTTCATACCTAAAATAGCATGAGGTAATTCTGGCTCATTATCGGGAACTTTACCTATATCGTGCAATAAGCCAGCTCTTTTAGCTAATTTAGGATTAAGCCCAAGCTCAGCTGCCATAGTAGCACACATCAGAGCTACTTCTTTACTATGTGCTAGGAGATTTTGTCCAAAAGAAGTACGATATTTCATTTTACCAATTAAACGAATCAAATCTGGATGCATATTAGTGATGCCAAGATCTATGAGCGTATCTTTGCCTACTTTCATAATTTCTTGCTCGATTTGTTTTTTCACTTTAGCGACTACTTCTTCTATACGAGCTGGTTGTATGCGACCATCAGCCACTAGCATTTCTAAAGATAATCTAGCTATTTCTCGCCTTACAGGATCAAAAGAAGACAAAACAATCAAATCTGGTGTATCATCGATTATTATTTCTACTCCAGTGGCAGCTTCTAAAGTTTTAATATTTCTACCATCTCTTCCGATAATTCTTCCTTTCATATCATCACCAGCAATAGGGAAAGTACTTACAGCAGCTTCAGATGAATATTCAGTAGCTGTACGTTGGATAGTTTCAATAATAATTTTTCTAGATTCTTCTTCTGCTTGCATACGAGCTTCATCTACGAGATTTTTAACATAATTGCTTACTTGAATTCTAGCATCTTCTTTCATTGACTCTATGAGTTCTGTACGAGCTTGTTCAGCAGTTAATCCAGCGATTCTCTCTAATTGATTTTGATATGCTTTAAGAGTTTCGTCAGTTTTTTCGATTTTTTCATTCAGAGAAGCTTGATCTTTGATTAATTGCTCTTTTTGTTGATTATACTCTTTAATTTTCTTTTGTAGCTCATCATTTTTTTGCTTGATAACGAGATCTTGTTGCAATAGTTTATTTTCTAAAGCATCAAGTTTTTTTGTTTTTTGTTGTATTTCCTCTTCAGCTCTTGTTTTATATTGAAGAGATTTTTCTTTAGCCTCGAGTATTTTTTCTTGTTTCAATACTTCGGCTTGTTTTTGAGCATCTTGTAATATTATATCACGTTTTTTTAAAGCATTTCGCTTAATTATGAAATACCAAGCTGCTATGCCAATAGCTATTACAGCTATTTCTATCACCAATATCACTACATTTGTCATAGTTTTATATTTTTTTAGTTAGTTAATTTATTTTTTTAATTTATTTTAAAACTTTTAAATTAAAAAAAATTAGTTTTAGAATGCTATGACAATATGGGGGAGGTGAGTAAAGTGAAAAATTATTAAACTCACACTTCTGTATCAAATAAAGATAATATTTGCTCCAATCTACCACCTAATTCCTCCTCAACAAAAAGATGTTCTTGTTGTAATTTTGATAAAGTAATAGCCTGCTCTATTAGCAGCATTGATAAAAGAGTTTGTAGGTTTTGTCCAGTATATTTGCGTGAGTATATTATTAATTGCTCATCTAGAGCTTTTACAATTTTTCTAATATTAGCTTCATCACTTACATTTACTTTTAGAGGTATGGCTATGCCACCTAAACTGACATTAATATTAATAGTTTCCTCCATTTCACCTTACTCTTTTAACATTGCTATACATTTATCAATACGATTTATCATCTTTTTGATATGACGAGTTGCTTGGTCAGTAGCGCCTTTTTCTTCAATTATTTTTGATACTTTTATATTTATTATTTCTTTATCTTTATTCATTAATTCATTCTTTAATTCTATAATTTCTCTACCAAGCGACTCATTTTCTTTTTTAAAATTTGTCACAGCATCTTTTAACTCACGATTTTGTTGCATTAACTCCCTGATTTTTATTTCTATTTCAGAGATTAATACATCAAAATCCATTTTTTATACAAAATTAATAATTTTTTTTGAATTGATATTATTTTTTACAAATAAGGTAATTATCAATTATAATTGGTTTTAAAACACAAAAAAATGAAATAATTTTTTCAAATGTAACTTTCTGAAACAAAATTCGTTATATGTTTAAACTATTTTTAATATGAAAATAAAATTTTTGATTTTAGTAAGTTTTTTAATCATTTCCACAACTAATGCACAAAATTATCTACAAACTCTAAAAGACTTTGATAATTTGACATTAGATGGTGGTAATTATATTTTAAAAAAAGGTAATGGACAAATCAGTTATACACCTAATGACAATTATATAATTTCATATAATTATGATTCTATTACAAAAACATTAAATATCAAAGTAAGAGCTAAAGAAAAGCTTAAATTTAAAAAAGATTCTGCACCATTAATAGAACTAACTACACCATCAATAAAAAAAATTAAAAT
>Ga0209508_1000819_pt1 | contig 27907 bp, 24 predicted proteins | sample AD_UKC129_MetaG_FD_184427 | JGI IMG/M metagenome (GOLD analysis project Ga0209508, IMG submission 184427) | Active sludge microbial communities of municipal wastewater-treating anaerobic digesters from Canada - AD_UKC129_MetaG (SPAdes) (version 2) | ecosystem: Engineered > Bioreactor > Anaerobic... | reverse complement strand
CATGCCGTTGAGTCGAGAAAATCCCAAGCAGGGATAAGCCGGCAGCTTAATCGTCCGATCCCACATGGTGCCGTAGCAATCGACCGTCAGCACGGTAGCGTCTTCTTCATCAAGGAGCCGTTCAAAAGCGAGGGCCAGTTTGCAGGAGCGGAAAATCTCCTCCGGGGTCGGTTCCACGATCTGTTTGGCCCCTTCCATCCACTTCTTGGCTTCAGCCTCGGCATCCTGATCACTAACTTTTTCGTAGAGCGCCACCACCGGTTCCAACCCGATGTGTTTAATTTCCGTGCCGAATTTATCCTTGACGGCTTGATGGAAATCCCCTGGCTCACGGAGTGTGACGTTAACGATTTTGGCATCTTTGAGGTGATGAAGTGCCCGAATGGGGCGAACCGCCGTGGCCAGATCGCGTTTGTCTGCGCTTAGGATAACGTCCATGGGGGGCGGTTCGGCCTGGCGGAGGACTGCACCAAAACCAGACCACTCATGGCCGGAGTAGGGAACGGCAAAGATCATCATGGGGCGACCGACTTTGTAAAGTTCAGCCAACATGGCCCCGACGCCCATCCTAATATGGATGGCCAGAATGCCGACCGCCTGAGCGAGTTTGTCGGCCAAGTCCGAGATTTGTTTGGGTGATGTGATGAGTTCATCGACGAAGAAATCGACATCGGCGAATTGATCCGCCATTTCCTTAAAGGCTTGCTCGTACGATTGCCTTTCTGCTTCGACATCCAGCTTGGGATGCGGCCAAAGCCCTGAGCCCGCCAAATATAATTTGGCGATCTTAACCTTGGATCGGCGGCAACCAGGACTAATAAGCTTGCTCGCCGGGGCCTGCGATGACCACGCCCATTGGCGCATCCCCAAGGCCGCTGTTCCAAGGACTGTCAGTTCCAAGAATTGTCGCCGCTGAAGTGAACGAATCATATGTGACTATGTGACTCTCCCAATGAAACCTTCTTTCGAAGTACCAATTCACTCTGACCGAACCCTGATCCCGGCGTGCGTCATCATGATTTGCCAAGTGGGAGTTGTCAAGCTAGGCCGCAAGGGATTACGATTTTTCAATTGACCCCAAGCGAAATCAGGCGATACAATCCGCGGTGAGTGCTTGTCGGATATTTTGGAAAGTTGCCCATTTATGTCAAACATTGTTGTCAAGCCCGTCGAGACAAAAAAAGAACAGCGGTTGTTTCTAGAATTTCCCTGGCGGCTCTACCATGGGGACCCGAATTGGGTACCGCCATTGAGGGGTAACCAGCGGGCGCTGGTGGGGTTTGCGCCGCACCCTTTCTATGAACGGAATCGTTCTCAGGCCTTTCTGGCCTACCGCGATGGCGAGGTTGCCGGGCGTATTCTGGCGATTATCAACCAGGGGCATATTGAGCGATTCCAGGAACGGCGAGGTTTTTTTGGGTTCTTTGAGTCTGTGGACGATGAACGGGTGGCACACGGCCTGTTCGATGCCGCGCGGCAATGGCTCGCCAGTCACGGCCTGGAAACCCTACGGGGACCGACCAATCCCAGTCTCAACTACGAACTGGGTTTGCTGATCGAAGGCTTTGACTCGCCGCCGACCTTTATGATGACTTACAATCCGCCCTACTATCAGCGGCTGATCGAGTCCTACGGTTTTCGAAAGACGCAAGACCTTTACGCCTACTGGGGGCATGTCAGTATGCTCCCAGAGATTCGGGCAAAACTGAAGCCCATCAGCGACAAGATTGTGGAGCGATATAACGTCAAAATCCGCATGTTGGACAAAAGGAGATTCCTGGAAGACGTTGAACTATTTCTCAACATCTATAACCGATCGCTGATCAACACATGGGGGTTTGTCCCCATGACTCCTGCGGAGGTCCGTTACATGGCGAAGGGACTCCGCTGGTTGATGGTGCCTGAACTGGCGCTGGGCGTAGAAGTCGATGGCCGCATGGTGGGTGCCGTCTTCTGCCTGCCCGACTACAACCAGCGGATCAAAGAAATCAATGGTCGCTTGTTTCCTTTTGGTTTTATCCACCTTTTGAGGAACAAGCACGCCATTAAACGTGTTCGCGTCATCAGCACTAACGTTGTGCCCGAATACCAATTGATGGGATTTGGGCTGGTTCTTTTGGACGGATTGGTTCCAAAAGCTTTGGAATGGGGAATCGAAGAAGCGGAATTCTCTTGGGTCTTGGAGTCAAATGCTCTTTCCCGAGGGAGCCTCGAAAAAGGCGGGGCAAAGCGAACAAAAACGTATCGGTTGTACGACTACGGGGGATGAGCACCTGCGGGATGGCTCAAGGCATATGTGATTGACTGACAATCCGGCCCGGATTCATATAACGATGTCATCGTTCAATCTTTCGAATCTCTGGAATTTCGGCCTGCAACCACGGCCCATGTTCCGGCTGCGGATGCCACAGAATCGAGCAGCCCCGGTGGAGGTGCGACCTGTCCGTACCTGGCGCGAGCAATACTATTTCACGCGACTGCCGTGGCTGATCTATCAGAACGACCCGGCCTGGGTTCCGCCGCTCCTTATCGAGGTCAAAGAGTTCCTCAACCCGCGCAAGCATCCGTTTCTTCTCCATGGTCAGGCGACCCAATTTCTGGCCTGTCAGGACGGGTGTCCCGTGGGACGCATCCTTGTGAGTGTTGATCCTCGTTACAATGCGAAACACGGGACGAAGGTGGGCTGTTTTGGACTATTTGAATCGATCAACGACGTGAGGGTGGCGCATGCCCTCTTTTCGGCTGCCGCCGAATGGCTCCGGCAACGGGGTTTGACCCATATGATGGGGCCCGTGGACTACTCGATCAATTATCCCTGTGGACTTCTCATTGAAGGATTTCAATATCCGCCGCGGATCATGATGAATCATAATCCGCCGTATTACGCCGAGCTATGCGAGTCTTGGGGGTTTCAGAAGGCCAAGGACCTCTATGCCTGGTGGTTTGTGAAGGACAACGAAAACCTTCGCACGTGGATGAAGCGGGTGGCCCGTCTTCGGCAACGTTCACGCATCACCATTCGCCCCTTCAATCTGCATGACTTTGAAAATGATATGGCGCGTTGCGTGGAAGTTTACACCGCAACGCGCTATGATCAATGGGGCTTTATTGACCTTACGCCCGCCGAATTCCGCTATTTTGCCAAACGATTGGCGCAGTTCGCTCGACCGGAATTGGTGCTTGTGGCAGAGGACAACGGCAAGGCCGTGGGCTTTTCGATCACCGTGCCAGACCTCAATGAGGCCATTCGCCCGCTCAATGGACGCCTAACCTCCTGGGGAATGCCGATCGGCGCCGTTAGGCTTATGCAGCGTTTGCGCCACGTTAAAACTGCCCGCGTCATGGTCCTGGGCGTCATCTCTGGCTATCGGCATCGCGGCATTGCTGAACTAATGATCTACGAAACGATCAAACGCGGCACGGAAGAAGCCAACTTCGAGGCCGCGGAACTAAGTTGGACCCTCGAAGATAATCACGCCATTAATAACATGATTGCTTCTGTGGGTGGAAAGCTCTACAAACGGTATCGCGTGTACGAAAAAGCCATCGTCGATTGAAAGATATAAGCCACCGTCAGCGTCCTCATCGATGGCTTGGTCCACCTCTGGACGACTGATGAGACGGACACCTGTCGAAGCCGGAACAATCAAGAGCTCTGTCCGTTAACTGCCTTCTTGTTTTTGAGCCTATCCTAAAAACTGCCCCTCTCCCTCCGGGAGAGGGTTGGGGTGAGGGCAAGTCAACGTCCGAATCGATTGAGAAGACCGGCAGTGATACGAGGCACCTTCACGCCGGACCCTTCTCCCGCCGAACGGGCGAGAGGAGATTGTGGGATAGGCTCTAAACCACTTTCCCGTGTTGAGCGGCTGCCGGGCTGCTTTAGACACCTCCCGCGTTTCGATGAAAGGTCTATTGAAAACCTGCAAACCAGTGCCGCGTCCGATTACAAAAAGCGCACACCGAAAGCATCACGGGGACCTCGATCAAGACGCCGACCACCGTAGCCAAGGCCGCTCCTGATTCCGGGCCAAAAAGGGCTATCGCCGTTGCCACAGCCAACTCGAAAAAGTTGCTGGCTCCTATCAAGGCGCCGGGAGACGCGATATTGTGTGGTACCCGGAAGAGATACATGAGCCAATATGTCAGCGACGAATTGAAATACACCTGAACCAAGATGGGCACAGCAATAAGCACAACGTGCCAAAACTTATTGGTAATGTTATCAGCCTGAAAGGCAAAGATGAGGATAAGCGTAACAAGCAAAGCGGCCATGCTGACGGGCGCCAAATGTGGCAGCAATTCTTGCTCGAACCACTGGATCCCACGGCGTGAGACAAACCAGCGCCTCAAAATGACACCGACGCTTAGGGGAATAACAATGAACACGACGACAGAATAAAAGAGCACCTGAAATGGAACATGGAGTGACGAAGCGCCTGCCACCAGGAATCGCACAATCGGGGCAAAGAGCACCAGCATAATCAGGTCGTTGAGGGACACTTGCACCAGCGTGTAGGCCGGATCGCCGTCCGTCAAATAGCTCCAGACAAAGACCATCGCCGTGCAGGGAGCCGCGGCCAAAATAATGGTCCCGGCAATGTATTGGCTGGCATCATCCGTCCCGATCCAGGCAGCAAACACATAACGGAAAAACAACCACGCCCAAAGGGCCATCGAAAACGGTTTTACCACCCAATTGATGAAAAGCGTGATCAAAAGTCCCTTCGGCCGACGACCTACATTGCGAATCGAGGCGAAATCGACCTTCATCATCATGGGAATAATCATGAGCCAAATCAGCACGGCAATCGGAATGTTGATTTGGCTGCCCGAAGCGAACTCCCAGGTTCGCAGTGTTGCCGTCAAGTCGGGCAATGATTTTCCCAGGATGACCCCGGCGACCATGCATAGGGCTACCCACACACTCAAATAGCGTTCAAAGAAATTGAGACGTTTCCGGGTCGGCGCAGGGGCACCAACGTCCGTCGTTGCTACGTCGTCTTTTCTGTTATCCTCATGCTGTAGATCGTTTACCATGGCTACCTATCCAACTCGATTGCCGATGTTTAAGATCTATGCGTTTGAGCTTACCAAATCCGCAAGAAAATCAAAAAATGCCAGCGCTGTTGGTTCCGTTTTGGAGCGACCACGGTCTCTAAAACGACCTGACAGACCACAGCAAGGCAGTCCTTTGGGCAGCAGACTCCTCATCGACCCGCAGCCCGAGGCTTCCACCTGATACTCGAGTCAGGCCTGACCATGCGTCGCCTCGACGTGGAATGTCGCTCATATCCATCCTGTACGTTCTGAGAACCGTGCACGCACAGGACACTGCCTCCGGCGGCCCGAAACCACGGAAGACCCGTGTAGCCACGTATGACCCAGCCGAGACGCGGGGCCGTAAATCGGTGATGTTCGCGATCGCCTTACATTTGGCCAGTTGGCCAAACATGCAATTTATTTTAGCACAGCCGAGGATTGCGGGCAAGGGTGGAAGTCGCCGAACAAACTAAGTGAACAAGGGAGAATTAGGGATGGCCACTTTTCATGTCTTCTGTGAGAGAAACATCCCGTTCATCCTTGAGACGGCGTGAACAGTCCTTCGTGTCGCGTACTGTTTTGACGGCAATGGCTATCTCTTGTGAAATCGATGCCAAAGCGCGATGGCGAACATTGTCGGCAAGTGCACGAGATTTGGCACTTCAAAAGGTCTGCCCAAAAGTTATACCGCCCCTTTCGCTGAGCACGATGATAATTGCCCCACCACAAAGACAAGGCGGTAGTACAGTTGGGCCTGCACTACCGCTGCCGAAGAAGGAGGTGACGCGTATGTTACACTCGGAGAGGTGTTACTCGCCGGGGCGGAGTTGCTCAAGTTGACGACGGTATTCGTCACGTTCCCGGCGGGTGGCCTCAAGGTCAAAGAGGAGGTACTTCATATCCATCCGCAGCTCGGATAGCGCGTCCTGAACAAGTGACAGGATTTGGCGCCGACGCCTTATCCCATCCATCACGCGCTGGAAGACCGGATCAAGTTGGGCACGATAAGGCTCAGGCAACCCTTGAATGGCGTTGGCCAACTCCTGGAGTTCCGAGGGAATCGTTGCTGGGTCACTGGGTCGAAGCGAATGCGGCTGTGCCATGGTGCGTCTCTCCCTTGGGCTTGTGCAGAAGGAGAGAAATGCATCCGCCGCGCCGCCGCCACGCCAACGAGCCACTTTTCCCTTAAGTTATTTACTGAAAATGACTTAAGGCTATGACTCGCTTTGTGCGTAAAACAAAGCGTGTTGCCCCAGCACAACATTTGCTCTGGCAAAATACCGCAAATCGTGATAAAAACGTAATTTACGATTTAGGGACGTTTCCGCGCATCTGTTGCCTAAAGTCAACATCTTGCTTTTGTTGCCCTGATTACCTAGGCGACGCAGTCTCGCTGGAGTAACCGATCTGCCGGTGGGGAAATCGGAGACCGTCCCTTCCAGAAAAGACGGTACCATGGATGGTCATTTCCCAGAACTCTTCGAAAAACAGCGCACCCGGGGGCGGGCGACGGGGGAGATGCCATTCCGGCTTACCGTAGGATTGGTCCTTGCCTTTCTTTGGCCGTTCTTGACGCCAGCACAAACCACTCCTCCGGCGCCCCGGTGGAGGTATGCCGGTGGTGATGTTGCGGTTCGGGAACTCTCTCATCGGCTAGAGACTGTTGCCGAGGTTACCACACCCGTGGAAAGAATCACCATCGAGGCCGGAGCTGGTACGGCGGTGTACTACCTCTTGCCTTTGTCCCCTGCGCCGCTCATCACCGAAATGAAGGCGGCTGTGGCGTTGAAGAGCCGTTCCCCCGGTTTGCAGCTATTTTTGTCGGTCGTTCTACCGCGTGCCCGACATCCCCAAACAGGTGAACCTCTCACGGTGTTGGTTCCCGGTGGCCAATATCGCGTACCCGGGGAATGGGAATGGCTAACGGTTACGAACATTGGACCGGTCTTAGAGAGGGAAGTTCGCACACTCCGTCTTCAACTGCGGCGTGACATCGATGTCCGCGAGGCCTACGCTGATGGTTTGGTACTTAACCTCTATGGTGGGCCAGGGACCACCGACGTCTTGGTTGGCGATGTGCAACTGGAAGGCTTCTTGCCGCTTAACCGGGGCCCACAGGCGGCGTCGCCCTATCCCGAGTCGCCGGGCCAATCTGGGGGAATTGGGTCAAACCATGGGACGCCGTTTAACAATGACCGGATCTCCCGCGGTACTTTGCCACTTAGGCCAGAGCGGACGCAGCGAGATTGGTTGAACACGCCCTTGGGAAGCGGTAAAGAGCTCGATTGGAGCGTGACCCCTCGTAGCGGCGCGGACATCCTTCCGGCCCAACACTTGGCCCCGCCTCCGATCGAAATGGTCGGCTCGGTGCTGCGGGTAAAAGGCCGCCCGTTTTTCCCACGGGCGTTGGAGTACCATGGGGAACCGTTGGACCTCGTGCGGCAACTGGGGTTCAACACAATCTGGATCCGAGAGCCGGTCGAGGAACGCCTTCTTCTTGAAGCGCGGCAACAAGGATTGATGGTCATTCTGCGACCGGATCCGAAACTCTTTGGCTTGGCGCAGAGCGGGGTCCAGCGGACCATCGGCTCATCGTACGATGGCGTTCTCGCTTGGGACATGGGGACGCAACTTTCACCCCAAAACGTCGAAGAACTGAAGGGCTTGGCCGAACAGATAAGAAGCGTCGATCCCATGGCTAATCGTCCGATTCTGGCCGAACCGTTGACCCAATTGCTGCCCGTTAGTCGAGCGGTCGATGTGCTTTTGATCGGCCGAAACCCCTGCTTTTCCGACTTGGAACTGACCGACTACGGGACTTGGCTCCGCAGCCGACCGTTGCTTGCCCGACCTGGAACCCCTGTTTGGGTGACCGTCCCCACACAACCGGACCCCGGCGTGTTGTCGCAGTGGGAGCGGTGGGGACTGTCGGCGGACCAACTCAATCGAATTCCTGCGGACCAGGTGCGTCTGTTGACCTATCTGGCCTTGACGGCCGGGGCGAGGGGGCTATTGTTCCGCTCCCAATCCTCCCTGGCTTGTCCCGATGAGGCAACGCGGGAACGGTGTATAGCCTTGGAGTTACTCAATCGGGAATTGGAATGGATTGATCCGTTTCTCGCAGCCGGGCAGTTCCTTTCCATGGTCCCCAGTGATCAACGAGAAGTGATCGGGGCCCTATTCCGAACCGATCGTGCGCGACTCCTCGTACCACTCTGGCTGGGACGGCGGGCCCAGTATGTACCAGGGCAGTCGGCGGCGGATCAAGTGACTTTTGTCATCCCGGGTGTGCCGGAAAGCAATTCAGCGTATCTGCTACTTCCCAATAGTTTGGAACCACTGGAAGGAGAACGCGTCGCAGGAGGAATGCGCGTCAAAATCAAGGAGTTTGGCCCAACTTCTCTCATCGTCCTGACCCAGGACCCCGTGGTTCTGGGGTTTTTGATGGACGGGGCACGGACCGCGGGACCACGCATTGTCCAATTGGAACGAGAATTGGCCGAGATGACCTTTCGTCAGGTGCAGAAGCAGCATCAGGTCCTGATGAAGTATGGTCCATTCGTTCCCCAGGCCGATTCGTGGTTTCGCATGGCCGCCCAAGAGATGGCCGCTGCCGACAAATCGGTAGGGGCGGGCGATTATCCGGCTGCGTTTCGGCATGTCCATCGGGCGATGCGGCCTGTCCTGCTCATCCGGCGGGTTGACTGGGAAGCATTCGCACTGTCTTTGGACAACATCGTTGCCTGGCCCTGCGCGGTCAGTTTTGATACCCTACTGGCCCACCTGAAATGGACAGACCAATTGTCCGAGGATCGGGCAAGGCCGACACTGCTCCCAGGCGGTGATTTCGAGGCAGGTGGGCAGATCACGGCCATGGGCTGGCAGCCGTTTCAACACGCGATCCCGGGGATCGTTGCCCAGGCGGAATTGTCACCATCTGCTGCCCGTTCGGGGAGCTTTGGCCTACTCATCTCGGTGCGGGCGACGCAACCGCAACGCGAACAGGCCCTGGTCGAGTCGCCGCCGATCTGGATCGAAAGCCCACCGGTAGCCGTTCAGCCAGGTGATTGGGTCTGCATTGAAGGGTGGATCTCTATTCCTCGAGCCATCACCGGGAGCGTGGATGGCCTTATGATCGTTGATTCCCTCGGCGGCGAGGTCCTGGCTCGACGAATGAGCCAGACCGTGGGTTGGCAACCCTTTCGCCTCTACCGGCGGGCAGGAAATGAGGGCCAAGTGCGAATCACCTTGGTCATGACGGGATTGGGCGAGGTATGCCTTGATGATCTCGCCGTCACGGTCATCCCAACCGATGGCCCTTCCCAACAACCTCCCGTTCCCGACGTCCAGCCGCTCGTCCCTACGTTAACGCAACCCTTGGCGGGCGTTGGCCGCTAAATGCAAGATTTCCCCTCAAAACCGCAAAAGAACGTCGCTACCGCCGTATAGGCTGTCGTTGGGAAATGATCGGCAGGCTCGGCGGACGGCAGGGAACGACACAGGGTCTTGGAAACGGCATAAGACAGGCTCGGACGCCATCCTGCGGGGTCCTGGGTAACCATACAGGGGTCCAGTTCGGTGTTGTTGCAAGAATTTTTGAACCTTTTACCCTTGTCGATCGATACAATGGATGATACATTTGCAAATATGTGCAAGAATGAATTGATGCAAGAACGCGTTTGTCTCAATCACGAGATGTCAAACTGACAAAAGAGGAACTCGGTTGTGGTAAAGGGAATCGATCCGAAAACGCGGGCGAGGTGCGATTGCCGGGCACGGGTGCTCAAGGCCATGGCCCACCCCTCGCGCCTAATTATGTTGGAAGAATTGGCCAAGTCAGGGCCAAAATGCGTCTGTGAGCTGGCGGCGCTGGTGGAACTGGATATGTCCACCGCCTCCCGTCATTTGAGTCTCATGAAAGAGGCGGGCCTCCTAACTGATGAGAAACGGGGCCAGATGACCTACTACCATCTGCGGACGCCTTGCGTGATCAAGTTCTTGGAGTGCGTTGACGGCGTCATCGCAGAAGGCCTCCGGACGCAATTGAGTTTTTTGCGGTAAAGTGAGGTATTTGGGGTACCTTTCTCAAGAACCACCTCCACTGGTCGTTCTTTTTGGGCAATGATCTTGCATATTTGGCCAAGAATGCATTAAATTAACGGATCAAGGAGTTGACGCAATGAGTCGAAAAGACTGGGGAATTCTTACCATCCTCGTGGTTGTTTTTCTTTTGGCGTACTTCCTCAATTTTGCTTCCCCGCGGATTCAGAACGCCGTCATGGAAGCGTTTCTCATGCTTCAATGGTACGCCCGAAACCACACGCTTGCCTGTGTTGTGCCGGCGATGTTCATTGCTGGTGGAATTGCGACGTTTCTTTCCAAGGAGGGCGTCCTTCGGCATCTAGGACCCAAAGCCAGAAAAGTCGAGGCCTACGCCGTAGCCTCGGTAGCTGGAACGGTCTTGGCCGTTTGCTCGTGCAGTGTGCTTCCCATGTTTGCGGGCATTTACCGTGTGGGAGCCGGGTTGGGACCTGCCGCAGCCTTTCTTTACTCGGGACCGGCGATCAATGTCATGGCCATCTTTCTCACAGCCCGCGTCCTCGGTTTTGACCTGGGTCTTGCACGGGTTGTGGGAGCGATAACTTTCGCCGTGATCATTGGCCTTTTGATGGCCTGGTTCTTCCGTAAAGAGGAGAGCGATCGGGTCAAGGCCTTCATGGCACTCCCTGAGTCGCCGAAACCGAAACGTCGTCTTTGGCAGAACGCGGCGTTCCTTGGTTCGATGATTGCGTTTCTGGTCTTCTCCGATTGGAGTGACCCAAGTCGAACACGTGTGGAAATAGCGCCTAATGCGAAAGTCACGCTGATGGACGGTTCCCAGCGGACCTTTAATGTGGAGGGGCCTGTGAGTGTGGCTGTCCTTTTGGAAACCACAACAACTTACCGGTTTCAAATGGAAGAGACGGTGGGTGATTTTACCAAGGGGATGAAAATTAACGTCGAAAAAGATGTGGTAAAATCGAAGACCCAAGATACCCCGCCGGGATACGAATTTGCGGCGTGGGTTTATCGTAACCGCTGGTATTTTGCAGGGGCCTTCTTGATTTTGACAATTGCCATGGCCCTGGGATGGTTTGAAAGATTTGAGTTAGAGGCCTGGCTGCAGGAGACGTGGTCATTTTCCAAGCAAATCATCCCGCTGCTGTTCATTGGTGTCTTTGTCACCGGTTTTGTAGGGGCCCTTTTGCCGGAAAAAGTGGTGGGGGCTCTGGTTGGCGGCAATAGCATCACCGCGAACCTTGTGGCCTCTATCATTGGGGCAGCCTGGTACTTCGCGACCTTGACAGAAATCCCAATTCTTGAGGCCCTGATTGGTCTTGGCATGGGCAAAGGCCCCGCCTTGGCCTTACTGCTAGCCGGTCCAGCCCTCTCCTTGCCCAGTATTGCCGTGATTTACAGCGTATGGGGATTTAAGAAAACGGCCACATTTGTCGTTCTGACGGTTGTCATGAGCAGTGTGGTCGGAATGATATTTGGAGCGTTTTTCGGGTGAAAAACTTGTTGTCAACGTGTGTCTTCGTATAGAGTTACTGCAATAGGAGGTTAACCTATGAAGCTCGTGCAGGTCCTTGGTCCCGGTTGTGCCAAGTGTCAGGCCCTGGCTAAGAACGCGGAAGAAGCCGTCAAACAATTGGGTATCGAGGCCCAAATTGAAAAGGTTGCCGACATCAACATGATCACAAGTTTTGGCGTTATGATGACGCCCGCGCTGGTGATTGATGGAGAACTGAAAGTCCAGGGTAAGGTCGCAAGCGTCGAGGAGATTAAGCGACTGCTCGCCTAGGATGAATATCCCGTTTTGGCACAAAACAACTAAGGATTCGACCCATGGGTGATGCGTCATCAGTCGATACGGGGCAATCGTGCCCCTGCTGCCAGGGCAATGTGGTGGTGTTAGCGTGTTCAGGTGCCTCGAATGTTGGCCATCTCGCCGATCTGGCCACGAGGGAATTGACCCGCCGCGGCATTGCCCGAATGGGCTGCCTGGCTGGGGTGGCAGCGCGCTTGCCCGGAACACTTAACGTGGTGCAGCAGGCTCGCTGGATTGTCGTCCTGGATGGGTGTGGTACCCAGTGCGGAACTCGTATCTTGAAGGAGGCCGGTTTTGAGAACGTGCTGTTTCTTCGTGTCGATGCCTTGGGCATGAAACGGGGAGAAACGCCCGTCAACGAAGAAAACGTGCATCGATTAACCGACGCCGTTTGCCAGGAAATTGGCACATTATGCGGAACGACGGCACAAGATTCCACGGATGCGTGTTGCCGATAACCTTTTGTGAACCGCAATCGAACCGGGGATGTGGTCGCATCCTCGGCGTTTGGATTGCATTTTCGTCGAGTCATGATCACAGAAGAGGAGGTTCCTCATGAACCCAAACAACTCGTGGCAAACACTTTTAACTGGCGCACTGCTGCTATTGGTAGGTGCTGCTTTTGGTGCCATCGCGGTGAAACTATCAAGTCGAGAATCGCCAGGCAGTCAAGGCGGCTCCATTACCGCAGCGGCGCAAACGACATCAAATGCGCAAGGATCCCCCACGGCCTTCCGCGATGGTGTCTTTGTGTATCTGTTCCATGGAAATTATCGTTGTCCGACGTGTCTGAAAATCGAGGCAAGCACCAAAGAGGTCCTGGAAAACAAATTCGCCGACGCTATTCGCTCAGGAAAAGTGGTTGTGAAAGAATTGAATTATGAGCAACCTGAGAATCGCGGTTACATCCAGAAGTACCAACTCATCGCACCTACGGTCGTCATGGTCCAAGTTCGAAATGGCCAAGAAATCCGCTTTGAAAATCTCATGGACGTCTGGCAACTCGTTGGCGAACCGGAAAAGTTCGCCGAGTTTATTGAGAGTAACCTACAGAAGTTCTTAACCGAAGAGACAACGTGAGCGTTTCTGCGTGTTCACCCACCAACGCGTATCCAGGTCATATCATTTCACGGAGGATAACCGATGAAGATGTGTTCAAAACTTGTCCTTTTTCTCGCAACGCTGGTTACCTTGGGTAGTGCCGGTGCGATACTGGGCCAAACCGACACGCAAACGGCGCCGGCCGCGATTCCGCCGAATCGGATCATTGCTGCGTATTTCCATCGAACGCAGCGTTGTCCCACATGTTTGCGGGTCTCGCAAACGGTGGCCAATATCTTGAAAGCCCACTTTGCCGAGCAGATGAAGTCAAACCAGGTTCAGTTTGTTGAGATTGACTTTCAGGCTCCCCAAAATGCCCATCTCGCCAGGGCGTACCAGATCACCGGGCCGCAACTCGTCTTGATTCAGGTCGAAGGTGGTCGCGTGGTGGCGTGGCAGCCCATGCCGAAGGTGTGGAGTTTGCTCATCAAACCGCAAGAATTGGATCAGTACGTAACCAGCAACGTTGAGGCTTACCTTCATCAGTTAGGGCACGCACAGGCCAGTGTGGTCCGCTGAGTGTGGTCTTGCGACCCTTTTGAACATCTATCTTGAGTGAATTAGGGAAATAGCCGACGATGGACTCCACGAGCTTCACACAGCAAATACCGGCCCTCGTTGTCACGGGGCTTGGGCTGGCCACTGCGGTGGCGCCCTGTCCCCTTGCCACCAATATCGCTGCCTTATCGTACATTGGCCGAAAAGTGGTGGATCGTCGCTGGGTCCTTCTTTCCGGCATTCTCTACACGGCCGGGCGATCGTTTACCTATTTTGCACTAGCTGCTGTCCTAGTAACAGGACTGACCAACCTTCCAGGGTTGGCAATGACCCTTCAGTACTATGGTCATCTTTTCCTTGGCCCGATCCTGATCCTCATTGGGATGATGCTCTTAGGATTGATTGTCATTCCCTTGCCGGGGGCCAAATCGGAGCAAGCGCAGGCCTTGGCCGATCGTTATGGTTTGATCGGCGCGTTGTTGATCGGTGTTTTGTTCGCCCTAGCGTTTTGTCCCACGTCAGCAGCGTATTTTGGAGCTGTCGTGACAATCCTCACCGGCAAATCCGCGGGCGCCCTCTGGCTAGCCCTGTTGTACGGCGTTGCTACAGGGCTGCCGGTCTTCGTGTTTGCGGTGTTGATCGCCATGGGTGTGCAATGGATGGGTAAGGCCTTCCAGGTCCTGACTGCGATTGACCACATTGTCCGCACGGCGACGGGCGTCATCTTCATCGTGGTTGGGATTTACTTCATTTTGCTGTATGACTTCAACTTGCCGATCAACATTTACGAATTGTTGCGTTAAGGCCCCGACAGACTCGTTCATCTTCCTCATACTGCCGGGTTGCGGTTTGATCTGCTTCCTCAGCGTCCTCTTCTTGCTACAATAGAGGCGACCTCCGACCTCGGGGAGGAGCATCGTCTTTCCCTTGCCCGCTTCTGAATCATTTGGGTCTCACGATTTCGGAGCCAACTACCATGGCAAAATCAACATTCTCTCGGCGTAATTTCCTGGGAACTACAGCGGGAGTCCTAGCAATGGCCAGTTTTCGCCGGCATGAACATGGTTTTGCGGCTCCACCCCCAACGGCCGGCGATCGACCAGTGACCGGTGCGAAACATCCGATTCGTCTCGGTGGCCCGATCTTTGGCGGCTCGTCGGACCCCGAGGAACTGGCCCGGCAGCATCGGGAACGGGGGTATCGGGCCGCATACTGTCCAGGTGTACAGATCAACGATAAAGAGCGCCTGCGGGCGATCCGCGATGGTTTCAAACAACATGATGTCGTGATCGCCGAGGTCGGGGTCTGGTGCAACTTGCTCGATCCGCGACCAGACGTGCGGGCACAGAATATGCAGCGCATGATTGACGGATTGGCCGTTGCCGAAGAAGTCGAGGCCCGCTGTTGCGTCAACATCGCCGGCTCGTTCAACCCCGATGTCTGGTTTGGTCCCCATCCGAAGAACCTCTCGGAAGAGTTTTTCGAAGCCGCTGTAGAGAATGCCCGCACCATCATCGACGCGGTCAAACCCAAACGGGCTAAGCTGGCCTATGAAATGATGGGCTGGTCATTGCCGGATAGCCCGGATAGTTACCTGCGAATGATCAAGGCGGTGGATCGCGAGGCCTTTGCCGTCCATTTAGACCCGTGCAATCTCATCAATTGTCCTGAGCGGTTCTACAACAACACGGCCTTGCTCAATGAGTGCTTCGACAAACTAGGCCCGTGGATTGTGAGCTGTCATGCCAAAGACCTTAAGTGGGAAGTCGAGATGAACGTCCACTTTGTCGAAGTCCCACTGGGACAGGGTTCCCTGGATTACCGCACGTATTTGCAGCGGCTGGCGACCTTGCCCGCAGACGTCCCCCTCATGATGGAACACATGAAGACTGCAGAAGAATACCAACTTTCGCAGGAGTATTTGAAAAAGGTGGGCCTGGAGATCGGCGTGCTTTTTGAGTACGTAGGATGACAACGAAATACCGGTCCCCACCGGCGTTGGTGATTGTCCTCCAAAATGCCGCGGCTGGTTGATTGTGTTGGGGAGGAATAGAATAAAGCGTTTGGTCTTTGCAGTAGCCCGTTTGTTGGGCTATTTAAAAAAGGCACGATTGACGTTGTTCTGTCCATCGAGCGAGGGAGAGATAATGCGTTCCGATCAAATCAAGCTGGGAGCTGCGAGGGCACCTCATCGCAGTCTTTTGCGCGCGACGGGCCTGAAAGATGAGGATTTTCGCAAGCCATTTATTGCCATTTGCAACAGTTATACCGACGTCATTCCCGGTCACGTTCATCTCCACGCCGTGGGGGAATTCATTAAGGAGTGCGTTCGAGCTGCCGGGGGCGTTCCTTTTGTCTTCAACACCATTGGGGTGGACGACGGCATTGCGATGGGGCACACCGGCATGAAGTTTTCGCTCCCCAGCCGGGAACTCATCGCCGACTGCGTGGAGACGATGATCCAGGCCCATTGCTTCGATGGCATGATTTGCATCCCCAATTGTGACAAGATCATCCCCGGCATGTTGATGGCCGCCGTGCGTTGCAACATTCCGACGATCTTCGTCAGCGGCGGTCCCATGGAGGCCGGTCGAACGCCCGAGGGAAAGAAGGTGGACTTGATTGACGTCTTTATCGGCGCGGCTGCCCGACAAGATGGCAAATTGACGGACGAAGAGTTGGCCGAGCTGGAAAAGCTGGGCTGTCCTACCTGTGGGTCGTGCTCTGGGTTATTCACCGCCAACAGTATGAACTGTCTTTGCGAAGCCCTCGGTATCGCCTTGCCCACCAATGGTACCCTGTTGGCCACCAGCCAAGAGCGGAAGCGCCTCTACCAGCGAGCCGCCTATCGGATCGTGGAAATGGTCCTCCAGTTTGAAAAGCTCGGCCCTGGTCATGGGCTCCTTCCACGAGAGATCATTACTCGTGAATCCATCGACAATGCCATGATTCTGGATATGGCCATGGGCGGTAGCACGAATACGGTCCTGCACATGATGGCCGTGGCCCAGGAGGCAGAGGTCGACTACGACCTGCGGCGGATCGACGAGTTGAGCCGCAGGACCCCCAATATCTGCAAGGTGTCCCCGAGCAGTCGATACCATATTGAGGATGTGCACAACTCCGGCGGGATTCACACGATTCTTGGAGCCATTCAGCGGGGACGACCAGGGCTTTTGCACCTCGAGTGCCCAACGGTGACTGGGAAGACCCTCGGGGAAAACATCCTCGAGTACGATATCCGCAATCCTCAAGTCAGTGAGGAGGCCTTGGAACTCGCCGCCGGCACGGCCAGTGGGCAAATCAACGCCCCAGGTACGAGTGTGCCCCGCAAATTCCGATCTGTCCGCGAGTTGACGCCCGAGCAATTGGGGTTTGACCCCTACGATTGCATCCGTGAGGTGAACAACGCCTACAATCAGGAAGGCGGTCTGGCGATCTTGTTTGGTAACCTGGCCCCCAACGGTGCGGTTGTGAAAACGGCAGGCGTCTTGCCGCACATGTTGCAGTTTGTCGGTCCGGCTGTGATCTTTGAATCAGAAACGGAGGCCTACCAGGGAATCATTAACGGGAAGGTCAAAGCCGGAGATGTCGTCGTGATTCGTTACGAAGGCCCACGCGGGGGCCCGGGAATGCAGGAAATGCTGGCGCCGACGACCGCGCTCAAGGGCGTCAAGCTGGATGACAAGGTGGCTTTGATCACCGATGGCCGGTTTTCTGGAGGAACGGCCGGGGCATGTGTGGGACACGTCAGTCCGGAGGCCGCTGCCGGGGGACCGATTGGTCTGCTCCAACCCGGGGACGTGATCGAGATTGACATTCCGGCGAGAAAATTGAACGTTCGACTTAGCGAGGAGGCCCTTGCCGAGCGACGAAAGCGGTGGACACCACCCCCACCTCGATTCACACGGGGTATCTTGGCCCGCTATGCCAAACTTGCGACCAGTGCCGATACGGGCGCGGTTCTCCGCTTGGACTGAAAGCCCCGAACGCCGCGGAATAAGAGTCTATCCCAAAAAGTCCCCCTCTCCCTCTGGGAGAGGGTTGGGGTGAGGGGAGGCGATCGTCGGAATCGATTGAGAAAGCCGGCAGCGATTCGAGCCACCCTCATCCCCGACTCCTCTCGCGCCGAGCGGGTGAGGGGAGATTATGGGATCGGCTCTTAGCCACCAGAAAAGGGGCCGGCTGTCACGACGCAGGAAACTCTTCGGCCTGAGAGCTTGCGACCCGTACACGAAGCGTCACAGAGCTTGACGGCTTTCTCCGTCGCAGGTTGGCGACGGCCCCCAAAGGTCTGTCAAGCTATTGTGGTTGCGGCGATGGCGCTCACTTGCCGCGATGTTCCCGGGCTACGTGGTCAAGTACGGCGAGGGCCTTGTCAACGTCCGCTGCCGTCACGTCAAGATGGGTAACGGCGCGGAGTCGTTGTGGCGCCGTGGCGTTGATGAGGACGCCATGCTCTTTCAGCACAGCAGAGAATGCTGCCGCACTACCCCATGCCCGATCAATATCGAAAAGGAGGATGTTCGTTTCCACGGGGATGGGCATCACCGTGACGAAGGGGATGTGTGCCAGACCCTCGGCAAGACGTTTGGCATTGTGGTGATCCTCGGCAAGTCGCTCGATGTGGTGATCGAGGGCATACAAAGCGGCCGCTGCCAGTATCCCAGCTTGCCGCATTCCTCCACCCAAGACCTTACGGTGACGGCGGGCCTCGGCGATCAAATCCCGCGGGCCGGCCAAAGCCGAACCAACGGGCGCCCCCAATCCCTTACTGAAACAGACGTTGACGGTGTCGAAGTGTTGGGCCCAGGTGGCCGGGCTGATTCCCGTCGCCACGTAGGCATTCCAGAGCCGGGCACCGTCCAGGTGGGTGCGCAGATTGCTCTGACGTGCCCACGCCGTTAGCGATTCTACAAGAGGGTACGGCTGGACACGCCCGCCACCCCGGTTGTGGGTATTTTCCAGGGTCAAAAGCCGCGTGCGAACGAAATGGGCATTGTTTGGTCGAACAAGTCCCTCCACTTGTTCTAGCCGAATTAATCCCCACTCGCCCTGAACCGGTCGGACTGCCACGCCGCAAATCTGGGCGTAGCCACCCTGTTCGTAGTTGTAAATGTGGGCGTCGGCCTCGCAGATCATCTCATCACCCGGACGGCAGTGGACGCGAACCGCGATGAGATTCGACATGGTTCCCGAGGGGACGAAGACGGCAGCCTCTTTTCCCAGGATTTCTGCCACACGCTCTTCCAACCTGTGCACGGTGGGATCATCACCGAGGACATCGTCGCCGACCTCGGCGGCGGCCATGGCGGCACGCATCCCCGGGGTTGGCCTTGTGACCGTGTCGCTACGGAAATCCAAGAGTTTGTTGCTCGTCATGATCCGTCGCTACCCGAGAATGATTCATTTAGTCCAAGCAGTGGAAAACCGTGACGCGAGGACGATTATTTTTACTCAACGCCGTTTTTGGGACTTTTTCTTAGCCGATTGTTTCTTACTCTGCAACTTGCGAAGCCCTTGGAGCCGCACTCGTTCCGAAAGGGATACATGGCGTGTCTTGCCTGCCTTGTCCTTTTTGCGGTCCCGCTCCGCGCTCCCAAAACTCGTGAGAGACTCGGCAACAGTGTTCGGTCCGGGATGCCCCTGATGGGCCAGGAGACGAAAATCCAGTTGCCGGCGTTCCAAATCGACGCGGGCCACGGCCACACGGACCAAGTCACCTAGGCGGAACTGGTTGCCCGATCGTCGTCCGCATAGGGAATGGCTTGCCCGATCAAAATGATAATAATCGTCGCTGAGGGCTTCCACAGGGATGAACCCGTCGGCAGGTAAAGCGATCCCCTGCACAAATAGCCCGTATTTCTCCACACCCGTCACGATACCGTCCAGCTCCATCCCGAGGCGCTCGCTGAGGAACGACAATAGTTTTAAATTCGTGAGTTCCCGTTCGGCGGCCTCGCCGCGCTCTTCGCGTTCCGAGCAGTGTTCGCCCAGGGCGACCAGCTCGGTGGGGTTGATCCGCGGCTTAAAGTTCAACAACATCGCATCGACCAGGCGATGGACGGTCAAGTCGGGATAGCGCCGGATGGGCGACGTGAAGTGACAATAACATTCGCTGGCAAGGGCATAGTGGCCTTCCTCCAGCGGGCTGTAGATGGCCCGTTGAAGAGACCGCAAAACCGCATAATGCACCGCATATTGTTGGGGCTTACCCTTAGTTATTTCCAGCAGGGATTGCAGACCGAAGCGATCCTCCAGGTCGCGGGAAGGAAACGCTAGGGCCTCAACAAAATCTTGCAATTGCCGCAATTTGCGGGCGGTAGGTGGTCGATGAATCCGTCGCAGGAATAACCAACCGCGGTCGCGGAGCGTCTCCGCCACGCTCTCGTTCGCCGCCAGCATGAACTCCTCGATGATCTGGTGGCTTTCGGTATTGGGCACAAGATGGGCACCAACGACCCGACCGCGACGGTCCAAATCGACCTTGACCTCTGGCATGACCAATTCCAAGGCACCGCGGTCACGTCGGCGTTGGCGCAAGATTCGGGCAAGCTCCCGCATCCGCAAGAGGAGATCGTGGACCTTCGTTCCCCACGCCCGCTTGTAGGCCGCCGGGTCCTCAAAGAAGGCGTCCACCTGTTCATAGGTTAGCCGCCGATCGCTGCGGATGACCGATCGCTCGATTTTGACGTCTGTCTTGATCCCTTCCGAGGTAAACTCCATATAAACGGACTTCGTCAGTCGCAGTTTCCCGGGTTGCAAACTGGCCAAGCCGTTTGATATTAGTTCCGGCAACATGGGGATCACACGATCCGGGAGATAGACGCTCGTCCCGCGGTTTCGTGCCTCGTGATCTAACAGGGATCCGGGCGGCACGAAGTAGGCCACGTCGGCAATATGGACCCCCAACCGCCAACTACCATCCGCCAGGCGTTCGAGCGACACGGCGTCGTCGAAGTCGCGGGCATCTTCTGGGTCAATGGTGATGGTTGTTTCCGCCGTGGCGTCGTACCGGTCCGGGGGAATTGTCTCTTCGAAGGCCTGGGCAACCTGCCGGGCTTCTTCTAGGACTTCAGGCGGAAACTCCTCGGGAAGATTAAATTCCCGCATGATTGTCAGCGTATCGACCCCAGGTTTCCCTAGCGGCCCAAGAACCTCGACAATGACTCCCTCACCTTGCCGAAAATGATTGGGGAAGCGGAGCATTTCGATAACCACTTTGTCATCAGGCTGCACGCCATGGGCACCTGGGTCCCCCACATAAATCGGCTGGGCGAACACCGTCCCGTCAACCTGGACATACCCTTGCCCATCGGCCTCAAAGTAGGTCCCCACAAAGCGAGAGCTTTGTCGCTCCAGGATTTCCACGATCTGTCCGGCAGGACCAAGATCACGGCCACGCTTCCGCTTGGCCAGACGCACCCTCACGAGATCGCCCGTCGCCGCATCGCTCGACCACTCCGGCGGTATAAAGATCTCTTCCAATGGTTCCGTTTGTCCGGGTTGGGGCTTGGGGCGGACGAAGCCGTGACCGGCTTCCTTACGACGAAAAACTCCAATGATTCCCGACGCTTGCTCGATCGGCTTGGCTGACTTCCGAGTGCCCGCTAAATACACCAAGTGGCCAGAACCAAACTCCAAGAAGCCTGCCTTTACCAACGCTTTGACGGCTTTCTTGACAAGATGGGCCTCCTCAGCCGGGATTTTCAGCGCCTTGGCGATGACGCGAGGTTTCACCGGCTGGTATTTCTCTGAACGCACATGCGCCAGGATTGCCTGTTGTAATTCTTCCAACGCTTCTTTCATCTAATCACACTTTCTCAAAAAACTCTGCGCAATTGCTCACAGAGACTGGAAGAGCGCAGACTCCCAAAGAAGTCGCCCACCTTAAGTCTCTTAAAGAAGGACACTCCAAGACAGGGCGAGACAATCGCAATGCGAGGGCACATCTGGCCGCCAGCCTCGTGGACAGCCTGGGGGATTCCTTGGAAAAGTCCCTTTTCAACGTTTGACATCTGCTTTCCTTAAATATACGCTCGTCAAGTGATAATTCAATGTTCGGTTGATGTACGCCCTGGCCACCGGGGGTCCTCCGGGCCAAAGTACCCTCGAAATTGTTCCACCGGGTATTTCCTGGCGTTCTTGAGCATCTTGGCGTGCACCGCGGCGGAGAGATCAATTTCAAGACGGTTGGCCAAGGCCATGACATAGCACAGAACGTCTGCCAGTTCGTCGGCCACCTCGGAACGTTTCGCTTGATCCGTCTTGATTTCCTCAGCCTGTTCGGGTGTCAACCACTGAAAGTGCTCCATCAACTCGGCGGCTTCAATGGCCAAGGCCATCACCAAGTTTTTTGGGGTGTGAAAAGGCTCCCACGCCCTCGCGCGGATGAATTCCGCCACAAGCTGCCGAAGCTGGCTAAGAGAAGTCGTAGCATCCGTCAACGGTTGTTGAGATAATTCATGACACATCACAACAATACCCACGCCTAAGATGATGCGACTCTAGGATACTCACCTCCCCTGCATCATAATGGAAACATGGAGCGATGTCCGCACACCCCGCACGGACCTACCTTCATGAGGCGACTTGCGGGCGTTTAGGGCGGATGAAGACGCAAAGTCTCGCATCAAGGAATCTCGCCGCGTTTGGTGGCCCATAGAAGATAACCTTGGTATGTTCGGCCGGTTGTTTGGGAATCCTCTCTGAGTGTTGGCGATCTGTGCTGGCTGACGGTAAACTAGGAGACTTGGGGAGTATGCAGAGTGTGACTCCCCCGTCTTTCCGGTGGATATGGCGGCGGAAAAGGTGGAACAACGGGCGCAAAAGGAGCTGAGGGAGACCCTCGGGGCCACGGTGACATAGGCCAATCGGTCTGCAAATGGGGTACAGGGAGCCGTTGATCGGAGCGATCGCTTGTGGCTCTGCCGGAGTGTTTTGTGGTCGTACGGTGTGGTTGGGTTGGCCCCAATCGGGCGCAACCCACGGGGACAGAGTCTGGTCGCGATGCAATGAGCACGGCTTAAAGCCTATCTTAAAAGGTCCCCTCTCCCTCCGGGAGAGGGTTGGGGTGAGGGCAAGCGAACGTCGGAATCGATTGAGAAAACCGGTGGCCATTTGAGCCACCCTTACCCCCGACCCCTCTCTTGCCGAACGGGCGAGGGGAGATCATGGGATAGGCTGTTAATTGACCTCATTGCTAGCCATTTGAGATTTGAGGAAATGCCCCTCCATTGGGAGGTCGGGTTTACAAAACGGATCGGTTCTCGGATGATGACACAAGGAAGAACTTTTTTCAGGACGATCACCGGACTGGGCAAGTATGCCGATCCGACCACGCGAGCCAGACCTTTATCCAGACGATCTGCTTTCGGATCCGTGCGACCGAGCGCGGAGCCAATCCTGGTGGGCGCTTTATACCAAGCCGCGGCAGGAGAAGGTCCTCATCCGCCGCTTGCGGGAAATGGAGATTGCCCATTATTGCCCGCTGGTTGCCAAGCGAGTCCGCACGCCAAAGGGTCGCGCGCTTACATCACATGTCCCCCTTTTTCCCGGATATGTGTTCCTTTGTGGGCAGGAGGACGACCGCTATCAGGCGATGACGACGAACTGCGTCACGCATTGCCTGGAGGTGCCCGACGTCCCGCGACTGGTGAAGGATCTCCAGAATATTTGGCGAATCGTTCAATCGGGTTTACCGATTTTGCCGGAATCCAAAATCGGGCCGGGGACGCGGGTTCGCATCCGCTCCGGTGCTTTGGCAGGAATCGAGGGGCTTGTCATTTCTCGCCACGGCGAGAATCGCTTTATTGTTACCGTCAGCTTTATCCAGCGTGGGGCCTCCATCCTCGTGGATTTACTCGATGTTGAACCGGTGGAGACCTCAGACGCCGGCCGTTCCGCTTGAAGTTGCCGGCTCATTTTTCTGCGGCAGTTGTCAACCATTGGGGTTACTTTTTTGTGCAACGCGGATGCGCGGTTAGTTGGTAATCATTGTCGGATGTGTTGAATTTGCAAAAATTGTTGACATTGCCGGACAATCGGGTTAGGTTATGAGACGGTAATAGTGTGAATCCTTCGGATATCAAAAAGAGGGCAGAAGGGTAAATGGTGCGAGAAAGATAGCTATCATCATTTGATTCGGCGTCGTCATTTGGGGTCGCGGAGGCTTCGATGAGTCGGCTGGTGCATGGTGAATCCGCGGCTAAGCGTAGTGCTCGCGTTGAGTATGAAAATGGAAAAAGTCGAAGTTCCGGCGTACCGAGGATTCAGCCGTCGCCGTATTTTCGCTGGCACGCCATTTGGGCTTGGATACTCACGGCACTGGCCACCCCGGTGTTTCTGCCTATTATTGGTTTCCTCGTCCTATTGGTTCGGTTGACGAGTCGGGGACCCGGTCTATATCGCCAACAGCGGGTGGGCAAAAACGGCAAGATCTTTTGGATCTACAAAATACGAACCATGCGGATCGATGCGGAGGCTCATACGGGGCCGGTCTGGACGGAGGAGAACGATCCTCGTATCACGCCCGTTGGACGGTGGTTGCGTCGTTTGCATTTGGATGAGCTTCCTCAGATTTTCAACGTCCTGATGGGGCAAATGACGCTCATCGGTCCCCGACCGGAACGCCCAGAGTTTACCCAGATGCTGGCCCAGGCCATTCCCGGTTATCTCAATCGCATCGCGGTTTTGCCGGGTATTACGGGACTTGCTCAGATCAATTTGCCGCCGGATAGCGATCTCGATTCGGTGCGCCGCAAGCTGGTTCTCGATCTGGAGTACATCGAAAAGGCCAATTTTTGGCTGGATGTTCGAATTCTGTTATGTACGGTGTCGAAGATGGTCGGCCTGCCAGGGTTAAAGATCGCCGGTTGGCTCGGCTTGCTTCGTCCGGCGCGAATCCCACCATGGATGTTCAACGGCAAGACGGGGAGTCACCAAATCCCGTGCACGTATTCGCAATTACAGCGCCGTTCCCAGGATAAGACCATCCATTTTGCGGAGACGCGCCGCAATTTGTTTAGGAAACCGCGGTGAGGCGACGCCCTTGCCACTTGTCCATGCCTTGACGTTTGACGTTGAGGAATACTTTCAGGTCTCGGCCTTTGAAAGGGTTGTCTCTCGCTTACGGTGGGACGAATATCCCAGTCGAGTTGGTCCATTCGTAGAAAAAATCTTGGATATTTTGGCGGAGCATGGTGTTTCCGCCACATTCTTCGTTCTAGGTTGGATCGCGAAAAAGTACCCCAAGTTGATCCGGCTTATCCATTCCATGGGGCACGAAATTGGCTCCCATAGCATGGAACATCGCCTGGTTTATGATCTGAGCCCAGGGGAGTTTCGCGAAGATTTGCGGCAGTCGCTCAAGCTGTTAGAGGATCATACGGGCGAACGTGTCACCGTCTTTCGGGCCCCCAGTTTTTCGATCACAAGTCGGTCCCTTTGGGCGATCGAAATCCTTGCCGAAGAGGGCATCACCTGCGACGCTAGTATTTATCCGATCGTCCATGATCGTTATGGAATCCCAGACGCTCGGCTGGAACCGCACCGCATCCGCACGGACTCGGGAATTATTTGGGAGTTTCCCGGCACTGCGCTATCCTGGATGGGTCTCCGCCTGCCGCTGGGCGGTGGGGGATATTTGCGGTTGTATCCGCTTTGGCTGACACGGCGGCTTTTCCAACGTGTGATTCGGCAGCAACGACCCATCATGATGTACGTGCATCCCTGGGAACTTGATCCCGACCAACCACGCATTGGTGGCATCTCCCCAGTAAGTCGGTTTCGGCATTATGTCAACCTTGCTACGACGGAGAAAAAACTACGGGCCTTATTGCGAGCGTTTTCGTGGGGTTCTCTTAGGGAATCACTTGCGAGCTGGCAAAGCCAGGGCGTTGACCCCGACGATGTTGTTCCGATGAGCACTCTGGCGCGGGGCTAATGTTCGCATCACTCGCCTTTAAGTCGTGAGAACGTCTGTGGCAGCGCCGCCGGCTTTTCGAAGGAATTGCGGATCCGTCCCCACCCCGTATTGGTGTAGTCCGTGGTGTTGGTGTACTTCGTGTGAGGGATGTGTGGCACTGTGGCGCGGGCTAGAGTGGCGGCCATGAGTCGCAAACGCATCTTGTATCTGGTCCACCGCACACCATACCCGCCGAACCGGGGCCATCGCATTCGTTCATTCCATTGGCTCGACTACCTTTCGCAACGGGCGGAGGTGGATTTGGCCTTCCTGGCGGACGAACCTTTAGAAGAAGACCACCTCACGGAGCTTCGTTTCCGGTGTCAACGTGTGGCCTGGGTTCGGACTAGCCGGTTGGGACAACGGATGCGAGGGATACTCTCGCTCCTTCGTGGACGCAGTGCCACGGAGGCGGCTTTCTACTCGCCCCGGTTGGAACGCACCGTCCGCCGATGGCTTGCCGAGACCACCTACGATGCTGTCATTGCCTATTGTTCTAGCATGGCCATCTACCTGAGGCGTCTCGGCTTGTCGCCTAATCGTTGCATTGTGGATCTTGTGGATGTGGACAGTCAAAAGTGGCTCGACTACGCCGAGACAGTGGCTTTTCCGCAGGCGTTTCTCTATCGTCTGGAGGGAAACCGCCTTCGCCGCTTTGAACGTGAACTGGATCACCTTGCGAAGTTTCTCATCTTCGTTACGGAACAGGAAAGCCAGATTTTTCGCGAATTTCATCCCACGGAGAAGATTCGCGTCGTCGAAAATGGCGTCGATTTGGCCTACTTCGATCCCGCTCATAGCGGCGAGCCAACGCCGGCGCCACAAACACCGGTTCGTCTCGTTTTCGTCGGGGCGATGGATTATTATCCCAACGTGGATGGCGTGACTTGGTTCCTTCGAGAAATCTGGCCACGGGTACGAAACGCGGGTGACGTGGTGTTTGACATCGTCGGGGCGGGGGCGGGGAAGTCTTTTTGGCGTCTGGTTGAAGCGACCCCGGGGGCTAGACTGGTGGGTAATGTGCCCGACGTGCGTCCGTATCTTCGCGGGAGTGTAAGCGTTGTCCCGTTGCGGATTGCTCGCGGGTTGCAGAACAAGGTTTTGGAAGCCATGGCGATGGGCTGTCCTGTGGTGGCCTCACCCGCAGCCCTGGAGGGATTGGATGTGGCCGTTGGGGAGGATGTCCTTTCAGCCCAGGACGTTGACAACTGGGTGGAGCAATTGACACAGTTGATTCATTCACCGGAGATGCGAAGCCGCCTTGGCGCGGCTGCGCGAGCGAAAATCGAGAAGCGCTACCAATGGCCCGATCGCCTTCGGGTACTCGATGATTTGTTGGGACTCTCGTAAGGACCGAATTGATTGTGGCGAATTCGGTAAAAGAGAACCAGGGAAGAAAGACCTCATATCCCGTTTATGGCTGACGATTGTTGTCCCCTTTGCGGATCTGCTGTGACATCGGGCGTGGATCGCCGCCGTTGGGCTCTGTGGCAAACGCTGGGAAAACGTTTTGGGATCTATGACATCCCACAGGATTTGCGACTCTCTGTGGTCGTACCGGCGTACAACGAAGTGGAAACGATCGACACAATTCTGCAGCGAATTCTCGAGGTTCCCATCCAGAAGGAAGTCCTCGTTGTGGATGACGGGAGCACCGATGGTACGAGTGAACGGCTCCGTCGCTGGGAGTCGCAAAGCGAGGTGAAGGTCTTGCGGCACTCTAGGAATCGTGGCAAGGGCGCGGCCCTGCGGACGGCATTTGCCCAAGCCACGGGACAAATTATCGTTATTCAGGATGCGGACTTGGAATACGATCCTGCGGAGCATCTGCGGCTGATTCAACCCATCGTGGATGGTGTGGCCGACGTGGTTTACGGATCACGGTTTGTGTCCGAAGGACCGCATCGTGTCCTCTATTTTTGGCACTACCAGGCCAACCGCTTTATCACCACGCTCTCCAATATGTTTACGGATTTGAATTTGACAGACGTCGAAACCTGCCACAAGGCCTTTCGCAGTGAGGTCATCAAGGAGATTCTGCCCACCCTCAAAGAGGATCGTTTTGGAATCGAGATCGAGCTGACGGCCAAGGTTGCTCGCAGACACTTCCGGATTTACGAGACGGGCATCAGTTATTATGGGCGGACTTATCAACAGGGGAAAAAGATCGGTTTTCGGGATGCCCTCCAGGCCGTGTGGTGCGTCCTTCGCTACTGGTGGAGCGATTGAGACAATTCTTCACCGGACGAAGCAAGCATAAAGGATGCGACTTGCGAACGAACTTGACATCTTCTGAGGCCTAGCGATGCGCGGTTTGGTGTACGTCTATTTGATGACCTATCTGGGGGCCGTCGTATCGCTTTTTTATCCCTTGGTGGGCCTTTTTATCTACATCCACTATGCGATTTTGAAGCCAGAGTCTCTTTGGTTCT
>Ga0209508_1000812_pt1 | contig 28162 bp, 20 predicted proteins | sample AD_UKC129_MetaG_FD_184427 | JGI IMG/M metagenome (GOLD analysis project Ga0209508, IMG submission 184427) | Active sludge microbial communities of municipal wastewater-treating anaerobic digesters from Canada - AD_UKC129_MetaG (SPAdes) (version 2) | ecosystem: Engineered > Bioreactor > Anaerobic... | reverse complement strand
CCTTGACATCCCTCTGCATTCGCTCAAATAAATAACCAAGAAGGGCTTAAGGATAATATTGTGGATTTACCACCTAAACAAAAAATGATTTCTACTATAGGTGTTGCATTTAATATTGCAATTTAAATTTATAACTAAACACGCTGTTTTTAGAAATTTTCATCCAGCAAACTTTTTTTCATAATTTTCCAATAAACCAATCAATCTTCTTTGAAAATTTCTTAAATTTCAGTTAGGTATATGCATAAAATATTATGCAGAATATGTATGGCAGCATTGTGTCCTTCTACTTTCATTTAATTCGACTAAAAACTCTGCCATATTATTTCTGGCTTTATCATACGCATTAAAAAGCAATTCAGCACGCTTAGGATTACAATATACTTTCCAATACTTGCACACCAAACAATTCTTCCCCTTATGTTCAATAAAACCTTCCACATCTTCAACAGGCATACCGAGAAAAATCCCTATTTCATGCGGGCAAAAATTTTCAAAGCGCCGTTTTAGAATGTTTAGTTTCTGTTCCAGGCTAGCTTCAGTATCATATCCCATCTTGTTTAAGAATGATTGGTTTCTGGGGTGATTTATATACCATTCCAGTAATTTTTTGCGATATAAAAGTATTAATTTGCTGTAATCATCGCTCTTTAGCTCAAAAAACTCCAGTTCAAATGATTCACATATGTCTTTTCCGTATTTTTGCCAAAGCTCAGCTGTGTTCTTTCCACACCAATTAAAATTCATTAAAGAAGCGGGCTTTTTGCCTTGTATTGTCGGTGCTGATGCAAATGCGATCACCGCTTCTATATATTCTCTTTCGCCCAACGTCCTCAATATTTCTGCAAATTTCAGTCTTAATAATTTATCCATACCAAAACACCTACTTCCTTCTGCTTTCACTCAAATTCAAAGCGTTCTTGACACAGCCCGATATTTCGAACTTTTATATAGCTCTGCAAGCGGCATCTCATTTTTCGCAATTTTGCATCTAACTTTTAAAGTATTAAAAATTTATAAAACAGTTAATTTAAAATTCTATTAATTCTGTTTCAAACACAAACTCTATATACTGCTTAACTTTTTCCCTAATTCTTTACACCTTTTTATTCCTTTATCATCGGGAGTGTTTTGTATTATAAGCCCCTCAGCAATCAGGTTAACCCCAGAAGCTTTCATTCTGTCTTCCCAATCACGCATCCACTGACCGTCTCCCCAGTCATAGGATCCGAACAATGCAACAGCCTTACCGCTTATATTTTCTTTTTCTATCTCACTGATGAATGGTTCCATTTCCAATTCTTCAAGCTGCTCACATCCCATAGACGGGCATCCGAAAGCAACCGCATCCGAATTTAAAACATCTTCTTTACCTGCGCTGTCCACACTAAGCAATTTGACTTCATTTCCTCCCTCTCTTGCTCCTTCTGCTACTGCTTCAGCCATTTTTTTTCGTATTTCCCGTTCCGCTCCAGTAAATAATTGAAATTTTTTTCATTTTATTTCCTCCTTATCGCTTTTTAATATAGATTTAATATTTATATTGATTTCAGCGGATATACTTGGAAGAAATTTGCTTTAAAGTTTCCTCCAGCGAAGTACCGCTGCTGGTATGGCATCGAATGAGAGGTATATTTTTTCTTTTTGCCTCCTTAACAGCAGTATGTACCATTTTATGAGACACAGTGCTTGTAAATAAAACAATAGCATCCGGCTGACCTATAGTTTTTTCAAATCTTGCCTGTAATCGTGTAAATACTTTTATTTTACATCCATGCTTGTTTCCTATATTTTTGTACTCATCATGCATTCTTTCATGTCCGCCTACCAAAACAATACTCATTTTTTGTTCCTCCTCTCAATATTATATTTACCTCTAATTGATAATAATTATCATTATCATTTAAAAAAATAAAAATTTTTAACCTTTATAGCATTTGCTGCATAATCCATAAAGTTTTACTTTATGGTTGCAAACATGAAAACCGTTCTCGGCAAGCACCTTCTTTTCCAACACCTCCAGCTGGTCATCCTTTATATCTTGTATACATCCGCAAGATTCACATATAAGGTGGTGGTGTTCATGCTCTGCCTGAAAATCAGACGCCTGGTATCTTATACACCCATCATCCAAATTTATCTTTGTAATAAATTTCAACTTCTCAAGAATGGACAAAGTCCTATATACTGTAGCAATACCTATCCCTGTATTTCTTTGGGACAAAATTTTATATATTTCGTCTGCACTAAGATGTTTGCTGCTGTTTTCAATAAGTACATCCATGATAGCCTGTCTCTGTCCCGTTAATTTATAATTGCTGTTTTTCAATTGTTCCTTTAAATCCATACGCTTTTTTGACATTTTATCATCCTTATAAAATATTTTTGATTAATTGATAATCATTATCATTACGTACCTAAAAAAATATATACCTCTATACAAATAGATTATGAACTTTTTATCAGTCCTTTATTGCATTTTAACAAAAATCCGTATATATTACAATATCCATTCCAGAGGACTAAAAGTTTACTGAATATTTTTTTGTTTCATATTCATTTTAATCCTGCGCATTTTATCAATATTTCTTTTAAGAATTCATACTGTTTAAAATATCCATAACCGAATCATATGGCAACGGTTTACTATAATAGAATCCCTGTCCCCAATTACAGCCTTTTTCAGTCAGTATCCTGGCTTGCTCTTCATCTTCAATCCCTTCAGCAATAATTGAATAACTGCGTTGACAGGCAAAATCGATTATCAATTTAACCAAATCCACTGAACTGTTATCTTTTTTCAAATCAGCAGTAAAAGAAGGATCAATTTTAAGAATATCAAACTTAAGGTTTTTCAAAAGGCCAATTGTGGAATATCCTGTCCCGAAATCATCGATTGCTACCTTAACATTAAAAGACTTAAGCTCATTAATTATAGCATCGGTTTTTTCTATATCCTGCATAATGCTTTCGGTTATCTCTACAATCAGCCATTCGGGATCGAGTTTTGTCCTTTCAAGAGCTTCGCGTATTATAGCTGAAAGGTCTGAATGCAGTATTTGGTAAGCCGATACATTTACTGAAACCGGTATATATCCACAATCCATATTCTGCCATGATTTATTTTGTTTGCATGCCGTTTCTATTACCCATTTCCCAATCGGCACTATAAGACCTGTCTCCTCTGCAAGAGGTATAAACTCAGCCGGATACACCAAGCCGTATTCAGGGTGATTCCATCTTATCAGAGCTTCAAAACCTACTATTTTACCTGTTCTCAAATCGATTTGCGGCTGGTAGTAAAGAACAAATTCATCATTATCCAATGCCTTTCTAAGATCATTTTCCAACTCCATTTTTCTCAGCAATTCCTTATTAAAGTTTTCATGATAAAATTGATAATTATTCCTTCCCACATCCTTCACCACATACATAGCTACATCCGCATTCTTTATTAGAGTTTCGGCACTGTCACCATCTTCAGGAAACATGCTTATCCCTATACTGGTAGTAAAAAAGGTCTTTTTCCCGTTTATGCAAAAAGGTTGACGAAAAGCATCGGTAATGTTTTTTGCAATATTTGCACATCCGTTAGCATCAGTATTCGGTAAAAGAATTACGAATTCGTCTCCGCCGTATCTGAATACCAAATCATTATCTCCTACACAGCTTTTTAGTTTTTGTGCGGCTTCTTTTAAAACGGCATCACCGAAACTATGCCCCAAAGAGTCGTTAATAATTTTGAATCTGTCAAGGTCCACCAGCATTACACCCATTACTCTAACCTTTGAATCATCCGCTCTGCTTTCCGAAATTACTTTATCAATATAATCATTTAACATATACCGGTTAGGTAGCCCTGTTAAAGAATCATGATATGCTATATATTTGATTTTCTCTTCAGTCTTCTTGATATGGGAAATATCAAGCAAAGTAATAATTGTTGTCGGATTGCCATAGTAAGTTGTAGCCGCTGCATGAGCTTCAACAAATATTATTTTATTATCTCTTCTGACTACTCTAAACTGGCTTATTACATCACTTTTAATCTTTTTGGGATCGTATTGCTCAACTAATGGTCTATCCTCAAAATAAACAATATCGAAAAAACTCATATTATACAATTCTTCTTTTGAATAATCCAAAAGTTTTTCAAGATAAGAATTGGCATAGATAAAATTGTCCTGACACAAGCACACTCCTACCAATGTACTTTCCAGCAGCCCACGGTACCTTGATTCCGCTTCAATAAGCATTCTTTCCGTTTTCTTTCTGTCAGTGATATCCTTAAACACACAAATAACCACCGATTGCCCCATATGCTTCTCTTCAATGGAGTCTGCTTCAACCTCAATTATCGTCTCATCAGGCAAAACAAGTTTTTGTTCAACAAAATCAAGCCTTTCATTTACAAATCTTTTTTCAATATCAAATTTTACTTTATTTCTGAAATCAGGATGAATCAATTCACTAACTTGTCTTCCTATAATATTTTCACTTTCGGATAGTTTCATCATTTGTATAAAAGTCGAGTTAACATAAAGTATTTCTCCGTTTTTATGTATAACAACTCCAAGCGGTGACAAGTCAAATAGCTTTTTATACTGTTCTATTTTATTCTGGAGTTTTTTAGTCATATCTACTTTGAATTTCAAATTTGCACAAGAAACAACCAAAAAGAGAAGCATAATTAACACTGTACTACCTTTATCCACAGCAGGATTTTTAGCAAAGATCAATGCTCCAATTGTCAAAAATCCCATTGCAATCATATAAACTAACAGATGAGTAAATTTTTCAAAAATCAGTGTTGTCGCAAAAAATACAAACAGAAAAACAACAATACTGTTATCTTTAAAATTCTTCAAATATGCCAGGTATAATATTATAAGATTGGCAACACAACAGACAATACTGACTAGTCCGTAAATATTTTTCGATATTATTTTATTTTTATAGGATAAGGCATATATACCTATAAAGGATGCAAAAAAAATAACAGTAAACGTAATAAAAATATACTTATTCAGCGGAATACCCGAAATGGAATTTAACATTCTCCAAATTATTGCTACAATTGGAGAAAATAATGCTCCCAACAGGCATATAGTCCTAGGTAAAAGACTTTCTCTTTTGTTATCAAATTCAAAACCAAATTTATTCATATCCATCCGAAAAATCCCCAATAAAATTATAATACAGGTGCAAAAGAATTTTTATTTACTTGATTTCTCTAAATCAATAAGAATCTACTTAACATTTATCTTTCTATAAACAGAATTATCCGATATCTTCAATCGATATAATAAATAAAAGTTTTAGCTTCTCGAGAAAAATTTAACGTGTTTATTATAACATATTCCCTAACCTCTATCCACTGTTTTTATTACATATTTTTAACAACATAAAATACTCTTAAATGTTAATTTTATTCCGATTTAAACCGATATATAAATTAAGTAGGGATATGCATATATTATGTTAATTTTAATTATTAATACTTTTTACTGTATTATTGGTTTTGTAATCAGATAAAAAATTGTTAACACAGATAGTATGAAAGAATATATACATTTGACGTTCTCTCATATGTCTGGAATATTTCGTCAAACGGAGGAGTTTTTATGAATAACCAAAAACAACATATGTCCAGCAAAAATTTTACCAAAACGCTTATTTACTCGCTATCAACTCTTTTGCTGATATTTCTCATTTTTTCAATATTTACCTTGTATACAGGATTATTTTCATCTTCTGCAACCAAGCCCATTCTTATGGTTATTATAGCTATTGAACTCATATTAACCATCGCATTGTTTGCTACTTTGCACAACTTTTTCAAATCAGTAAATACAGTAAACAAGCAAGCAGAACTTTTGGCTCATGGTAAATTAAATATAAGTGATATACTTCCGGACGAAGTTCGCGGACTCGAAATTTTAGCCAGAGCCTTCAATGACATGAAATCAAATCTGTTAAGTTTTATAGAATTAACCAAAACCAATATAATAACCATTTCCGATGCAATAGATAATGTATCAAAAAGTATGAACAACAGCTATTTGGGTAATGAGCAAATAGCAGTAAGTATGGGAAATGTTGCCGAAAAAGCCCAAGAGCAATCTAAGCTCATGGGAGAGGCTATGGCAAAAATTGATGAAGTGGGAAAAAGAATTGAGAGTATCACTCGCAGTGTTGAAGAAGTAGAAAAATCTGTTGAAAAAACAGTACAAGCAACATCAATCGGCGTGCAAAATTTAGATGAATACTATGAGCAGTTAAATATTATATCCGATAACCTTAATACCACTTCGGATTATATTAAAAAGCTGAATGAGGATATTACCCAAATAGACCAGATAGGAAAATTTATTATACAGATCAGTGAACAGTTAAAACTTTTAGGGCTTAACGCCTCTGTTGAAGCAGCAAAAGCAGGAGAATCGGGGAAAGGTTTCGCAGTGGTTGCCCATGAAATGAATCTATTGTCATCGGCAACAAAAGATAGTATCGGTAAAATAAATTCAATATTGAAAAATATCGAACGCAGCAGTTCTTTTGTAAGCAGCAGTATTGACAGTTGTGTTGAAAGTTATGGTGCCAGTAAAGAAATATTTAACTCAATCAGGGAATCCTTCGAAATTATAAATACCAGTGCCGGTTCTTTAGAGGTGGATATCAAAAAGGTTTTTAGCGAAGTATCTTTGATCAACAACAGCACACATGAAATAAGAGAAAGAAGTGTCCTTCTTCATAAGGCGTCTGATGATATATCCACCAAAACTCAAGAAGTTGCTGCTGTTACAGAGGAAGAGCTTGCAGAGCTTGAAGAAATCAACAATTATACTTCATCCCTGCAAAACATGCTTACAGGTATAGAATATTTGGTAAAAAAATTCCAAACATCGGTTGTCTCGGTTGAAGAAGTCAGTGCGAAACAACTTCATATAACCTTTATATCCCCATTGGACCATGAATTTTGGTACGGTGTTCGTCAAGGTGTTTTATATGCAAAAAAAGTACTGTCCGATAAAAATGTTGTTATAGATTATCACGGTATTCAAAAAGATGTAGGTCCGCAAATAATAAAAGCTACGGAAGAAGCCATCAAAAACGGTTCTGACGGAATAATTGTACCGGGTTTTGTTCCGGAGCTTATTCCTTTGTTAGAAACAGCACATAATAAAGGTATTCCTTTTATGGTATACAACTGTGATTTCCCTGAAAAAACCAAGCGAGTGGCTTATTTTGGTCCTAATGTAAATTCGGCGGGAACTCTCGCGGCACGCCTTATGTCAAAAGCCCTCGACGGAAAAGGCGAGGTGGTATTGCTAACGGGAGGACTTGATGCTTTCGTTCATAAAACCAGAAGGGATACTATTCTTGCTGAGCTAAAAAAACATAAGGGTATAAAAGTTTTTGATGAAGCTCGATGTGCTGATAATCCTGAGCAAACTTACAATACAGTTAAAGAATTTCTCAGAAAAAACAGCAACATTCGTGGTATATTTAATACCGGAGGAACAATGGCTGCTTCGGCAAAAGCTGTAGAAGATATGGGTTTTACCGGAAAAACTTTCATTGTATGCTTTGATTATAACAAAGAAATATATGAATATATCAGAAAAGGTATAATTGCTGCAGCCATTGGCCAGGATCCTTTCGGCCAGGGTCATGACCCTATCGTATACCTATATAATATGCTTGTCACAGGCAAAAAACCTGAGGAAGAAATTATTTGGACACGACTTGAAGTGGTAGATAAAAACAATGTTGATGATTTATTGTAATAATTCAACATTCAGAAACAAAAAGGAAGAGCCTAAATTTCTTAGCTCCTCTTCTTGTCTTTCATTCACAGTTAATATGCTAATTTTTCTAATTTTTACATTCTGTTGCTATATTTTTTAATCATAAATCTTTCTTCCAAGTTCGTCGTCTATTCCGGTTTTCCTGTAAAAATACGTATTGATAACATCTCTCCATTCCTCTGCATGCTCAATCTGGCCTTCAAGTCTATGGAGAACATGCTCGTATATACCGTTATTAACTTTACCCTTAATGCTTTGCCATTGTTCTTTCAGTTTTATTGCCTGTTCCACACCATCAAAATGAGTATTGTAAATATACTGAATGAGAGTCTCTCCCGATTTAAGCTTATAGGTATAAGGAATTCTATGGAAAAAGAGTAAAAGTTCCTGGGGACAAGTATCAATGTTTTCATACATATCCCGCACTTCCTTATGATACTGTCCGGTATAACCGGTACCGGATTTTACTGTACGGTCAACGCCTATAGCTTTGTGGTCGGCACGATGGTATGTTCCCCATTTGTCATATTCATATCCGTCTACGTTAGGACCGTAGTGATGATGAGGATTTACCATCCAGCCTATACCTAAAGGAGACGTGTAACTCTCATAAATATGCCAGGATTTCAGCAGCATATCTGAAACAGTATCCACAACTTCCTTATCGTTGGAAAAGGTTAGCCTTACCCATTCCTCAGCTATTTCCTCCGAAGTTAAATCCGGATTCCATACAAGTCGCCCATACCCATACAGGTTGGACTGTGCCAACTGTAAACCTGTCCAATTGTCATCATCGCCCACATTGGCAACTCCTGCTACCCCTCCATACTTGTTATTGAAAACAGAGCCTCTGACAATCTTTTTAACAGTGGTGCCTTTTCCTCTGGCATAGGTGTCAAAATCCAAAACTTCCTTCCACATAGGAATAAGATAACACAAATGCTTTTGCTGTCCTGTATACTCCTGAGTTATTTGAACTTCAAGATTGACATTTGTCTTTTCAAGTCCTCCAAAGAGAGGCGATACCGGTTCTCTTACCTGAAAATCCATTGGTCCGTTCTTAATCTGCAGTATTACATTATCGTCAAACATCCCGTCCAAAGGCTTAAAATTGTCATAAGCTGCCTTAGCTCTGTCAGTCTTGTAATCTCGCCAATCTTGCATACAGTTATAAACAAAGCATCTCCAAATTACCACTCCGCCGAAAGGTTTTAATGCAGCTGCCAACATATTTGCGCCATCGGCATGATTGCGATTATATGTAAAAGGCCCGGGTCTGAACTCTGAATCGGCTTTTACGAGGAATCCTCCAAAGTCAGGTATATAGCTATAGATTTCTCCGGCTTTATCACACCACCACTTTTTTACCTTTTCATCAAGAGGATCTGCTGTATCAAGACCTCCTATCTCCATGGGGCTTGCAAAATTGATACTGAAATATATCCTAATTCCGTACTCTCTGAATATTTCCGCCAATTTTTTAGCATCAGGAAGATATTCTTTTGTAATGAGTCTTGTTTCGTATTTATGTACATTTACATTGTTAATAACAATACCGTTTATTCCTATTGAACCTAAAAGCCTGGCATAATCTCTGACTCTGGCGGTATCATCTGTAAATTTGTTGTCTTTATAGAAAATGGAGTTTCCTGCATACCCCCTTTCTATACTTCCATCCATATTATCCCAATGATTCAGCATCCTCATTTGAAAATAGGGGTTTTCAATTTTTCGTATATCTCTTATATCCTTTTGCATGCGTAAAAGTCGCAAAAAGGAAAACACACCGTATAGCACACCTTTATCGTTTATACCGGTCAAAACTATATAATCTTTATCTTCTGTTTTAATATTTTTTATAAGAAAACCATCTTCCATAATATCTTTTTGTTCATTTTCACCAACAGCTTTATCTATAATCGGATTTTGTCCCAGTGTGCCAACTGCAATAAAAGACGGTTCTATAGGAATACTTACAATCTCCGGACTAATTCCAAGCATATTCTCTATACCTATAATCAGTTCTTTCACAGCGCATTTAATTAATGGGGTATCCCCAAACTTCACTATATTCGCACACCATTTACGGTAGATATTTTTCAGCTCCACATCTTCCAGCTTTCCATACTCCAGCCAACAGTAATAACCGTTGTCCTTCCTTCTCTCCATTATTGCATCAGTATTGTTCATACTTGCCTCCTCATCTTATAAGATAAAAAACTAAAAGTGATTTTTATGTCAAAACTCATCCAAATACTTTTCCAATGTTTTTCTAACGGCATGTCGTTCTGATATCATTTCTTTTACAAGGCCCTCAACTTTTTCACCCAATCCTGCTGCATAAAGGTTAATGCCAAAAAGCTTTTCATTAGACAAGAACGGTCTCAATTTGTCGCCTACCGAATCTGCATTTCCAAATTCAATTCCTAAGACATAGCTTTTAAGCTCATCCATCATCGGGTCAGGACTTAGCTCCATATACTCACCGCAATCATCCAAGCCCATTAAATACCTGCACCATCCTGCTATTACAAGAGGAATATATAAGAGATTTTTAACATCCAGGTCCGGCCTCTGAGCGTATGTCTTTATTGTTTCACCGAATCTTACGGGTATTTTCTGTGATGTGTCGGTAGCAATCCTTTGGGGCGTATCGGGAATAAAGGGATTGGGAAGTCTTACATTTATTACTTCATCAAGAAAATCCTCAGGATTTATTATTCCGGGATCAGCAGCAACAGGTAGACCTTCCGCACACCCTATTTTTTCTATCAATTTTCGCAAATGCTTATCCTTCATTTCCTCAGCTATAGTTTGATAACCCATAAGACAGCCGAATATTGCAAGTGCAGTATGAAGCGGGTTAAGACATGTTCCCACCTTCATTTTTTCTGCCAAATTTACCGTATTCCTGTCGGTAAAAATTACTCCTGCTTCTTCTAAAGGCATTCTTCCGTTTGGAAAACTATCTTCAATGACAAGGTACTGTGATGGTTCGGTATTTACAAAAGGCGCAATAAAAGTCTTTTTATCGGTACAAATTATTTCAGTGCTCTCGAAGCCAATACTATTCAGGGCATTTTTCACTTTTTCCGAAGGTCTTGGAGTTATTTTATCAATCATAGACCAGGGAAAAGATACTTTCAGTGGATTATTCAAATATTCCAGAAATTTCGGGTCTACAAAGCCTCTATCAACCCACTCATTAACAATAGTAACAATCGATTTTTTAAGAATTTCCCCATTTTGAGAACAGTTGTCCATACTGACAAGAGCAATGGGAATCTCTCCCCTTATGTATCTTACATATAGCAGTGAGGCAACTTTTGATATTATGTGCTTTGGACAAGCCGGTCCGTTTTCTATATCCAATCTTACATCAGGATAAAAATTGCCGGATATATCGTATAGAGCATATCCCTTTTCAGTAATGGTAAAGCTAACCATTTGCAGTGAAGGTTCACTAAATATTAGTTGCAGTCTATCCCAATCATTTTTTTCTTTTGCGTCACCTTTTAAACATTCCGCAACGCTGCCTATCACCCTTTTTTTAAGGCTCCCGTCAGAATTCATAACAACCAGCAGCCCTAAATTATCATAGGCCCTGTATATCTTGTCCACAACCTCCAAATTATAAGTTACAACGGCTATAATTCCGGTATCGCTCTTTCCTTTTTCCAATAATGTATCCTGTAATACGGCGATAAAGCCTTTAAATAGATTTCCACCTCCAAAGTGTACCCATGTGGGATTCTCTTTCGTCTTACAAACCATTTCATCAATATCGTACTTGGGTAGTTCAATATCTGCCTTCTCCCACAATGTATAATCCTTTAAAGCATGCTTGCTTAATTTCATGCTCCATCTCACCATCCTTACAGGAATAATTATATAATAAAATTTGCCATTTTCATTGTATTTATTTCTTATAATATTTTAAATATTGCTGCACAACCTTATCCGAATTAACCGTTGAATCACCTTCATTTAAGCATAAAAAACTTCCACTTAAGTTTTGCTGCAACACCCATAAGTGTCCTCCGCAAAAAAGTGGAAGTATTTTTCATCTCTAGATGCTACATTTTACAAATCCATTTTTTATTCTGCTGCTGCCAATTCATAAATAGCTGTAATTGCCTTTTTGTCCAAGGGTAAGAAACCTCCGGTTTTACCGTCTCCTATGCCTAATTTTTCTACAAGGAGAGGTATATCCTCTTTCTTTGCACCTAACTCTTTAAAATTAATAGGCATTCCTATGGAAGAAAAGAATCGCTTTAATGCACTTATTCCTTCTAAAGCCGTTGCTTTTGGATTTTCAAAATCCATCTGGCATCCGAATACTCTCACAGCCATCTGAGCAAACTTCATACAGTCATGGTGTTCTACCACATAGGACATCCATGCAGGAACTATAACTGCCAGACCTGCACCATGGGCACAGTCATATAAGGCTGACAGTTCATGTTCTATCATGTGACTGTTCCAATCCTGCTCTCTTCCTACACCCACAAGGTTATTGTGTGCCACCATGCCTGCCCACATGATATTTGCCCGGGCTCCGTAATCATTAGGATTTTTTATTGCCTTTGGAGTCTCATTTACCATTGTCAATAATACCGCTTCACACAACCGGTCGGTAAACTCTACTTCTTTTGTATTGGTAAAATAGCGTTCAAATACATGGGCCATGATATCCACTGCACCGCACGCTGTCTGATATGCCGGAAGTGTCATTGTAAGTTCCGGATTCAAAATTGAAAACTTGGGACGAAGACATTCGCCACCGGCACCTCTTTTGAGCATACCCTCTTCTTTAGTAATAACAGTATGCGGAGACCCTTCACTGCCAGCAGCTGCTATGGTCAAAACAGTACCTATCGGCAGAGCTTCCTCTGGCGATTTGCCACTGAAAAAATCCCAAAAATCTCCATCATATAATACCCCCATGGCAATAGCCTTTGCAGAATCGATAACACTTCCTCCTCCGACTGCCAGGATAAAGTCCACCTGTTCTTTCCTGCATAGGGATATACCTTCATATACCAGACCGCTTCTTGGATTGGGCTTTACTCCTCCCAGTTCCACATAGGATATATTTTCCTGTTCCAAAGACCTTTTAACTCTGTCCAAGAGTCCCGATTTTTTTGCCGATTCACTGCCGTAATGAAGCAAAACCTTCTTTCCTCCGAATTTTGCAACATATTTTCCCGTCTCGTTTTCCCTCTGTTTACCAAATACAAAATAGGTCGGACTGCAAAAATCAAAATTATTCATAACCCACTTCTCCTTTTTTTATAAAGTTGTATAACATTATAAAAATTTGATTAGTTTCAAAATCAATTCCTTTACATTCCGGTTTGCCGATACAGTTTTATTTTATCTTCTATTCAGATGTTTATAACGCAAATAACAGTTCTTTTCTTAAAATCGGCATACAGTTTTAAAGATTTTGCAGAACTAAACTCATAAACTTTAATGATGTCTGAATAGGTTTCAGCATTAGGAACAATATCTTTTAAAACTGAAATTTCATCCCTGAAAAACTCTTTCCTGAAAATTTCGGTGCCGTTTTGTTCTGTGCCCATAACTGCCACATAAAACATCTCTGTCTCCACAATATCCTGAAACATATGACTGCCATAGGATAATTCGGGAATAAATCCTATTTCCGTATCTGCATATTCGCATAAAATTTTAAAATTGGATATATCCGAAAACACAACCGGAACACCCAAATCCGGGGATGAAGTTCCAATACGTCCGGGACTTACAAGCATAAGTTTTTTATCGGTTCCTGCATAATATTTGTTAATTTTAGATATCACACTGCAAATTGAACTTTTCTGATTATAAGGATAGCAGTGATACTTTTTGGAGTCAATCCACACAACAACATCAATATCTATTTTTGACGAATTCCCCATAAATGTTTGATTGACTTTAAGCAGGGTTTTGTCTTCCTCAATCTCCGGAATTTCCTGATTGGTAGCATTCTGCCATACTGCCATAGGTCTGCACTGGAGAATATTTACGGTAAAGGCTCCATCTTTTCTAAAATTAATTGTATATTCAATATCTACCGGATTTCCGTAATGTTCCTCAAGGGTGGACAAGATATCTTTCATCATCTTCATAAGCTCTTTTTTCTTAACTATTTCATCACAGGATACAAAAAGAATACTTCTTGGCCTTCCGCTTTCATAAAACATTCTCTCGGTTTCATAATCATGCTCACAAATAAGCTTCAAATACCAGTCGGGAAGTTCAGGAATCAAATCGCTTACCGAAATCTCTCTAACCTCATTTTTTTGCAGATCGATAACATCCATTCTTCGCTGTGAAAAACGGTGTTTGTCACTGGATCTTATTAAGGTAGTACTTTGGGGAGAATCCAAATTTACCAGTCTGGGATAATCAACACCCGTCCTGTCAACCGCCTTTGTACCCAAGCCCGCAACTAAACGCAATAATCCTGCCTCAGCACTGAGTTCATCACTCCAGCGGTATACACTATAAGAAAATCCCACTCCTGCAGCACAAGGCATATAATACTTGTCAAATTTCGTTCCGCTGACACGCTGAACCAGAATTGCCATTTGCTCATCCATTTTATCCAATCCTCGCTGTTTGCGGTATTCCAAAGCCGACTTGTCCATTGTGCTGGCATATACCCTTCGCACTGCGTCTTCAAATCGCAATAGCCTTTCTTCGGGACCGCAGGCATTCACACAGAAAACCGACTCATATTTTCCCGCAAAAGCATTTCCAAATCCGTCTTCAAGGAAACTGCTCGAACGCACAATGATAGGAATTTGTCCGAAATAGTCCAGCATTCTCCTGAATTGAGCCCGAACCGATTCGGGAAATTTACCGTTTAATATGGCATTTCTCAATTCCTCTGCCTTGCCAAAATAATGTTCCTCACTGCGCTGTAAAATACGCAGTTTCCAAAGTTTATTTTCCACAATATAGGAATAGAAAATGTCTGTTCCAATATAATAAGAATCTTGAGGTTCTAAATATTTACCATACTCAGGCAGGTAGTTTGCAACCATTTTTCTTGCCAAAAGCATCCCACAGGCTTTTCCTCCAATTGTTCCGGTCCCGATCATTCTTTCTTTGATATAAAAGTAATCCTCAGGGCTAAATTCTTCTTTTATCAGAGAAGCCATCTTGTTATCCCGTGTCATCATGCTACGAATTATTTTATTTACTGTCAAGTCTGTAATTTCTCCCCGATAATAAGACACCTTAGCTTCTCTGAAAAACCGGTCATAGCTGTCAATATTCTGTTCCGACTGTAGCCTTTGCTCATTATGAATGAGGTTATAGTAATCGGCCAAATCTACACTTGTGGTCAGAGATTCCAATTCGTTGTCGTCATTTAGCCTGTAAGGTAAATACATATCCGGTAAATATCGATTCCATACTTTTATGGGATGTATAAAGGTATCCTTTTCATTGGAATGTACATCAATAAACAATTGGGTGGTTTCCTGAATGCGGGCAATTGTTGCAAAATCATGATGACCTCTTAATACCGGAAACAGTGCCACCGTATCAAGTTCAAACAAATAGGGACAGGTTACACAAAAGAAATTTCCCATCATAAGGTCTGTAGACCAGGCAACTTGCAGATCCGAGAGAGAGTCAAACACATAAAAGGCCTCGGTTCCTTCTTTCTTGATTATATTGTGTACCTCAACCGTAAAGACTTCAAAACCTCGATTGGCATTTAACTGGTAAATCTTAAGACCTTCCCGATATTCCAATAAAGGTTCATGACTGGAAAAACGAATATAAATTATATTTCTTTTATCCTCTATAGATTGATCTACAAAGGGTTCAACTATTCTTTTAAAGTCATTTAGACAAGTTACCTGAATGACTACATTATCTCCAAGTCTGATATTGTCTAAAACCTTGTCCAAACTTGGTATACCCGATTTGATCCTTTCAAAAGCAGACATATATCCCTCTCATTTAGTTTTTTATTATATTTACCTACCTTTTTGTATGATAAAACAGGTAAAAGATCATTATAAAAAAATTATAATTTTCTTTTTCATTTATATTATACATAATTATACATATCATTATATCATAATATAATGCAATATAATAAAATACTTTACCTATAAATGTAAAAAAAATTATAGTCAGTCTACAACTTATTTTCCCAGGTTAAAATTTAAAATCTTTTCTATTCCATTATAAATCAAATGTTAACAATAATTCTGCCCTTTAGCTTACACATCAAAAAAAGTAACACTATATATTTAGTTTACATAATATATATCGAGGTGATTATTATGCCAAATGGAATGCACAGCCATAGATTCATGGGAAGAACCACTTTCAATGACGGCCATGTTCACGGATATTCCGGCATGACCAGCCAAAATCCCGATATTCCCGGTCATATGCATTATATAACCGGGGAAACCACCTTTGAAGACGGCCATATACATCGTTACAGTTTGCAAACAGGCCCCAGCATACCCGTTTATGGGGGGCATATACACTATTATCAGGCTGCAACATCTTTTAATGACGGTCATGTTCACTATTTGTACGGATATACAAGTATATACAATCAATAACCTGGCTTAAATTTCACTGGTACTCATATTAACCCAACACACTATGTTAACGTAAAGCATAAGATAAATATTATAACGATTTGAAAGGAATGAGATATATGCAGAATGGAAGCACTCCCAATCCATATTATCATTACATTAATTTTCCTATGAACTACGTTTTTCAGCCTTTTTTATATCCATACCCAAACAATTGTCCAATGCCATACATGAATTATATTAACCAAAATCCTTATTTTGATGAAAATATTAAAAAGCACTCCATAAATTTAAAGGATTTCGGCCCGAACCCCTTTTCCGTTAATATCGAAGAAGCTGCTAAGCAAAACAATAACTTCCGTTTGGCTTTGTGGACCGGAAAGCATTTGCAGATAACTTTAATGAGCATCAATCCCGGAGAAGATATAGGTTTGGAAATCCATCCCAATTTAGACCAGTTTATACGCATTGAACAGGGACAGGGAATAGTCAAAATGGGAGACACAAAAGAAAATCTGGATTTTCAGGCCAAGGTATATGAGGATTACGCATTTGTCATACCGGCCGGAAAATGGCACAACCTAATCAATACCGGTAATATCCCTATAAAGTTATACTCCATTTATGCACCACCTCAACACCCTAAAGGTACGATTCACAAGACAAAGGCAGATGCAGAAGCTGCAGAGAAAAATCATAATCAAAATTCATAAAAGCACTAAGCAGAATCAATAAAACAGCTTTCAAAAAACTTGAAGGCTGTTTTATTCATCTATTTCTCGTTTTTATATGTTCCCTTTAATCCAAACAAAGTTACATTTTCGCTTTGTTCTCTTCTTGAAGCCTTTTTGCAAGCATTGTATTGCGCTGTTGTATTTTACTGTTGGACACGGCAATTCCTATTGCTTTTTTTGAGCCCACCAGTACGAATACACTTTTGGCTCTGGTCACACATGTATATAACAGATTTCTTTGCAGCATCATGTAATGCTGCATTGTAAAGGGGGCTACTACTATTTTGTATTCACTGCCCTGGCTTTTATGCACAGTAGTGGCATAGGCCAGCACAACCTCATCCAATTCGGTGACATCATATTCTACTTCATTTCCGTCAAAATTTATTGTTACCGTTTTGTCCTCCATATCTATTCTGCTTATTATTCCTATATCACCATTAAAGACATTTTTGTCGTAATTATTTTTAACCTGCATAACTTTGTCCTTTAAGCGGTATATCGTACCGCCGTACTTTATTGTCACATCACCGGGATTTAAAGCTTCCTGCAAGATATTGTTGAGGTTTTGTGCCCCCACTTCCCCTCTCTGCATTGGACACAGCACCTGTATGTCATTTATGGGATCAACCTTATAATAATCGGGTAAACGTTTGGAACACAGGCTTTTTATTGTCTCAGCAATTTTAGTCGGTTCTTCTTCCTGAATGTAGAAAAAATCACTGTTTCGCCCACCTTTTAATATGGGCATCTCTCCCTTGTTAATTCTATGGGCATTTGTTATAATGGCACTTCCCAAAGCCTGGCGGAAAATCCTCGTTAGTTTGATAACCTTTACAATACCGGAATCGATTATATCCTTGAGTACATTTCCCGCTCCCACTGACGGCAGTTGATCCACATCCCCCACCAAAATCACAATTGTTTCATTGGCCACAGCTTTTAAAAGGTTGTACATTAGAACAATATCCACCATAGAAGTTTCATCAATAATCAATACATCGCAATCTAAAGGATTTTCAGAATTTTTTTGGTATCCTTCAGCCGGTTTGAATTCAAGAAGACGATGGATGGTCTTAGCTTCCATGCCTGTAGTTTCAGACATTCTTTTAGCTGCACGGCCTGTAGGTGCTGCCAGCAAAACCTTCAATCCCATCTTTTGATATACTTTAATAATAGCCAAGGTAGTTGTAGTTTTCCCTGTACCGGGTCCTCCGGTTAATACCATGAACTTTGAAGCAGCTGCAGTTCTAATAGCCTCCAACTGAACTTCATCATAGGATATATTGTATTCCTCCTGGATCCGGGTAACTATCCGATCAATATTAATTGCTGATATTTTGCTTTTCTCAGAGAGAATTTCCCTAATTCTTTTGGCAACACCGGTCTCACAGTAATAAAGGGTGGGAAGATAAACGGCATTATCTTCATCGAATATTACAATTTTCTCCTCAATCATCCTGTCAAGGGTGGCATTTACTAAACTCTCTTCTGCTTCGAGCATCTTCACTGCTTCAGCCACAAGCTGTTCCCTTTTTAAATAACAATGTCCGTCATTCGAAAGCTCGTTCAGCACATAAATAATCCCCGACTTGCAACGTTCAAAGGAGTTTTTCTCAAAACCAAGCTGTTGAGCTATCTTATCAGCGGTTTTAAAACCGATTCCCCATATATCGTCAGCAAGCCGGAAAGGGTTGCTTTTAACGATGTTTATACTCTCATTTCCATAAGTCTTATATATTTTTACAGCATAGGCCGTCGATACCCCATTGCTTTGGAGAAAGAGCATAACGTTTTTTATTTCTTTCTGTTCCGCCCAGGCTTTTTTAATCATATCCACCCGTTTTTGCCCAATGCCTTCCACTTCAAGCAGAGCATCGGGATTTTCTTCTATTACTCGGAGGGTATCTTCCTTAAAATGTTTGACAATGCGACGGGCATAAACAGGACCTATGCCTTTTATCAGGCCGCTGCCCAGGTATTTCTCTATCCCTGCTATGGTAGCCGGAACTGTCTCCTGATAGTCAATGGCATTAAACTGCCTGCCGTATTTGCTGTCAAACTTCCAGTTTCCTTTTAACTTAAGTGTTGAACCGACATTAACGGCCGCAAGATTCCCCACAACGGTTACAAGGTCAGAAAAACCATGGGATTTTATTTTTATGACACAAAACCCGTTTTCCTCATTTACATATGTAATTCGTTCAACAACTCCACTTAAATATTCCATAGCTACCTACAACTCTTTTACATGACTTTGAAATCTTTTTGAAGTTTTTCATACTGTATCGGAAGACTTTATATTAATAATGTAAAACAATTCCTGATAGTATATTCTAATTATACTATCTCCCATCCAGATTGTCTATAATGCTATGGTTTAAGGATTTTTCCAAGTTTATTTGAAAAGTATTTTCTCTCAAATATCCTATAAATTTTCAGTATCCAGCAATTTAACAGCATATAAAAAACGCCGTACACTAACTACGGCGTTTTTGACGATAAATATAATCGTTTTTCGGATATTTTCTAAAAACTCGGATTCCAACCGCCCAATACATTAATCTTTGTATAATTTGCTGCCTGGGCCGCAGTCAACTGAGGCCTTGAACTATTTTTAGCAGCACCGCTTCCCCAGCTGTTATATTCATAGAAACGTCCATGGGACGGGTCAACTCCCGACATTGATGTCCATCCTTCTGTCTTGATATGTGCATCCATGTAGCAATTGATATAAGCCACTGCAGGTTTATTTACATCAGTACCGTTCGGGCACCATGGTCTGCCAAGCCATACGCTGTTTGCTGCTGTGCCCCATTCACAGGTTAATCTGCAATTGATAAATACAAAACCATAGGGTGCTGAAGCGTCTGTTCTTGCTGCTGTGATATATCCGTTATTGGTTTTACTGCCTCTGTTTAACGAACGGATTTCGCATTCTTCAAATACCGCCTGGCTGCGTCCGAATATAAAGTCAACATCTCCTTCAATCAGGCATTTATAGAAATATTGTGTACCACCATCACACAATAATGTATCCTGGTTACCGCGGAAAATACAATTGTTAAATTTAATCCTGTTACCGGTTGCACTGAGGGCAACTGCCTGTTCATTGCTGTTTCCCTTTTCTTCAAAGGAATTCATAAAGGTAATATTGTGAACAGTAATATCACTGCCCTTTATAAATACCGAAGCACTTCCGCTGGTGCCATAAGTCCCTCCACTGCCATTGCTTTTTCCGTTGTAATTATCATAGTGAATAATAACATTTTCTTTAGATTCTCCTATAATGGTAAGGTTTGAAATTCCATTAGGTATTGTAACAACCTCTTTATAATTTCCGTTCTTTATGTAAATAGTTTTGGCATCGGAACTTTTTGATCCTAAGCTATTTACGGCAGCCTGAACCGTTGTATAATTACCTCTGCCGCTTTTATCTACAATAATTGCTCCAGCTGGAATAGTTGTAGAAGAACTTGGAACAGGAGTTTCGTTTTTCGGTGTTGGTGCAGGTGTCTGAGCTGTTGTCGGGTCAGGTGTCGTAACAGGTTCATTGGTTGACATTACTTTTAAATAATCAACATTCGGTCCTCCGTCGGCAGTAATAGCTGTGGCCCTGATTAAGTTGTCTCCTTGGTCAAGTTTAACTACAATATAGCTTTCGCTCCAGCCTGTCCATGAACCTGTCGGATTAAAATCCAAACTGTTCCGTGCAATCTTTTTATTAACACTTATTGACATAGCCCGGTTGGTATTTGCTCCATTTGCATATCTGAAAATAAGTTTATAAGCCCCGTTTTTAGCAACATTAACCTTCCACTCCACATAACTTCCGTATTCATTATTGTAATTTACATAACCGCTGCCGGAAAAACCGGAATGGATAGTCTCCAAAAAAGAATTGTAAAGTGCAGCATCCTCTGCCTCATATATTGCTTCTTCTTGAGGTGCAGGCGTTGTCAAGGGTCTAGTTTTTTCGGCCGGAAATTCGGAGATTAATCCCAAAAGATAACTTTTAATGAAAGCATAATCTATTGAATTCACTGAATTTTCTGCGTTAACATCGCCAACCACTTCCCCGTTTAAAACAGGAAAGTTGGATCTAATTCCTATAAGATAAGACTTCATTATTGCATAATCTATTGAATTTACACTGCCATCTCCATTAAGGTCCCCGTACATTGCAGAAACATCATCGGCTGCCAATCCGCTGTTCGGATATATGCTAAAAGCCATTCCCAATACAATTAAAAGCACCAGTAACCTTTTCATCATTATATCCCCCTTGTAAACTATAATCACACATTAGTCAAGTTAAACAAATAAAAATATAGCCTTGCTATATAAAAAATTCATTAAAAAGCATAATCAATTTTAATTTATAATTTTATGCAGTATTTTTCACTCATACTTTAATTATACTTGTACCTAGATAATTTAACCAGATGGAAATTAAAATGAATTGTAAGCGAATTTTTCAATTGAGTTAATGCTATAGACAAAAAAGAATTTTCTAAATATCTGATGTTACATTTTAGAATTTTCTCAAACGTGCTGTACTTTTGAAACTTTATAGTTTATCCATAAAAATAAAATTTATATCCTAGTCATACAATTACGTTTTTTCTAAAAAATCTCTTAAAGACTACTTATTACTTATTCATCTCCATAATAAAGTAAGGTTCTGCAATATAGTCAAAATTAACTTTTGTAACAATATCTCTTCTACCAAGCGATCCATGAGCATCAAATGCTTCCTTGATCAATTCTATTAACTCATCCTTTTGGTTGAAAAAAACATTGGTGCTTCTATTTTTGTTATTCTCCAGTACATCTCAGTACCAGTAAAAAGTCACCTATGCTTTTTCTATAAGCTTCTATTTTAATTACTCTTTTCTGCCAGACAAGTGCATAAAATAAAGGTATTTCTGAATCATAGTACCCTCGACCTTCCAAGGCTACCAAAAAGATATCGCGTTCTCTGTCTATTGTCCATTCCCAAGGCTCAATAGGATCATTGGTAAATACACTTTTAAAGCCATATGAATTAAATATCTCCTTATCTGCTTCAGATATCTTTTCATTTATAAATGCCATTACTTTTACCCCCGACCTCTTCTCTGTTACTTTTTTCCTTTCGAATATTTTATATTAATTGTTCAAACTTGTAAACTGTTCCTATTACATACTAAATATTCTTATGTTACAATTAACAATAAAATATCATATTAGTTATTTCGTATATTTTACTTATTTTTAATTGCAAAAACTGTTAAATATAATACATTTGCACTTGCAAACAGATAATAAATCTTTTCATCCTATATTATATGAAGTTCTATATAGTTTTGTATAACGAAATAAATAAAAACCGGGGGTAATTAACTTGAAAAGATGTTTTTCAGTTTTACACTCACTTTGGATTTTTACTTCTTTAATAGTTCTAGGAATTTTAGTACATAAATTTTTTCCAAACTATAATGATAATGAATTTCCACTTTTTACTGACTTTATGCTTATTATTTTCCTACCGTGTTATTTTTCCTTGACATGGTTAATTGTTCATATAACCAATTTGATCCTAAAAAATACTATAACAAAGTTAGTTATAGGTTTTGCAGCTTTATCAGCAGCCTTTGCTTTTTCCATATTCATTATGGAATTTAGTATGATTTTCAGAATAATAGCTTCTTCATTAGGTTTTATTGTATCTATAGTCTACTACGCCTTAACTGTATTAATATATAAAATGAGCAAAACCAAAGCATCCATGCAAAATACATAGGAATTAAATTTTTGCATGATGCATTTTTTCTATCAGATAAAAAGCCGGGATCAATTGAACTTCCCGGCATATTATCATTTATTATATTCCCTTTGTATAACCAATAATTTTTTTAAGCATTAATATTCTACTCTGTTTTTACCCCGGCCAATTTAGCCTGTTCCCGTACATAAGAAGCAGCCTTTTTATAGGTTTCAAAATCCGGCAGATGCTCTACAAAGAGGGTAGTATCCGGACCTAATTCCTCACATAATTTTGCAACCTTTTGATAATTCACAATCCCTTTTCCGGGCATTGTTTCACGAATTATTGTTGTGTAGGCATTTTCCATTATTACATCTTTTCCGTGTATACTTTTTATGTAAGGCCCCAACTTTTTAAAGCATTCTTCTATAAAGTCATCACAGAATAGGTATCTTTTAGGACAATTTATCATATTGACATAATCCAAATGTACACCAAAGGCCTCTCTGTCCACATCACGAATCAATTGTAAATATTCGTCCGGTGAATCGGGCGCCATCCACGGCATTGTCTCAATGGTATAAAAGGTCCTTTTGGGCTTTACTGCATCTATTGCTTCCCGGATGGAATCCACTATCAAAGCATAAGTATCTTTCGAATAGTTCTCGGCATAGAAACCATCCCAAATTTCACCCCTGCTGCCTGTGACGTTTACGCAGCAGTTAGCACCAAGTTCTTCTGCCAGTTCCAACTGTTTCTTACAGTATTCCATTGCCTCTTTACGTTCTTTATCGTCTATAGCAATAATATTTCTCCATACACCAACTTCACCAATTACAATATCATGCTGTTTTGCACATTCAAGATATGCTTGCTTTTCCTCTTTGCTTGCAGTATAATCCACAGGCGCCAATACTGCCCTGTAGCCCAGTTCTTTCACCAGTTGATACCATTCCTCAGGATTGTTATATGGTCTTTCAATAGCTCCGCCAATTCTCATACCTATTTCTCCTTTTACCCAATTTATGAATTAAAATTACATTATTTTATTCTTGTGCCATATTACTGACGGGTCAATGTGCGCAAGATCCGGTGAACAGGTCTTTGCCATAACTCCTGCCAATTCTTCTGTCATTTTCAGAATCTTATCTTTTACACCTTCTGCTCCTTTTTCAGAAAGAGGTTTCATAATGGCTCTGCCTACTGAAACTGCTGTTGCACCTAAAGCCAATGCTTTAAAGGCATCCATACCGCTTACAATTCCGCAATCCACAAAAACAGGAATTTTACCGTCAACTAATTTTGCTATCTTAGACAATATCATTAAAGGAGGAACAGCGTATTTCATAATTCCATGGTGATGGGACACAACAATACCCTTTGCATCAGCCTCTAAAGCTTTATACGCATCCTGTTCACTCAAAACCTCTTTTATTATAAAGGGCAATTTTGTGGCTTTTATAAACTCTCTTATTTCGCTAAGAGATTTAGAGGACATTTTTAACCCGAAAACATTGTCATATTGCCCGTTTTCCGCAAAAGAATGGTCCACATCCATACCAACTGCCATTACTCCGCATTTTTCTGCATGCTCAATTCTGCGGAAGATATAATCATTGTCGGCATAAGGTTTAATAATTTTTATTGTCTTAGCTCCGGTTGCGACTATACTTTCAAGTTCCGCTTCATCCCCCATGCCAACCCAGGTAACCGCATTTGCAGCCAATGCTCCTCTTGCCATTTCCGCCATTCCGTTTTCACATACATTGTGCAAATGGGATAGTGCAGCTGTCATAATAGGCGTATCAAAGGTTTCTCCATATAATTCAAGCTTTGTAGAAGGTATTACCGAATCTATATGTCTCATTTCAACCAAAAGTGAATCAAAATATTCCCTGGTTATCTCATCAGAGTTTCCCATATTCTTAATTTGTTCCTTGTTCTCCATTTATATAGCTCCTTCCGATAATAATTTAAATCTTTCTTCTACATCCTCTTTAAAAATCCTGCAAATAATTCGTTCTTATTTTGTGGCAGAGTCAGTTTAGGTTATTAGTCCTTATTTATTATTAGCAATAACATTCCAATAATACTCAAATCAAAAACTTAGTTTTTAAGGATGCCATCTGCCATTTTAATGATTTACATATAATATTGTTCAGTTTTTATCTGTAATAGTAAAAGCAAAGAAAACCTTCTTACAATCTCAGTTTTGCCATTTCACTTTTTATCAATAATATTTATATATAATTCTTTTGAGTACCTATATCCACCGTTTTCAATACTACTTAGTTATCTGCCAAGCTAAACTTCACCCGACAAGGTTTTGGAATTTATTGAACTATTTAAAAAATCACTTAGATACATCTTATTTAAGAAATCTATTCCGCTTTTTGTTTTAAAGTAGTTGTCACGGATTTTATAAATTGTATCTTTATCCATATTTTCTTCGTGTATATTTATCAAAAAATCGGCTTCAACAAGAATTTGAAAATCCACATCGTCAATGGCTGTATAAGTATGATGATGTCCAACAAGATGACACACCCTCAATATAACCTTTTCACTATATCCCAGCTTTTGCAAAAATTCCTTCGCAATGGAAGGCCCTTCAATTTCTTGGTATTTTCCCGCGCTTGAATTGTATTTTTGCTCACTGACCTTTATTCCAATATCATGGACAATTGCTGCCAATTCCAATACTTCCTGTTTTTCAATCTCAAGCTTTTCCATCTCACCGATTGTTTTTGCAAAGCTGTATACTTTCATAAAATGATTGATTCTTTTTACGTCTCCTGCGTAATATCTTATCATTTCATTTATTAATTCACTCTTTTTACACATTATCCTTTCCTCCTCATCTTTTCACAAAAAATATTTTTAATATAGTTTTTATCAATTGCTCAACAAAGATAAAACAAAAAAGCAAAGGGCTTTTTTTAGCTCCTTCGCTTTCTCAACCTTCATCCATAAGGTGGAACACTCCCCTGACAATCATCTTTAGATTGTCAGGAAAATTAACACCACTATATTTATTATGCCATAAACATTGCTATGTCGTCATCCACATTTCCTATGCCGGCTATACCGAAAGTATCCACAAGAACTTTTGCCACGTTTGGTGACAGGAATCCGGGTAATGTCGGTCCAAGGTGGATATTTTTAACACCTAAATACAACAGTGCCAAAAGTACAATTACAGCTTTCTGCTCGTACCAGGCAATGTTATATGCAATTGGAAGCTCGTTTATATCATCTAACCCAAATACCTCTTTAAGCTTTAAGGCAATAACTGCAAGGGAATAGGAATCATTACACTGTCCGGCATCCAAAACTCTTGGAATACCGTCTATATCTCCCAATGGAAGTTTGTTGTATCTGTATTTGGCACATCCTGCAGTAAGAATAACCGTGTCCTTAGGAAGTTTTTCTGCAAATTCCCTGTAGTAGTCCCTTGATTTCATTCTGCCGTCACAGCCGGCCATAACAAAGAATTTCTTAATTGCACCGGATTTAACCGCATCAACAACCTTGTCTGCCAAAGCAAGAACCTGCGCGTGAGCAAAACCGCCTACAATACTTCCGGTTTCAATTTCTGTCGGTGCTTTGCATTTCTTAGCCATTTCAATAATCGGAGTAAAGTCCTTTCTGCCGTTTTCATCGGCTTCAATATGTGTGCATCCCGGATAACCCGCAGCACCGGTGGTGAATATTCTCTTTCTCACTTCTTCATTCTTTGGCGGTACAAGACAGTTTGTTGTAAATAAAATCGGTCCGTTAAAGGTTTCAAACTCTTCAATCTGCTTCCACCATGAACTGCCGTAGTTCCCGACAAAATTCTCATACTTTTTGAAGAAAGGATAATAATGTGCCGGAAGCATTTCACTGTGTGTATACACATCAACACCCGTTCCTTTTGTCTGTTCCAGTAGTTGCTCAAGATCGCTAAGATCGTGCCCGGAAACCAATATACCCGGATTCTTCCCAACGCCAATATTAACGCTTGTAATTTCGGGGTTCCCATACTTTGATGTATTGGCTTCATCAAGAAGTGCCATTGCAGTTACACCAAATTGACCCGTTTTCATAGTCAGAGCCACCAGGTCATCGGCAGATAAAGTGTTGTCCAATGTAGCTGCCAAAGATTCATATATAAAGTCATATATCTCAGCCTTTTCTTTACCCAAGTTAAGTGCATGATATGTGTAAGCTGCCATACCTTTTATCCCGTATGTTATTAATTCCCTCAAAGAGCGGATGTCTTCATTCTCAGTAGCCAATACACCTACTTTCGAGGCTTTTTCAAGCATAGATACCCTGTCGGTCACTTCAAAGTTTGCCGCATCTCCAAGTTGAATGCCGGAAACTTTATTTTTCAAATCGTCTCTTATGGAAAGCATTTTTCTTATCTGTTTTTCTATAGATGCCTCATCGAAATTGGCATTGGTAATGGTTATAAATAGGCTTTTCAATACTTCATGATTTACAGTTCCAAGGTCTACTGCAGCCAGTTTACCTTTGACAACTATCTCAGAAATTCCTTTTACCGTATAAATCAATAAATCCTGCAGCTTTGCAACTTCCTCGCTTTTGCCGCAAACACCTCTGATTTCACATCCTGTACCCTTTGCACATTCTTGACATTGATAACAAAACATACTCATAATAACAGACCCTCCTTTAATAGTTTTTCGATACGGGAGCTTATCAATAATGTCGCCATAAAAAGTCACATAAACCGTTAAGTTTAAGTACTGTTCTACAAGTAATCCATCAAATATACAAAAAATTTTGTAGACGTAATGTATATCATCCACAATAGTCCTCTGTAGTTTTTCATTGCCTAAAGTGATGTTAAGTATTTGTTTAACACCATTTCGCTCACCGTTAGTTATAGTATAATACTTTTAAATAACATATTCTGTTGCAAAAACAACAAAATGAAATTTTTTATAATAATCCTATTGAAATACTCATATTGATAGAATTCACACTGTAATAATTTAATAATGCTTCACAACATTTTATCTTTTAAATTATCAACCAAAACCAAATATAAGTAATTAAATCAACTTTCGCAGGAAACAACTGATAGCTTTGCCTTGATATGAACAGGCAAACAAGTGACAAAGTAGTTGAGAAACTCGTTGACTGTTTCCTTTGTCAAAAGCAGTTTTTCCTGTAAAGTAGTTTTTAAAGCCTCTATTATAAGCTGCAGTGCCTCATGGAATTTAATGTCCTCAAGTTCATCGCAGCAATAGTAGAACAAAGTACCAATAGTGCGTA
>Ga0209508_1000805_pt1 | contig 28306 bp, 29 predicted proteins | sample AD_UKC129_MetaG_FD_184427 | JGI IMG/M metagenome (GOLD analysis project Ga0209508, IMG submission 184427) | Active sludge microbial communities of municipal wastewater-treating anaerobic digesters from Canada - AD_UKC129_MetaG (SPAdes) (version 2) | ecosystem: Engineered > Bioreactor > Anaerobic... | reverse complement strand
ATTATATGCCAGGGACTTATAACCAAAAGGAATAGAGCTATTATCCCTGTATCTTCATCCCAGATTTTTTTAACCAGGAGGTAAAAGATAACTGAAGATAAACACCCTAACAGGGCGTTTAAAATTCTTACCGAGAAAGGGTTTAAGTCAAATAGAAGAATGAAAGGCATGGATAAATAAGCGTAAAGCGCATTTTGACCACTTCCCCAGGAAATAAGATGAACGGGGTTGTGGCAAGCATTTCTATCGATACCATAATGCAGAAGAGCCCAGGCATCATAACCAATGGAGGCCTCATCTTGATTCAATCCCGGAGGAATAACTCCCAATAAAAATAAACGGACAAATATCCCCCCGATAAATAGTAGAACAATTAGCCATTTTTTCTTATTCGTGGAAAACTGAAACGAAGCTTCAGAGTGAAATAACGTAGCCATTCTTCCTGTTTTTTCTTCTCTATTCGATTAGAACGAGAGCATAGTAGTTAGGCTGGCAATTTCTTGAGCGTACCACCTCAATTGGAAAACCATGTTGCCTCACAGTTGCATATACATCAATTCCACAGGCCTCCATAGAGGGACGAGCATATTCGGGGTGCTGACAGGGATATTCCAAAGGACAGGGATTGCACAGCTCACATGGTCCTGAGGGAATAGCCAGGGCTTTATAGTATCCGGAAAGGAAAAGAGTTCTCTCTAAATCAGTAGTAATCTTTCGCAGATTTTCATAACTGTCTGGTTTCCAGAGGATGGCAGCTAACTCATATTCTTCAAGCATTCTTTTAGTGCGGGAGGGCTCTGGAGAATAGGGAGGGCAGGTAAAACTCTGCGCGTATCCATCACAACCAAACTGGCATTTGAATCGCACCCATTCAGCCACTACCACTGTTTTAGGGTCAACTAACTTATATTCTTTAACTCTTCCTGCAAGCACACTTTCTAACATTCCCGCAAGATTTTCCTCTTTCATAACTTTCTCCCCTTTAGATATTTTCTTCATTGTACCTCAAAACTTAAAAGTTAGCGCTAAACATTAGCAATTACAGTATTACCGCGGAAGGGATATAAAGACTCATAATGAGCCTGGAGAGGATTACAGGCAAGGAAAAGACTGTCTGGTAATGATGTCAGGAATTACAAGAAGTTTCTTTCGGGCTCTGTTTTATGCTAAAATCTGATTAAATTCTACATCCTTATAGAATAGAAAAGCAGAAGGCTTTGTGATGAAAGATCTTATGTAAAATTTTGTAGAAGGGAGGTCATCCATTTACGAAGAGAATACAGGGAGTGAGATGCTTGACTCTGAAATTCTTTTCAGGGAAAGTGACGAAAAATTGGTTATAAAAAAGAGAGGGAGAAGATATGGAGGATTATAAAAATTTCCGGGTGGCTCTATATTGTCCGGCACCTTTTTTGAAGGATGCTACCTTCAACGAGCTCGAAGAAGGCTTCAACTTTTTCAAAAAGCATTTGAAGATATCAAAAGTTTATCTTGAAACTCACCGAGGGAATTCGGATGTAGAGAAAGAGAAAATTCTTAAAGTAAAGGAGTTCTTTGAAAAAGAGGGAATCAAAACTTCTGGAGGTATAACTACGACTATTTTATTAGAAAATGATGAATTTAAGGATTTAAGAATTTTTAACACCTTTTGTTACACTAACCCGGAACATTTAAAAAAGTTAGTGGAAATTGTAGAATTTACTGCTTCTATATTTGATGAGATTATATTAGATGACTTTTATTTTACTTCCTGTCGTTGTCCTTTGTGTATAGAAAAAAAGGGGGATTTGAGCTGGGAAGAATTCAGGCTTAACTTAATGGCCTCAATTTCTGAAGAATATGTGGTTAAGCCGGCGAAAAGAGTAAACCCGGAAGTGAAAATGATTATTAAATATCCCAACTGGATAGAGTCCTATCAAGAAACAGGGTATAATCCTAGAGCCCAGGCAGAAATTTTTGACTATGTTTACACAGGGACTGAAACTCGTAATCCTCTTTTCACTCAACAACATTTACCGAGATATTTAAGCTATTCTCTGATGCGATTTTTCGATGAGGTAAAGCCGGGTAAAAATCTGGGAGGCTGGTTTGACTCTTTTGACTGTATATACAACATAGGCTATTATCTTGAACAAGCGTATTTAACATTATTTTCCAGAACTGAAGAAATTACTCTTTTTGATTTCAGTTCCTTGAGAAACTCTGTATTTATTCCTCCCTTAGGGCATCAGTTAGGTTTACTGGATTCAATACTGGGAGAGCTGGGAAACCCTTCGGGGATTCCGGTTTATTACCCTTTTAACTCTTATGGAGAGGATCACTTATATGACTATTTAGGCATGGCAGGTATTCCCCTTTATCCTACTCCTTATTTTCCTGAAGATAGCGATCTAATATTTATTACAGCTAATTCAGTTAAGGATAAAGATATTTTATATAAGTTAAAAAAATGTTTATTAACAGGCAAAAATATCGTTATGACCTCGGGGTTTTTGAAGGCCGTGCAGGGAAAAGGAGGAGAGGATTTTACTTCTTTAAGGGTCACCGATAACAAAGTAATTTCTAATTTCTTTGGAGTAAAGACTCAAAATTCAGGTTTTTCTCAATATGTTCATAGCCAGAAAAAGATTGTCTTTCCTGTATTAAATTATAGAAATAATGCCACATGGCCAGAGATAGTAAGTATTGATGGAGAAAACAATTTTCCTATCTTAATGAACGACAGTTATGGGAGAGGGAGAATTTTTACTCTCACCATACCTGATAATTTTTCTGATGTGTATTATCTTCCCCGGGAAGTTCTTACTGAGATTAGAAAAATATTTATGATGGGAAACCCTTTTTATATAGAATGTGAGGGGAAAGTCAGTCTGTTTACATATGATAACGATGCTTTTGTTATTGAGTCTTTCTTGCCTCACCGAACTCTGGTAAATATCTATATCAAAGATAAAAATAGAAGATTAATTGATGCAAAAGAAGGATTTGAATACCAACCTATATTCTCTTCAGAAAAAGAAAGTTTATATAAAATAAACCTGGAACCTTCTAGCTTTGGAGTTTTCAAAATGGTGTAAGTCTGGACTTTAGAGAGCCCTTGCATCAGGGCTCTCTTCATCTGGGCAATTGTTAAATTATAACGATTGAGGTGCCTTAGTTAAAATCAAAGCAAAATTACTGCTTTTTCAATAGAAATTAAAGAAGTCGGCGTATTTTAACGCTCTCGGTATCTGGACTTGATAGTCCAGATACAGTCCTATTACTGAAAAACCTGTGATGCATGGCAAATCTTAAACTAAATTTATACCTCGCTCGATAAGGGAGATAACTCTTAAGGGAAGTAGAGAAGCTGGTTTCTAAAGCTCAACACCAACTTCGGCTCTCTTTTTACCCTTCTTTCAGCTCCTCAAGAGGTTCTAAAAACTTTTCTACACCTGGGGTCAAAATGTAATATATTCTAAAGTTTTCTCTCAAGGCCAGGCGATAAAGCCAGTTTGGAGAGCTACTGGAAGCTTTTTTTCTTTTTCCCGGAGTTTGAAGACATGGTCTGCTTTCTCCGGGAGGGAATGAAGGTAGAAAAGTGGTCAACATCTTCCTGGGTAACTATTCCCCAATCTTGTAAGATATGTAAAACAGCCTCTCTTTTTGCTTCCTGCCCGAGGAGATTGCCTATCATACCCAGGTAGTCTGAATTAGAAACCAGATAACCATGTTCCATCCCCTGTTTTCTTACTGCCAGCTCTAAAAGCTCATGTACTACCGGAGTCTGAGTTCCCAGTAAAATTCTACTGGCCCTCAGATGTTCCCTTTTCGGAGGCATAAAGTTTTCTCACATCCTCAATCAGTAAATCAGGTATGACTTTAGTTTTTTCAAATAAATCACTATAAGCATCCACCCACCTCCGCCATATCTCTCTTATCTGATCATCACCAACTGGAGCCCCTTTTTCTAAAAAAGATGTGGGTTTGGTGGCATTAAGCCATTCGGTAATGGTTTTTAAAGTTTCCAGGGCAGCAAACCGCCGGTCAGCCATTTCTCGAGTGTAATTTTTAATATCCATAATAATTCCTCCTTTACATCTTTTGTTTCTTTATTCTACATTTTCTGTCTCTTTCTATCAAGAAGATTATTTACATGTTCTCAGGAATTTATTCGTATAATACTGCTTTGTTAAAGCTGTCTACCAAAATAGCTTTTCCCCCGGAGAGTTAATATACCCTCCCGGTAACTACCCTTGTATCATCATAAAGTTGTGATCTTTAGATTATAGATGGTAATCTTTGCAATGGTGAAAGTAAATAACCTCTACTAAGTTTTAAAACTGGTTTAAAATTTATTCTCGCCAAGTAACTTCCTCTACCTCGAGGTATATTCTTTGTTGTTCAGGTTCGAGTAATTCTTTATCTTTGATATCTAATATAAAGAGGAAATAGGTTTCTTTTTCGGCTAAAATTTGCATAACTACCATTCCATTGGTTTTAATCTCCACCCAGAAGGCTTCTTTACCAAAACGGGTCTTGGTTGAAATAACGCTGATTTCTGTTTCTTTACCTTCTTCATCTTTTTCTTTCCACGTAAACCCTTCCTCTATTTCTCCACCCATAAAAAGAGGGGCAAGCACAAATTGGGCAGGAAAAGCAGCACCTAGAACACTGGCTAAGGAAGGATTGGAAAACATCATTGAGGTGAGAACATTTTGAAGGTCATCTTCTTCGGTAGTGAAAGTATTAGAAAATTTCTCGTCTCCCAGGCTAAAGTTTATGGTTCCCTGAAATTTATCTTCTCCTTTGGTAATAACTTGGAGAAAAAGATATCCCTCTTTGGAACCTTTTTCTTCCTCTACAAGGATATTGAATTTTTACTTTTTCCACATTTCCTAAATCTATACAGGACGAAAGAAGTAAAGCAAAAACTACCAGCAGAAAAGTAACTTCTAAAGGCCGGCTTTTTATTTTCAAATTTGTCCCCCCCTGTTCAAATTTTAGTCTTTTTATTGTAGCACACTGTAAAAGATAGAGATATAGAATTGAAAGAGTTATCCAACTTGCAACTTTTCCCATAAAAATGCCTGTTTTTAAGATATTTAATTTTTCTTATTTTGCACTGCAGGTTGCTCTTTGTGAAACTCGTGGAAGTCTTCTCCTTCTCCCTCTCTTAGAAGGATGGATGAGGGGAGGGTGAAAAGGAAGGAGTTGATAAGGGGGAAACATTCCCCCTTATACTGAGGGAGTTTTTTCCTCAGTGGTCTTTGTTCTTTTAGGTTTTTGTTTTTGGGGATTATAAAGGAGCAGAGCCCCTTTATAGTTCGGGGTTATGAGGGGGTCTCTCCCTTTATAATCAGTATGGTTTTATCTTTTCTGAGAGCATCTTAACTCGAGCGGCAATGTTTTCTGGATGGGCAAAAACTAAAGAACCTGCTGCTATGATGGATGCACCGCAAAAAGCCAGATATTCAATATTCTGGTCGTTTACTCCTCCGTCAATTTCAATTTCGGTAGACAGGCCTCTTCTTCTTATCTCCCGGCGAAGAGAAGCGATTTTATCTTCCATACCGGGAATGAACTTCTGCCCTCCAAAACCAGGATGAACAGTCATCAAATGTACATAATAAAGTTTATCCAGAACCGGACTTAAACATTGCCAGGGTGTTCCAGGAGACAGTGCCACTCCAGGCTTAGCTCCCCGCTTTGTAATTTCATCTACTATTGAGCTATAGTCAGATGACGCTTCTAAGTGGAAGCTAACCATGTTTGCTCCTTCTCGAATAAAGTCAGCGATGTAAAGACGGGGGTTATCAGTCATAAGATGGACATCTATAGTCACCCGGGGCAAAATCTTCCTCACTGCTTTTAAAATAGGAAGTCCAAAAGTAAGGTTGGGAACAAAGTGCCCATCCATTACGTCTACATGGATGATTTCTGCTCCTCCCTCCTGGGCGGCTAATAACTCTTCTTTAAGCTGAGAGAAATCACAAGATAGAATAGAAGGAGCGAGTCTGGCCATTAATTTCCCTCCTTACGTCAATTAAAGAGTTTTATCCCAGTAATAGTAACCATTAAGATAAATAACCACTCTACCCTCACCTTTTGTGGAAGTGTTCAGCTCCACCATTTCTTCTCCTTGATGTTCTTTTTCATAAACTACTCGCTCTCCTAGCTCATCAGTGACTACCACTTTTACCTCGATGGGATTTCGAGAACTGGGTAAAACGAACCTTAAACTTAACTCTTTCAAGCCTGATGCCTCTTCTTCAGGTTTAGTTACCTGAAGATGAATTTTCTCTCCTGGTTCAACTTCTTCTCCGGGAGCGGGACTTTGTCCTACCACTACCCCAGCACTTCTTCCTTCTGCCGCTACTTCCTCCACATTTCCCACAGTGAGGTTACTCTGAGCCAGTAATCTTTTGGCTTCCTCTAAGCGCAGTCCCACCAAATCAGGAACCACAACTAAATTGAGCACTTCAGTTTCACTTTTTCCCTTACTTACGAGAAGGCTCATCACGCTACCTTTTGCCACTCTGCTCTCTGGAGGAGGGTTCTGGGAAACTACATAACCCGCAGGAATGGTGTCATGTGTTACTTCTGCAACTCTCTCCAGCTTCAGGCTGCTACTTTCAATAAGACTTTGAGCTTCTTCCAGGCTCATCTGCCGAACATCGGGAACAGAAACAGATGTGGGGGCAGAGGCAGAAAAAGAAGGAGATTCACCGCCGGATATACTTCCTCCTTCCGCTATTCCTTCTCCTCCATTGATTACCAGTTTTACTCGATGATTTTTCTTTACTTCTACTCCCGGAGGAGGATCTTGTTGAATAACCCAGTTGGAAGGGAATTCCGGGTTATTTTCTATTCTCTTTATCTCTGCCTGTAAACCCAGGCGAGACATCTGATTGATAGCTTCTACTAGGCTCTGGTTGCGAAAATCCGGTAAAGATAGAATGTCGCTTGTAAGATAATATTGAAAAAGAATCAAGCCTAAATAAACACTGAGTGCTAAACCTCCACCAAAAAGAAGGGCATAAAGAAAAACTCGAAGTATAAAAGAACTCCAGGTCTCCTTTTTTTCCTCTCTCATTTTTTCCTCCAGACAGTAACAAAAAATCCATCGCTATTAAGTTGATGAGGCCAGATTACCATTTCCTTTTCTCTCGCTCCTAAATCCACTTTTTCCCACCCTTTTCCTTCCTGTGTTTCCCATTTCTTTACCACTTCTTTGGTTTCCTCTTGAGTAAGGCTGCAAACACAGTATACCATTACTCCTCCTCTTTTTACCAAAGAAGAAGCGGAAAGAAGAAGAGAAAGTTGCTGACGAGATAAATCTTCTAAGTCCGGGTTTTTCAATAATATTTCGGGGTTCCGACGGAGAGTTCCCCAACCTGAACAAGGAGCATCCACTACCACTAAATCAGCAGTAGAAAAAAATTCCCGGGGAGGATGAAGAGCATCCACCACCATGGGCTTAACTTTGCTAAGATTAAACAGAGAAATAAATTTAGAGAGGGTGCTAACTTTGCTCTCTTTCTTATCCCAGGCCAGAATTTCTCCCCCAGATAAATATTGAGCCATGGTAAAAGTCTTTCCTCCTACTCCAGCGCAGACATCTATTACCCTTCCCCGGATAAAAGGATTGATGGTTTTGACCACCAGTTGAGACCCTAAATCCTGAGGATAAAACAACCCTTCCTGATATTCAGGAAGGGCTAGAAGAGTAGAGTAATCAACATCCACTTTCAAAGCTCCCGGAAGCACGGTTTTACTGCTTTCTATCCCTTTTTCTCTCCATCTCTCCATTAATTCATCTTCTCCGATTTTCAGGGTATTCACACGCACGTATAAAAGAGGAGGCAAAGACAAAGATTTCTTAAGCAATTTTAACTCCTCTTCTCCTATCCAGTTCCTCCATTCTTCTTCTAAAAAAGGAGGAAGCTCTATTCCTTCCTCCTCAAGAATAGCATAATAATAGTCTCTTTTTCTCGCTACTTTTCGCAGAACAGCATTAACCAGGGGAGCAAATTCTGCTCCTGTCGCTTTCGCTAATTCCACCGTTTCGTTCACTATGGCAAAAGAAGGAGAAGAGTGAAACAAAAGCTCCGCTACCCCCATCCGTAAAAGATTCTGGGTAGCGAGCGGTAGCTTTTCCCATCTAGGTAAGTACTCTTTAAGCACTTTATCTATAAATGCTTGGTGTTTTACTAAGTTTCTCAATAAACTGACTAACCAGCTCCGGTCCTTTTCAGTATAATCCCCTTTTTTAATCCACCGGTTATATTCAGCGTCTAAAAAAGAAACCCGGCTACTGTAAAGGCGGTTGAGGATCTGTAAAGCATCTTTCCTTCGACCATCACTCAATTCCTGCTCCCCCGCAGGAGCACCAATCGCAAGAGTTGCAGTGCAGCCATCGCAGTAGCAGCCACATAAGTAAGAGCAGCAGCGTTTAACATCTGTTTAATATAAGGTTTTTCTTCTACCGCTATTATCCCTGCTCTATCTAAAACAGTATATGCTCTGGAACTGGCATTATATTCCACCGGTAGAGTAACCAGCTGGAAGAGGACTGCCAGACTGAAAAAGATGATACCCAGGTCCATAAGAGCAGGAAGGTAAAAAATCAACCCGATCAAAAAGAGAGGCAAAGCTAACTGTGAGCCAAAGCTTGCTACCGGAACAAGTGTAGAGCGCAAAGCAAAAGCAGGATATTGCTCTCTTTTTTGCAGAACGTGCCCCACCTCATGAGCTACGATACTATAATCAGCGATAGATGAACCATTAGCCACTGCCTGGGAAAGACGCAACACTTCTCGAGTGGGGTCATAATGGTCAGTTAGTGCTCCTGGTATTTCCTCCACTCTTACCCTTAGCCCTAAACTATCTACTAACCTTTCCGCTACTTCTCTACCACTTAATCCTGCGCTGGCTCTCTTTTTAGATAGCTTAGAATAAGTACTGCTTACTTTAGCCTGAGCGTAAAAAGCAAGAATGAGCGCAGGAATTAAAAGAATAAACGTATAATCAAAGAAAAACATTCCCTTCACCTCCTATAGTAATTGGTCTCCTTCTCTTAAAGGATATCCACAACAAAACTCTCGAGAAGTCATAGCTGGCCGGTTCTCGGGCTGCACTTCCTCTATCACTACTCCTCCTTCACCTGTAGCAATTACAAATCCCTGCGGATGAATTTCTACCACTGTCCCGGGAGGAGCAGAAATCCCCTCTTTTAGGGAGGCCCTTAAAATTTTAATCCTCCTATCCCGAAAATAAGTATAAGCCCCCGGGTAAGGAGAAAAAGCTCTGATCTGATTTACGATATTAAAGGCACTATCTTCCCAGTTTATTCTGGCTTTTTCCTTTTTCAATATCGGAGCGTAAGAAACTTCTCCCTCTTGAGGACGAGGGGCAATCTCTCCTCTTACCCAGCGAGGTAAAGTTTCTACTAAAAGTTTCCCCCCTTCTTTTCCCAGCTTCTCGGTTAAAGATTGGTAATTGTCCTCTTTCTCTATTTCCACTTTCTTCTGAGCCAATACAGGACCGGTATCTACCCCTTCATCTATGAGCATAATGGTAACCCCGGTCTCCTTTTCTCCCTGCAGGAGAGCAGAGCGAATAGGGTCTGGCCCTCTAAAGCGAGGAAGAAGAGAAGCATGAACATTTATTACCCCCTTGGGAGGGATGGACAATAAATCCCGGCGTAAAATCTGCCCATAGGCAGCCACTATTATAATATCTGGAGAAACGCCCCGCAAAAGCTCTAAAAACTCTGGAGCATTCACTCGCTCTGGTTGCCAGATGGTCAGTCCTTCCTCCTCGGCCTTTTCTTTAACTGGAGAGGGACGTAATTTTCTTCCTCTTCCCGCCGGACGGTCCCGTTTGGTCACCACTCCTACTATATTATTATTTTTTTTCTCCTTTAGGAGTTCCTCTAAAACTAAAACAGCAAAAGAGGAAGTTCCCATAAAAACTATCTTCAAATTTCATTCCCTCGCTACAGAAATTTTTCTCAACTTATTATGAAGGAGCAAACGACGGGTAGGGCTTAAGCGGTCTACAAATAATATTCCATCTAGATGGTCAATTTCGTGTTGCAAAATACGAGCTAAGAGTCCTTCCCCTTCTATGGTGACTTCTTTCCCTTGTAAATCCCAACCTTTTACTACCACTTTTTTGGCTCTTTCCACCTGGTCATAGATATCGGGAAAACTCAAACATCCCTCTTCATCCTTTTCTTTGTCCTCACTCAAGTGGATTATCTGAGGGTTAATGAGAGCCTGGTCTTTTTGCTCTTCAGGGTTAGTAAAAGTTATGATACGCCACAAAACCCCTACTTGATTCCCTGCTAACCCCACTCCTTTGGCAAGATGCATAATCTCTTTCATATCCTGAGCCAGATTCCACACCTTCTGGTCTATATTTTCTATAGGCTGTGCTTTTTCTCTTAATACAGGACTGCCATAAATTTTTATTTCCCTGATTGGCAACTAATTTCACTCCTTTTTTAAAATTCTACTTCTACCTGCCATTCTCCCTTTCTTTTTCCTTCTTGAGAAAAAAACTGAGAAACCACATCAAACACTTCTCCTGCTTTCTCCCGGGAATAATGGATGGTTATTTCTTCGCTTTCCTCTCCCCACTTTCTCCCCTGGGCCGGGAAAGGGCCGCCCGCCTCTATTCCTTTCTCCTCTAAACAACCCCTTAATTTCTTTAAAACCAATCCATCTTTCTCTCTATTCCTGTACCTCTTTATTACGTGAGCTAACACCCCATAGGGGGGGTAACCTAAAATCTTTCTTTTCTCTAAAAGAGGAGGATAAAAATCATGGGGAGGTTGCAAGAATTGACCTATCTCTTTTTCCATTCCTTTCCTTCCCTGAATAAAAATCCGGGGAGGGAAAGGAGAGTTAAGACCCAGGAAAGTTCGTATTCGCTGCATATTCAAATAAAATTCTTCTCTGGCATTCATATCAGGAAGATACAGCCAGTCCTCCAGTGACCAGATAACAAGGAGAGAGGCTTTCTGTAATATTTCTTCTCGCAGAAGCAAAGAAGTGCCCACTAAAATGGAAAAAGAAAGAGACTCTCCCATTTCCTCCTCTTTTTCTGAATCAATAACCGCCACTTGCTGATGAGAAAAAACTTTTTTCATCTCTTCTCCTACTTTTTCTACTCCTTCTCCCCATCCTTCTAACCACACTCCTCCGCAGCGGGGGCAGAATAAATCTATTTTCCCCTTTTTACCACACAGAGGACATATCAGGGTTTGGGTTTCTTTATAATAGCGAAATGCCACTCCACAGTGAGGACAAATATAATAAAAACCACAATCTCGACAGCCTAGAGCTGGAGTATAACCTCTTTTCTGTACCCAGACTAAAACCGTACCTTTTTTACTCACCACCTGGAGAATAGCTTTTCGCACTGAAAAAGTTAAAGAAGAATCCCACTTTTTTTCATAAGAAACCAAATTGACCGGAGGGGGAGAAATCCGGGGAAAGACAGGAAAATCTCTCTTTCGGAACTCTTTGGTGCTTAGAAAATGATACATAGAAAGAGAAGGCGTGATACCTACTACTTCTAAGCTCCCTCCTTCTATTTTAACTTTCTCATGGAGAAGTCGAAAAGTGTCATGGAAAGGAGGGCGGTCAGAATAATGCCCTTTATCTTCCGGGTCAAAAATCACATGATAGTAAAGGTCTCGAGCGGGCAAAAATACGCTTCCTCGAGTGCCCAGAATTAAATCAAAATCTCCCTCTTCAGCTAACTTATAAGCCAGAAACCTCCGGCGAGAGGCCAGCCGGCTATCGTATCTCATCACTCTCAATTGAGGAAACTGGCTTTCAATAAAAGAAGTAAAATAATCAAGAGCTCTGAAGTCAGGAAACACGAAAAGAGCTTTCCGGTTCTCTTTTTGCACTTTTTCTATAAAGGATAGAAGAAATTTTTCTCGCTCTCCCCGGGTGACAATAGACCACCAGCCGGAATCTTTTTCCGGGTGAATGCTTTCTCTTACCTCAAAAATTTCTTCTTCCCGGCGCAGAACTCCATTTTTAATCAACTTCTCCCACTTTTTCTTTTTTCGCCCAAATTTTTCCTGGAAAACAAAAAAATTCATCCCCTGAGGAGGAACGCTAAAACTCTCTGGCGTTGCCTCAGCGTATGTGCCAGGGAAAATTCTTTTACCCGCTGCCTCCCAGAAGGAAGACAAAAGCGCCGGGGTAAAAAAAGAAAGCATCATTCCCCGGGGGATTAAATAAAGCTGAGAGAGAGTTTTAGCCCACAGTAGTTTCCTTGCATCTAAAGGAACAACAGGAGCCAATCGTAATATTTCTTTGATTTCTAACCCGGGAGGAGATTTGTCCTCTAAAGCTACTACCCATCCTAAAAGGTGGCGATTTTTAAACTCTACTTCTACTAAACTACCTACTTGAATTTTATCTTCAAGAGAAGGAGGAACTAAATAAGAAAACTCAGAAAAAAGAGGAAGAGGCAAAGCCAGAGAGGCAAAATGTGCATTCATCCCCGGAAGTGAGCAAAAAGATAAGAAACTATTTCCTCTGCTAAATCTCTTTTATCTAAAAGAGGTAATTCTTTTTCTCCCCCCCGGCAGTCTACTATCCAGGCTTTATTAGTAGAAGCCTCAAACCCGCTTTCCCCGGGGGTGATGAGGTTAGCCACTATTATGTCTGCATTCTTTTTCCGCAATTTCTTCCAGGCTTCTTCTTGAGGGTTATCCGTTTCAGCACAGAAACCCACTACTATTCTATTTCCTTTATTTTTAGCTAACTCAGATAGAATATCAGGATTTTTAACCAGCGTAAGAGTTAACTCTTCTTTTCCCTCTTTCTTAATTTTAGAAGGAGAAAAGGAAAGAGGGCGAAAGTCAGAAACTGCAGCATTCATAAATAAAATATCACTATCTTCCCACTCTTTTTCTAAGGCGATTTTCATCTCCTGCGCAGTTTCCACTCTTTCTATCTCCACTCCGGAAGGAGGACGAGAAGAAACGTTGCCCACTACCATTTTTACTTCTCCCTTGCAGGCTCGCACAAGTGACGCTAAGGCTCCTCCCATAAAGCCACTGGCCGGGTTAGAAATAAACCGGGCCGGGTCTAACCATTCCCGGGTGGCACCAGCACTGATTAAGACTTTTTTACCCTGGAGTTCGGTGCGGGGGTAAAGGTGATAAAAAATTCCCTCTACTAATTCTTCGAGTTCCGGTAACCTTCCTTCTCCTTCTTCTCCACAGGCCAGACTTCCTGAAGCAGGATAAATCACTTTCATTCCCCGGCTCATAACTTTTTTCAGATTATCCTGCACCACCGGGTTATTCCACATGGTAACATTCATAGCTGGAGCTAAAATAACTTTGCCCGGGTCTACTAAAAGAATGGTGCTCAAGAGGTCGTCGCCAATACCACAGGCTGCTTTTCCTAAGATATTAGCAGTGGCTGGAACAATAACTATGGCATCACTTTCTCTTACTAAATTAATATGGAGGATTTCTCCTCCCCCTTCAAAAAGGCCAATATAAGCTCTCTCTCCTGTTACCGCTTCAAAAGAACTTTTACCTACGAGAGATAGAGCATTTTCAGTCAAACAAGTTCTTACCTGAGCACCGGCTTTGGCGAGATAGCTGGCCAGGCTTATAGCCTTAAAAGCCGCTATCCCTCCCGTCACTCCCAGAACAATTTTTTTACCTTTCCAGAATTGAGTAGGATGGTAAATAATCATTCTTCTACAAAATCAAAGCTGATTTTCCCGGTACTTAATTCTTCAAGAGCAACAAATAAAGGACTATGAGGTTCTTTCAATTCTATAAGAGGCACAGCACCTTCGTTTAATTGTTTAACTCTTTTAGCTATCACTACAGCAAGAATATATATATTACCTACTTTTTGAACCAGATCATCAATGGAGAGCATACTCTCACCTCACCTTATCCGGCATCTCTCAGCCAAAATTATAGAACGAAGCTTATCCACTGCTTCTTCTAGGACATCATTAATCACTAAATAATTGTACTCCCTAATGGATTGCATCTCAAGATGGGCATTGGTCATACGCAATAGAATTTCGTCTTCCGGGTCAGAATTCCTCTCCCTGAGCCTCTGTTCTAAAGTTTTAAGAGAAGGAGGAGCGACAAAAATGAAAATCCCGTCCGGACAATTACTTTTCACCTGTTTTGCCCCTTGGACATCAATCTCTAAAATCACATCAAATCCTTCCTTTAACCATTCTTCTACCGGACGGCGAGGAGTACCATAGTAGTTACCGTGGACTTTTGCCCACTCAATAAGCTCCCCCTTTTCTTTCATTTCCTCAAAAGTTTTCATATCTATAAAATGATAATCCACTCCTTCTTTTTCATCCCGGCGAGGAGCACGGGTGGTACAGGAAATAGAATATTTCAAAGCTGGACATCTCTTCATCACTTCTTTACGCAGGGTACTTTTACCTACTCCCGAGGGCCCGGACAGGACAAAGAGCAATCCACTCATCATTTACTCCACATTACGAACCTGCTCCCACATTTTCTCTATTATGGTCTTCATTTCTACTACTAAAGATGAGACTTCTACCTGGCAGGATTTTGAGCCCATAGTATTAACTTCTCGATTCATCTCCTGAAGAATGAACTCTAACTCCCTACCCACTGATTTATTTTGAGAAAGGAGTTTATTCATGCGGTTAATGTGAGCTTTCAACCTCACTATCTCTTCGTTGATATCGCTTTTTTCTACATAAAAAATTACTTCCTGAGCTAGAAGCGTTTCATCAACTTTTACCTGAGGCAAAAATTCTCCTATCCGCTGAAGTAATTTGTTGCGATAGTAAGTTTCAACTAAAGGGGCTTTCTTTTCTGCTTCCTCTGTCAACCTTTGTAGCTCCTTTAACCAGAACAGGAGATCTTCCCGGAGACGATTTCCTTCCGCTTCTCGATAAGAAACAAGAGATTGAATAGCCCGGTCAAGAAGAGGATAAAAGTTTTCCCATTCTTCTTCCCACAAAGAGCTTTCTTCTTTAATCTGCACAATTTCTCCTACCTGAAGAAGAAGAGAAAGGTCAGGTTGCTGAAGCAGGCTTAATTCCTGCACAATCTTCTGAAGAGCTTTCCAGTAAGAACGGGCTAAAACTACGTTGGCTTCTACTGAAAAAGCCCCTTCTTGAGGTTCAAACTCTATTTTAACTTCCACTTTTCCCCGGGAAATATTTTCCTTCACCAGATTTGTTATTTTATCTTCCCACATATTCATCTCCCGGGCAATACGACAATTAAGTTCCAGGAAACGGTGGTTTAAAGTCTTCAAACGAATCTTATAGAAGCCTAATTTTCCTGCTCCTTCTGCATAGCCAAAACCGGTCATACTTTTCATTAAATTTATGCTCCTTCTAAAATCAGGTAGTAGAGCTTGAAATATAATACTATATTATTTAATAAGTTTAACCCTGTCAATTATTATTCATCGGAGAAAGAAAGGTCTCTGAAAAAGCTACCTTACCCGGGAGTGATTTTCGAGAGGTGTATCATTTTTATTACAATGGTAAATATGCAGGAAATTTATGAGGAATGCTATTATAGTATCCCGCAAAACTGGTTAAAATATTAAAACTTTTAAAAAGTAAATTACACCGGAAGTCAAAAACTCGGGATCGCTACGCCCGGAGGAAGGCTTTTTCTTCCTCCGTAGTTTTAGTCCTTTTCATCGCTTTTGCCTTTTAATCTTGTGCCGCAGGATGTCCGGGCTCGCGATGACGGAGAATGGCAGTAAGATTTTTGGTTAACTATGATATCTCTCTTGAACTTATATGATTGGGTTTACAGGATATAGTTTAATCTCCCAGGTAGCTAGTAGTTATTCTTTTCTGTCCATTTATCTGTTTTGAAAACCTTCTATGGTGTCCAGAAAAAACTTATGGGTAATGATGAGGTTATAAGGGGGTTTACCCCTTTATAGTAATTATGATTAGTTTTGCGGTTAACTATAAAAATAGCTAAACGGAGATTGATGAACAATCTTCTTCAACCTCCAGTATAGAATTCTCTCCCCAGTCAGTGAAAACCCGGTATGTTTGAGGGTCATTATACCATCCTCCATCAATTAGATACCGGTATTCATATTTTCCAGGAGGAAGATCGAGGCTGGCAGCCCAGCCCCCATTTTTCTTTTTCATAGGGCAGGCTCTAATATCCCACTCATTAAAATCCCCTACCAGGTAAACTGATTTTGCCCGAGGAGCATAAACTTCAAAAATTACTTTGCACATTTTAATACCTCCTAAAAAATTATTACCCTCCCTTTTTAGTTTCCCTCCCTTTGACTTCAATCACCGAATTTTCTGAGCCGTATTCATTGGGAACGCGAGGAGTAGATGGGTCGGTATACCATTCTCCATCCACAATATAGCGATATTCATATCGCCCGCAGGGGAGTGTGAGGGTACAACTCCAGTGACCTTTCTGAGTTTTGCGCATAGGATATGCCTGGGTGTCCCAGTTATTGAAACCTCCTGCTATAAAAACACTTTGAGCTTGTGGATAATCAAGTTTAAAAGTCACTCTGGGCATTTGCTCTTCCTCCTTCTTCTTATAAGATAAACTCTCCCTAAGGCTGATAGAAACGGTTAATGCTTTTACTTCAAAAGACAAATATTGCTTGCAACGATGGGAGATTCAATTCTACGTTGGCGTTAAAAAACTTTTGCTGTATCTTTCATAATTTTAAAACCCTGCCTATTTATAAATATTCCAGACAACAGGCAATTGTTCCAGAACCATAAAGGAGAGTATCTCCTTGAAGTGTCCAAAAGTTACTGAAACCATCTCAATTTTGTTTATCTGGGAAGAAGAGTAGCCAAAGGCTATAAGAGAAATCTAACAATTTATATTGCTGCTAAAACCGGGTGGCAAGCCGATGGGTTTATCCTGAATCGGGCTATCAATGCCGTTGAAATTTAACTATGATATAATGCTCAAAGGAAAATTATATACGAGCTAAAAGACCTCGCAGACCTCGCAAAGACAAAAGTTGCTCATCATCGCAATCCGGGAAGGAGTTGTAACAATTCTTTCATCAGATGAGATGTGAAACAAACATTAATTCGCATCAGAAGCTCTATAGGGAAAAGGCCATACGCATTGTGCTACTAAAGAGGGCTCTGAGTGTTTTGGGGTGATGTGGACCAAATACAAACCTGAAACGTGGTTGTTTGAAGGGATAAAAACCAGAGATATTGCGGTCGGAACGATTAACTCTACAACGTATTTGTCGGGAAGTTGAGATATATTCAAGAATTGTTGGGTCATAGAAATCACAAAAAGTTCGTTAGGTAGTTTAAACCTGGAAGGGTACTAAATGACAGAATTTATTATAAGAGTGGGGAGTTCTGGCAATTCATCCGCTGAAATAGAGAAGATAGTTTGTCTATGTACGAGTTGCCGGAAATGTTATGCTTAGACTGTTTTTATTTATTTTTTAGAGGATAATAAATATGGGCATATTTAATATTTTCAAAAAAGAGTCAAAGCAGATTCAAGGAAAAATCGGATATTTTGGGCTTGGTGATTGGTGGTTATCAAATTTTTCAGAAGAGGAAAGAGAACATATCATAAAAACATTTCAACCATTTGGTTCAAGCGGAGAATCTTTAATTAAAGGCAATATTGCTAGCACAAGCGAAACTCCCATCGGTTTATTATCAGCTCTTGCGAGCTGGTTTAGTAAAAAAGATGACAGAACAATAGCATATAGAATTATCAAAAGGGCAGAAGAAATGATAGATGAATCAAGTAACATTTTAGACATCCACTTTTTGTACCAGAGCAAAATAGAAATATACTACAGAAATCGAGATAACGACCCTGATGCACTGGAGAAAGCAATTGAGGCTTGTAAACAGCAGATAGAAATATCCCCCAAAGCTAAAGCTGCTTTTCAAAGAGAATATAAAGACAGCCCTTTGCCAGCTCATAAGGGTTTTGGGCAGTTGGCTATAATTGAGGAAAAACGTAAAAATTTTGAATCTACAATTAAAATCTCAAAGGCAGCTTTAGAGCAAGGGTGGGCTGGTGATTGGGAAAAGCGTATAGAGAGATGTTCAAGAAAATTAGACAAAAAATAGCAGTTGCATACCAGCTAATAGCGTGTTTGCGGTTAGTTTCGTTTAGCTGAATATCTAACACTTTGCAAAAAAGCAAAATGTTATCTGAAATGCTATTGGAGATGAAAAATGATTAAAGAATTTGAATACAAGGGTATATGGTGGCTTCCTGATAATCCCGAAAAACGGATTTCAGGTACACTTAGATTCACCCCCAACGAAGGAGCAATTTTGGACTTAATAGGTTCCATTGAAGATATCAAAAATATGAACAAAACGTTAGAACCCGAGATTGTATTGGGCATCTCTTCTAATGGGAAAAATATTACTCTATACAAATGTTTTGAAACTAAGTCAAGTTTTAGCTCCGAAGGATTTCAAACCTCTTTATTCTACGCTAACTTTGTTTTTATAGGTGTTCACTTTCAGAAGTCAGAGGACATAAGATTTAAAAGTATCTCTGTTCATTGCTTGCATTTGGACGAATGGGTAAATATTTCTGGGTTTGACATAAAGCCTTTAGGGGAAGAAAAAGAAATAATAATAAAATATAAGTTGCCTGAATCCTTTCAGGCTGATATTGGTGACGGGCTCAAAATATTGATTAATATCCAAGTTACAGGGCCATCACTTGCTTTTGTTCAGAAAGAAGCGGCCATCAAACAGGAGACAGAGATAGAAATTGAAACTTCTGAAGATAAATCTTTTGAAGATTGCATAAAAGTTATCCGTCAAATTCAGAATTTTTTGACTCTCGGAATTACAGAGCCTGCTTATCCATTAGCCATCACAGGGCTAACAGAAGTAAACAAAGAGATGGTGGAGGGTAAAATTTGTTATCCACCAGTTGAAATATTTTACAGACTGCCAGATATCTCAAAAGCGTCTAAAACTTTACTTCCAGTTGATATGCTTTTTACTTTCAAAGATATCTCCAATAGATTTGAGTCTTTCCTGAGGACTTGGTTTGGGGAAAAGGATTCATTAGAGCCTGTTTATGATTTATACTTTGGAACGTTATATAATCCTCGCATGTATCTTGAACATCATTTTTTAAGTCTGATCCAAGCCATAGAGTCGTTTCATCAATGCACCTGCGGAGGAGAATATTTATCAGATGAAGGTTATAAAGCGGTATATAAAGCTCTTGTAACTGCAATTCCAGAGAATGTCGGAAGTGACTTAAAAGATAGACTGAAGGAATATTTGAAGTACGGTAATGAATTTTCTTTAAGAAAAAGGTTGAAAGAATTTTTCGATAAATATCGAAAAATTTTAGATAAATTTATAGAAGATGAAGATGCCTTTATTGAAAAAGTGGTTAATACCAGAAATTATCAGACACATCATGATAAGGAGCTAAAAGAACGTGCTGTCAGCGGAGAAGACCTTTACCATCTTACCCAGAAACTGAAAATGTGTTTAGAAGTATGTTTATTGGCGGAGTTAGGGTTTAGTTTAGAGGAAATCAAAGATCTTTTTTCAAGAAATAGCAGATATAGGCAGGAATCTATTTAATGGTGTTTTGGCTAAAAGAATATATCTGGTTCCTTACATTTGGTATTCCGCCAAAATTGCTCTTTGGAGAACTTTAGATACGTTCGGGGTACTAGGTACAATGTCTTGGCTAAATGGGAGGTGAAGACATCTTGGGGCGTTTTATAAACAATCGAAAGGTAATAAAGTGAAGAAAATAATAGAGCAAACGGTAGCAGAATACTATCTAAAATCGAATGATTTCAATGGCATTCAAATTTGGAATCTGTTATCCGTAGTTGGGAAAGAATGGACCGAGATTAAACCATTGATTCAAGATCTTATAAAAAGTGACTTGATTCGCATTATTGATGGAAAGACAGACATCAACCCAAATATTATAAGAATAGGGTTCGAGCCGCTCGAAGTTCAACTAGAGAAGGCTAATGCGGACGAACCTGGGTATATGTGCTTGTACCCAGGCAAATTAATACTTAAAAAAATGGTTAATCCTGATGACTATAAATCTGAACCATATAAGCTACGCCTTGCTTTAGGAGAACCACAACTTTCTTATGTATCATTTGACTTGTCAGTCTTAGAATTTTATAGAAACGATCCAAGATATAGATATGAAAATGACGACATACAAGGCCGTATTCACTACAATAATGAGCAAATGCCAGAAAGTGATAAGGCATTTCTCGAGACATATGGATTCGCTTATGATGAAAGCCTAAACAGGGCAGTTGCTGTCTTCTTGAGGTACCTTGCCGACTTAACACCTGAACATCAACAAATTTGGAAAGCAAAAGAGTTGCCTGACAGTTTCAAATTACATCCTGCTTATTATCGGAATACTATTATCGGTGATTGGGGAGAAGGCGTTCCTATCTGCCAAGCCCTATTAATGGAACTCTTTATTATTAATCAAATGTCCGAAGCAATGGAACGACCTCCTCTCTTTAGAAACGATTATGGAAAAGATAGACCGAAGAAATTCCATTTTCTAATTAGGCCAACATTAGAAGAATTTAATAATTTTGTACTGCTTTTTGATAAAATGCTATCTGATAACATAAATAAAGACTTTTTTATGAATGATATTTGTTATGAGGAGGAACAAAGAAGAAAAGATGGTAAAATAATTGTTACGCAAAAAGGAACTCTTCAACTTCTTGACGAATGGATACGTAAATTCTTTAGACCAGCGGACTGGTTAATATGGAATGAAGCAATCACATCCCTAAAAGAAGTTCGAAAATTGAGGCAAAAGCCTGCACATGTAATCGAAGAAGATATCTTCGACCAAAAATATTTTAAAGATCAGCGGGATCTGATACTGAATGCCTATAGTGCTATCCGTACTATTAGGTTGATATTTGCTAACCATCCAAAAGTAAAGAAAGCCAGCATAGATATTCCTGATTGCTTAAGGGAGGGAAAAATATGGGATATTTAGAAAAGGATGCACTACCGGCAAAGAGTCTTTGCTCAAGGTACAGCACACAACAGCGTAGACCTATCTTTGACGCATCTGCTCCTATGCTCAAATTACTCCACTTCGCTTCTCAAATTCGCATACACCGAAATCGTTATGCGTCATTTTGCTTACGAAAGAATAGAGGAGTAAATAATGTCTGACTACCTGATAGAAATATTTAGAGACGAAAAACTGGTAGAGAAAATTAAAAGACGTTTACCTTACTTGTTCCAGCTCGCAGAGTTAGAGAGTTCAAGAGCGGGTAAACTTGGAATGGAAGTTGGTTCAGTTCGAGAAAAAATAATTGTGGCTTTGCTTATTTATAAATTTGGTGAGGCAAATGTTGAAACTGAGATTCCTATAACTGAACCCGAGGTGGACGTGAAATTATTTGGTGAGCCAGTATCGATTAAAACGATTACAGGTAAAAATTTTAGTGGTGTCAAACTGGTATGGACTGTCGATGCCCAAAAGGCAAAGGAATTTTGTGAAAATTATTACCCTCATTGTGATATTTTGCTTGTTCAAATCAACTGGAACGATATAGGAGGATTTTATTATATTCCTTTAGAAGCTCAAAAGAGGCTTTTTGGTAAAATAGGTAGAGAGAACTATGTTAAACTTCCAAAACTTGGAACAAATCCAAGAGGCGTTGAAATTACTAAAGAAGCTCTCCTAAGTTTAGTTGGAGATAATAGCAGCAGAAGCATGGCAATAAATTGGCAAAGAATAAAGATTGAGTTTAACCCCTATAGAAGATGGGTTGATCTCTGGAAGGAGGACTAAATGAGAAACTGTAAGAAGAAAAACGGGACTAAAACAAGCGCATTTGGCTCTCCTGGACGAATCAATCACAATTCTACTCCTTTTTATAAGAGTAGGCTATATGAGGGGTTGCCCAAAGAAGAATTTACAAAATACGTAGAAAACCCAATTCTACCTCAATACCTGGATAAAGTTTTTTGCAAGTCAAGCGAAAAGATGGAAGAGCTACCGGATAACAGTGTTCATCTAATGGTTACATCGCCGCCTTATAACGTAGGAAAAGAATATGATGAAGACCTTACTTTAAATGAGTATAGAGTATTTTTGAAGAGAGTATGGGGCGAAGTTAAAAGAGTTCTTGTTCCCGGCGGAAGGGCATGTATTAATATCGCCAATCTGGGGAGGAAACCGTACATCCCCCTTCATGTATTTATCATTGAAGACATGCTTGATTTAGGATTTTTAATGCGAGGTGAAATCATTTGGAATAAAGCCTCAAGTGGTAGCCCTTCAACTGCGTGGGGTAGCTGGCTTTCTGCTAAAAATCCGACATTGAGAGACATTCATGAATATATTTTGGTCTTTTCTAAAGGGATGTTTTCAAGGGAAAGTCTCGGAAGGGAAAGTACAATTCCTAAGGAGGAGTTTCTTGAATTTACTAAAAGTGTGTGGACATTTGCTGCAGAACCAGCAACAAAAGTTGGTCATCCTGCACCATTCCCAGTGGAATTGCCTTACAGGCTGATCCAGCTTTATGCTTTTGAGGGTGAGGTTGTTCTGGATCCATTTATGGGTAGTGGGCAGACTGCAATTGCATCGATAAAAACAAAGCGTCATTACGTTGGATATGAAATAAATGAAGAATATGTAAAACTGGCAGAAAAACGAGTTAAAGAATTTTCCTTAGAGTTTAATTCTCCCAGGCTATTTGAATTTAATGGCAAAAAAGATGATGGATACTGAAGTTGCTCTTTTTTCTGGGGGTGCAACTGGGGTTAGTTTTGTGGTTTAATTAGGAAAGAATAACATTTTTAAAATTACAACCACAACGAGGCTGGGTAGCATATTGAGCACTTTTAGCTTTTTTATTTCTAAAATGTTGATTCCTAAACCTATGAGGAGCAAACCTCCTACTGCGGTCAGCTCCAGTATCAGAGAATCGTTAAAGAAATTCTGGAGAGAACTGGCAAACAAGGTTATGCCACCCTGGTAGAGAAGAAGAGGAATGATGGAAAAAATCACTCCCGCTCCTAAAGAGGCAGATAGAGCAATGGAGGAGAAACCATCTAATACCGATTTAGCTAAAAGTAGATGGGGAGGATTACCTAAACCTTCCTCTATAGCTCCTAAAATGGTCATAGAACCCATGCAAAAAAGTAAAAAAGCGGTTACCAAACCTTCAGCAAAACGGTCGTTTTTCGATTTGATAAGGAACTTAAGGCTTTCTCCTAAATGGTTGAGCCATTTTTCTAAATCGAGCAGCTCTCCTATTATGGAACCCAGGACGATACTGAATATTAAGAGTAAAAAATTCTGGGTTTTGATGGCTAAAGATACCCCCAGAGAGAGGGTAAATAAACCAATACCCTGGAAAACAATAAGTGATATCCGCTCTGGTAGCCGGGAACGGATGACTATCCCTACTATTCCTCCTATAAGGATGGCAAAAGCATTGACCAGGGTTCCTAAGGGTAGCATACAAGGTGGTAATTCAGGCTTTTTTTACTTTTCCTGCTTTCAAACAGGAGGTGCAAACATTTATTTTTCTGGTTTTACCACCCATGACTGCTTTTACTTTCTGAATGTTGGGATGCCATACTCTTCCGCTTACCCGGTGAGAGTGACTTATTTTATTACCAAAGGAAGTAGTTTTGCCACAGATTTCGCATCTTGCCATTGTCTTTGCTCCTTTCCTTTTTCAGAATCGGGTAAAAATATAGCAGTTTTGAAGATGTAATGCAAGATGGGTTAAAATAGAAAAAATGACTAAGGAAAAAATAAATAAGGAATTAGTATTGAAAATAATAGAGAGAGAAAAACAGAGGCTGGATAATCTCTCCGTTTTTGGAGGGTTCAGTAACTTTTTGAGTAGCTGGTTTGCTGAACGGGGAGAGGGAGAAGATTTTTCTTCCCTTCTTCTCGAGTACGATAGCTTAACCGTAGAACAGAAGAGAAAACTGTTGCAGGATATGGAGGAAAAGCTGAAATCTCAAAGTGATGGCGATGGTGAACTTAATAGTCCTTCTCCAGTTTTACCTTCCCCGGAGAAGGAAAAGAGCCTCTCTACCCCGGTAAGATACATTAAAGGAGTAGGGCCAGCTCTGGAGAAAAAATTAAATCGTCTGGAAATTAAAACGGCAGAAGACCTTCTCTTTTTCTTCCCTCGTTATTATCGGGACCGAGGGGAAGTAAAACCTATTTCTCATCTCCGGGGAGAAGGATGGGAAACTATCCAGGGAGTAGTTAGCTCTCAAAGTCGGATTGCCACTCGACGGGGGCCGCTACTTAAAATTGCGGTGAGTGATGGAACAGGTAAAGTGAATCTAGTGTGCTTTAATAGAAACTATCTGGCTAAGACTTTGCGAAAAGGTGTGAAAGTTCAGGTTTCGGGAAATTTTCGTCGGTCTTTTGGTAACTGGGAGGTAGCTGATTTTGACTATCAAATAGTGGACCAGGAAAATTCCAGCTGGGATAGAATAGTCCCTATCTACAGCCTTACTGAAGGTCTAAGCTTAAAAAAACTGCAATCCATTATTTATTATGCTTTGGATAATTTTTTAGAAGAAATAAAAGACATTCTTCCTTCTTATTTAGTGGTAAAGCATAATCTTTTACCTAAAAGAGTGGCTATAGAAGAGCTGCATCGTCCTTCCCGTTCTTCAGTAGGGGAGTTAAACTCTCGACGTAGCAAAGCTCACTTAACTATCATTTTTGAGGAATTCTTACTTTTTGCTTTGAGCTTGAAAATCCGCCGGCAGGAATTAGCAGTTTACGATGTTCCTCCCTGCGTTTCTGATTCAGCTCTGGTAAAAAATTTTTTAGCTCAACTTCCTTTTACTTTGACTTCCGCTCAAAAGAGGGTGGTAAAGGAAATTCATGAGGATTTAGTGAGTGGACGATTGATGAATCGTTTAATACAGGGAGATGTGGGTTCAGGGAAAACGCTGGTAGCCTTACTTGCGGCTCTTCAGGTTATTGATTCGGGAAGACAGGTAGCTTTGATGGTTCCTACTGAGATTTTAGCCGAACAGCATTACCATCGGTTTAAAGATTTGTTATCCTCTTTAGGAGTGAGAGTGGGGCTTCTTAAGGGGGGAACTAATAAGGAAAAGAAAGAATTGGTGGAAAAAATTAAAAAAGGAGAAATAGATCTCGTAATTGGCACTCATGCTCTTATTGAGGAAAACATTACTTTTCCCCGGCTGGGTCTTACTATTGTAGATGAACAACATCGCTTTGGAGTATTGCAAAGGGCAAAATTAAAAGAAAAAGCTTCTATTCCGCATCTCCTGGTTATGACTGCCACTCCTATTCCCCGAACGTTGGCTTTGACTCTTTACGGGGATTTAGATATTTCCGTGGTGGATGAAAAACCGGCGGGTAGAAAACCAGTAACCACTCTCTGCTTTTCCATTAAAGAAAGATTTAAAGCTTATAATCGAGTGCGAAAGCAGATAGAGGAAGGGAGACAGGCCTTTGTGGTGTGCCCGGCTATAGAAGAAAGTGAGGAAGAAATCAGTAATGTAGCGGAAGTGACAGAACTTTTGCGTTCTTCCTGGCTTTCAGGCTTTCGGATAGAGATGATTCATGGTAAGCTCCCTTCTCGGGAGAAAGAAGAAATCATGGAGCGCTTTTCCCGGGGGGATATCGACGTTTTAGTGGCTACCTCAGTAATCGAGGTGGGGATTGACATCCCCAATGCTAGTGTTATGGTGATAGAAAATGCTGAGAGGTTTGGTTTGGCACAACTGCACCAATTGAGAGGTAGAATTGGAAGAGGAGAAGCACCAGGTCTCTGTATTCTTTTGGCTGAAGCTCATACTGAAGAAGCTCGCCGCCGGATGGAGATAATGGTGGCTACTGAAGATGGTTTTCGCATTGCCGAAGAAGACCTTCGTCTCCGGGGGCCGGGTGAGTTTTATGGAGTGAGACAACACGGAGTGCCTGAGTTCCGTTTAGCTGACCCGTTTGAGGATTGGTCTATTCTCGAGAAAGCTAATGAGGAGGCAAAAGTTATCCTTGATGAAGATCCCCGGCTGGAGAAAAGTGAAAATCGTTCTCTTCAAGAGGAAATTGACCGGCGGTTTGGCCGTTATCTGGAATTTGGAGAGGTAAGCTAATGGGCTATTTATATCTCGGGGGAGGAAAAGATAGAGGAAGGAAAATAGTTACCCCTTCGGGGAAACAAGTTCGTCCTATGACCGGTTTTTTACGTAAAGTAATATTTGACATAGTGCAAGAAGAAGTACCGGGGAGTGTGGTTTTTGACTTTTTTGCCGGGAGTGGTTCTCTGGGTTTTGAAGCTTTAAGCCGGGGGGCAAGTCAGGTTTATTTTCTGGAGAAAGACCCTCACCTCTGTCTGCTTCTTGCCAGAAATATAAAAACCTGTGGCTTTGAAGAGAGAGCTCGGGTTTTAAAAAAGGATTTTATGCGCTCTTTTCCTTTCCCTTCTCGAAAAATTAAGCCGGATATCGTTTTTGTAGATCCTCCCTTTTCTTTAAATAGTAGAGCTGTTTTAGAAAAGTTGTATAATTTTAGGATGGTTCTTGAAGATGCTTTGGTGGTGTTTCGTTACCCTGAAGAGCAAGACCCTTTTCTGGATTGTGGTTTTTTTGAAATAAAAAATCGGAGAACATATGGAAGAAGTGTTTTAGTATTTGGCTCTTTTAAACTTGATTCTCAGGCAGGGTGAAGGCGGTGCTAACAGCTATATATCCGGGGAGCTTTGACCCCTTAACTAATGGACATCTGGATATCATTGAGCGAGGAAGAAAAATTTTTGACCATTTTGTAGTGGCAGTATTAAAGAATCCTCACAAGCAACCTCTCTTTACTCCCGAAGAGAGAAAAGAAATGATTCAAGAAGCAGTAAAATGTTTTTCCAATGTAGAGGTGGAAATTTTCGATGGCTTACTGGTTAATTTTGCTCGCAAGAAAGGTTGTCAGGTGATAATTCGAGGTTTGAGAGCTATTTCTGATTACGAATATGAAACTCAAATTGCTGTTACTAATCGAAAGATGGCCCCAGAAATAGAAACTTTATTTTTGCCCACCAGCACTGAGTTTTCCTATCTTAATTCTACTGTAGTAAAAGAAATTGCTTCTTTTGGTGGTTGTATCCGGGGGCTAGTTCCTCCTGTAGTAGAAAAGAGGCTGAGAGATAAATTTAGCAAGAAACACTCCGCGGGGAATTCTTTCTGAATAAGATATTCCCTTTTTGGACTAAGATTTTTGGTAGTGGGGTAATAAAAGAGATTTTAATATTATAAAAAGGGGTAGATAGAATGGATATATTAAGTAAAATCAGGGAAAGAGCCAAAGCGCTGAAGAAAAAAGTTGCTTTACCTGAAAGCCAAGATGAGCGAGTTTTAAAAGCAGCAGAAATAGCCCAAAAAGAAGAAGTAGCTTCTGTAGTTCTTGTAGGAGAAGAAGAAAAAATTGCTAAGAAAGCACAGGAGCTCAATCTTGACCTTTCAGGGGTAGAGATAGTCAACCACTTAAAGGATGAGAAAAGGGAATTTTATATCGAGGACCTTTACCAATTGAGGAAGAACAAAGGTCTTTCCCGGGAGGGAGCAGAAGACTTACTGAAAAGTTCTATGTACTATGCCTGTATGATGTTGCGGGAAGGTAGAGTAGATGGGGTAGTAGGAGGAGCAGTTCTGTCCAGTCCTGATGTTATAAGACCAGCTCTGCAGATTATTAAAGCGGCACCGGGAATTAAATTAGCTTCCAGTTGCTTTTTGATAGTGGTTCCCGATTGCCCTTACGGGGAGAATGGTGCTTTTCTGTATGCTGATTCAGGGTTAAACCCCAACCCCAATGCTGAGGAATTAGCTCATATTGCCATTACTACTGCACGCACGGCTACTTTTCTTTTGAATGCCGAACCTCGAGTGGCTATGCTTTCTTTTTCTACTAAAGGTAGCGCCAAACATGAGCTAGTGGACAAAGTTATAGAAGCAACTAATATTGCTCATTCTTTGAATCCTCAATTGCTTTTAGATGGGGAGTTACAGGGTGATGCGGCTTTGGTTCCTGAAGTGGCCAGAAAAAAGGCGCCGGGAAGCCCGGTGGCCGGGAGAGCTAATGTTTTAATTTTTCCTGACCTGGATGCTGGTAATATTTCTTACAAACTAACCGAGCGCTTAGCTAAAGCTACGGCCATTGGTCCTATTTTGCAAGGTCTCGCTAAACCGGTCAATGACCTTTCTCGAGGAGCTAAGGCAGAGGATATAGTAGATCAGATAGCAGTTACTGTTTTACAAACTC
>Ga0209508_1000802_pt1 | contig 28422 bp, 27 predicted proteins | sample AD_UKC129_MetaG_FD_184427 | JGI IMG/M metagenome (GOLD analysis project Ga0209508, IMG submission 184427) | Active sludge microbial communities of municipal wastewater-treating anaerobic digesters from Canada - AD_UKC129_MetaG (SPAdes) (version 2) | ecosystem: Engineered > Bioreactor > Anaerobic... | reverse complement strand
AAAGAACCACTAAGGATAAAACTCAAAACAGAAGGAGAACGGGTAGTGGCCGCTGAAGTCGACCTGGGCTATTTCTATCGTGGCGCGGAACAAATAGCCAAGGGCAAACCATGGCAAAAAGTAGTCTACCTTTCAGAGAGAGTCTGCGGCATATGCTCCCACTTCCACCCAGTAACATTCATCGAAGGCCTAGAGAAAATCGCGGACTGCGAACCCCCACTCAGAGCACAATACCTACGAGTAATAGTAGGTGAACTCAACCGTATACAAAGTCACCTAATCGCCAATGCATTATATTTCCTGGCAATAGAACATGAAACCCTCGCCATATACCTACTAAACACCCGAGAAAAGATAATGGACCTCACAGAGATGATAACAGGCAACAGAGTACACTACGCCTGGAACATAGTCGGCGGGGTTAGAATGGACATAAAAGAATCCCAAAAAAAGAAAATATTAGAAAACCTGGATATCGTGGAACCAGCAGTATACCGCTACAGGAAAATGTTCAAAACAGGACTATTCCTAGGTTTAAGGTCCAAGGATATAGGGAAAATGAGCAAAGAAGATGCAATAGATGTAAGGGCAGTAGGACCCACAGCAAGGGGCTCAGGGGTCAAATTTGACTGGAGACAAAAACATCCAACCTTCACAGACTACTTCGACTTCAAACCAGTCTGGAGAAAAGAAGGTGACAACTATGCAAGGATGATGGTAAGATTCGACGAAATACTAGAATCCATAAAAATCATAAGAAGAGCCATTGACGAACTCCCAGAAGGGCCCATAAGGAAAGAATACAAAATACCCGAGGGTTCAGTTGATAACAGATATGAAGCCCCAAGAGGCGAAGTCACATACATATTTGAAACAGCAAAAAATGGTATTATAAAGGATATAACCATAAGAACCCCGACTATAATGAACCTTGAAGCCTGTGTAAAGCACATGTTCAAGGATTCGCCTACAATAGCAGATGCAGTTGCCATATACCAGAGTATAGATCCTTGCATCGCCTGCACCGAACGTGTAACAATAATCGATGAACACGGACACAAAAAAGACTTTATGGGCATGAACAAGCTTAAGAACATACACCCCCAGGGGGGAGATGAGGGGTAAATAATGTCCTCTGTAATATGGTACATATACGAATTCGCGAGGAAAAAATGGATTAAAAGATTCCTAGATGCTAAAACAGACCCCGAGATAGTTGAGTCACCATCAAGGTTCAGAGATTTCCCACAAGTCCAAAAAGAATTATGCATTTCCTGCGGGGCCTGCGTAGCCTCCTGCCCATCCCCAGGGGCTATAAAATTAGTGAGAGACGATGAAATGGAAATGGCTTATCCGGTCATAAACGAATCAGCTTGTATAAGATGCGGATTCTGCGTGGAAGTGTGCCCAACAGAACCAAAAACCCTCAAAACAGGCGAAAATTATCTTATAAAAGAAGAATATCGGATATTGCCAAAGGAGACCATCTATGTAATCGACGACTACCTCTGCATACGCTGCGAAAAATGCAAAGACGCTTGCAAAGTAGGAGCCATATCATCAACAGATAATATAATCACCATAGACCAGTCAAAATGCGTATCATGTGGGGATTGCGCCAAAGCATGCCCAATAAAAGGGGCCATAAAAGAAGTTTTCATTACAAACATCGACGAACAAAAAGAAATAATTAAAATATTAGTCGAAAGTTTAGAAGAGGCAATAAACCTGGAAGTTGAAAGGGTCAGAAAATTGCCAGATTACGAACCTGAAAAGATTATAAAATTGGAATTCCCCCTATCCAAAATCGTGGAAAAAGCCCTGGGGATACTCCCAGACAAGGAAAAAGTAACCAAGATAATAGAAAATATAACAGACAGACTTAAAATCAACGTAATAACCTGGGATGAAGAAAAATGCAAAGGCTGTAGATTATGCATAGACGAATGTCCAACAGGCGCCCTAACCTACAACAAAGAGAAAGGCATCACTGAAAGAGACCCCGAAAAGTGTCTAAGGTGCAGCATATGCTACCAAACATGCCCATTCGGAGTCCCAGGATTATACACTGCAAGATTCCTCCTAAGAGACGATAAGATTCTCATAACCTTGAAACCATCCCAGATAAGGGGCTGATAAAATCCCAATAACCATTGAAAAAACATACAAGCCAATAAGGGAAGTAGAAGTCCAATATGAGATAGACGACAAAAAATGCAAAGAATGCAAAGATAGGCCCTGCCTCAAAGTCTGCCCAGTGGATGCCATACATGAAATACCACCAGACAACCACATCGAAATAGACGAAAAATGTATAGGATGCATACTATGCAGAGAAGCATGCCCATATGACGCCATAAAAATGAAAACCATCCTATCAGAGCCTATAAGAGAACCAATACCAACCATAAACCCAAAACTTTGCCTAAACTGTGGAGCATGCGTTGCAACTTGTAAAACCGGGGCCATAGAACTCGTAGCCTCTGGTAAAGAGGAAATACACCCAGTGATAGACGAAGAAAAATGTGTGAGATGTGGCTACTGCGCCCGCTCATGCCCCTCAGAGGCCATAAAATATGGTGAAATCCTACCAAGAGCCGTGGCCACAGGAAAAGCCCTAGTCATAGACCCTAAACAGTGCATAGGCTGCATGACATGCACTAGAGTCTGCCCATCCAAAGGGGCTATAAAAGTCGGTAAAGTAAGCAAATTACCCTACATAGACCCTGCATATTGTGCAAGATGCGAAAAATGCATGGACGTATGCCCCTCAACCGCCATCAAATACACCACAAGGACCGCAGCCTCCAGAAAGTTCAATAGGATACATACCACAGAGATCGTCTCAGAAGTTCTAGAAAAAGAAACAGAAAAAATAGCGGAAGCCACAAGCAAAATAAATTCCATCCTAGAAGATATTGCCAATAATATCATCAAAGAACATGACGAAAAAGAGTTTGAAATAGATGTAACAGACCAGATAAAAGAAGAAATCAAGGAAATCATGGATGGAGAAATAGAAATAGATGAAATAGTGGAAATAATCGAAAAAACTAAACCACATAGGGAGATAAAAAGTTTAGAGGAGAAATGTGTTGGTTGCGGGGCTTGCGTCGACGAATGCCCAGTAAAATGCATAGAACTCGAAATGCCAGCCCCAATAAGCATAGGAGAAGAATGTGTATACTGTGGAAAATGCGTGCAAGTTTGTCCAGTAAAGGCAATAAAAATCAGAGAAGAATTCTTCACAGTCAAAGATGACAAGATACTATTTAAAAGAAGGGAAATCAAGGAACCCAAAAGCGGAAAAGTCATCCACGATGATATGATCTGCCAAGCATGTGGCATCTGCGTGAACAAATGCCCAGTAAATGCCCTAAGCCTCAAAGACGATAAGATCATAATTGACCAGGAAACGTGTATCAGCTGTGGCGAATGTGAAAACATATGCCCAGTAAACGCCATCAAACTAATCGAAAATGGTGCATAAAGATGGATATAACATTTAAAAAGAGTAAAAACGCGCTTAAAAAGGACATACAAAGAAGATACATGGAATTAGAGGCCATGGAAGGCCAAAGTCTAGATATTGGAAAATGTAAAATGGAAGGTAAATTCATAACAATCTCTCCAGAGTGTGTGAGATGTAATCTATGCGCTGAGGAATGTCCAGTTGATGCCATAGCCGATGCAAAGGCTACTAGACCTGCTAGATTACTTGAAAATTGTGTGAAATGTGAAATATGCGCCCAGACTTGTCCCATAAGGTGCATAAACGTGGTTGAGAGCGCAGCAACAATAGACGATGAAGTGAAATACCATCTCAAAGACATGAAAATACCCCACAGAACCCTAAAGATGAAAAACATAAAAGTAGACAGTGAAAAGTGTAAAGGTTGCGGTACATGTGTCAGATTCTGTCCAACCGGCGCCATAAGACTCGAAGATGAAACTGCGACCATAGACGCCAGTATATGTATCGGCTGCGGGGCTTGTGCAAATGTGTGTGAAGAAGGCGCGATAAAACTTGAAAGAGAACTCGGACCCGTGATAAAGACAAAAGAACTTCTAATAGACCAAGAAGCTTGTGTCGCATGCCAAATATGTGAAGAAAATTGTCCAACAGACGCCATAAGACTCGAAGACGAGAAACTCATATTTTCAGAAGATAAATGTATATTATGTGAAGTATGCTCTACCAAATGCCCAGTAGGCGCACTAAAATTAAAGAGGTTATCCCATGAAAGTTAAAGAGCTTATGGATAAAAAATTTATAGTAGTAGGCCCGGACGCCGACTTGGATGAAGTATCAGAAAAAATGGAAACATATAAAAGATTCACCATACCCGTGGTAGACGAGGAAAAGAAGCTTATAGGATGGATAACATCCCTTAACGTTATCAGGGGCCTTAGAGAGGGTAAAAAGAGGGTATCTGAGATCATGCACATACCAGAGGAGATCATACACGTCCATGAAAATGACCCGGCAAGACTAGCAGTCCTGGAAATCTCAAAACATAAAGTTGTTAACCTGCCGGTACTAGATGATGAAGGTGTCATTGTCGGAATCGTAAGGGCATTAGACATAGTTAAAACACTTTCCAGTTTATATGAGATCAAAGTTTACAAGATCTTTGAGGCCATGTCCCATGAATTGAAGGGTATAAGCTGGGATGAACTCATGGAAGCTGCTGCCATAATCACAAGAAGAAGAACAGGGGAAAGGATAACAGCAGCAGAATATGAGGAGAGGATAAAAAAGGCAACCTTTGGAGAGGCTATCTGGGCAACTGGTGGGCTTGAAAAATTCTTCGTCGGACTTATAGCAATCGGGGAATTAGTCATAGCCAGAAAGGTTGCAAGGGCCAGGAAATAATCTCCAAAGCACCCATTTTTTAATTTTGAATCTGAGGCGTTTATTCCCATCCCCTTTTTTAAGAAAACTATTATTACCTATTATATAAACGATACAACCGATAGTAATACTAAGGGTAATGTTTATATTATATCACGTATCACATGATCATGTAGAAAATAATGAGGAGGTAGATAATTTGCATATACCAGATGGTTTCATACCAATTTCCCAGTGTATCGTCTACTGGATAATAGCACTAGTAGCCTTGTATTTCAGTGTTAGATGGGCCAGCCAAAAACTCGATGAAAGACAAATTCCACTCTTCGCAGTCTTAGCAGCCGGTATATTCGCGATACAAGCAATGAACATCCCCATCCCATGGGGTACTAGTGGGCACATGGTTGGCGCGGCACTCGTCGCCATAGTATTTGCCAGTCCATGGGCTGCGGTCCTATTGTTATCAATCGTACTTATACTACAAGGTCTAATATTCGGTGATGGTGGAATAACAGCATTAGGGGCTAACATCCTCAACATGGGTATCATCGGAGGATTTGTAGGATACTACCTATTCAAGGGCACAAAGAGCCTAGGAGAAATACCCGCAGTTTTCATAGCAGCATGGGCCTCAATATTCCTAGCAGCGATAGCATGTGCAATAGAAATGTGGATCGCCGGAACATTCCCATTAGATAAAGGACTTGCAATGATGGGATTATACCATGCAGTCATAGGGGTCATAGAAGGAGTCCTAACCGTAGTAATAGTACTAGCAGTTCAAAGCGCCCGCCCAGACCTGTTCTCATTTAAGGATTGGGGTAAAGAAAAGGCCGAGGTGTTATCTAAATGAAGAGCCGAGACAAGAAATTACTTATTGGTGGGGTTATCATAGCCCTCATAATAGCAGCATTAGCACCATTCCTAGCATCTTCAAACCCTGATGGGCTAGAAAGTACTGCTGAGAAGGTTATGCCAAACCCTGAGACCGAACCATTCATAGAATCGCCCCTACCCGATTATACCATCCCAGGACTCGGCAAGGAAGGGGAGATACTCGCATTAGTCGTAGGTACGATAATTGTCCTGATCATAGCCTATGGTATAAGTGCAGCGCTTAAAGCTGGGAAATAACCACCCCCACTTCTTCTATATTTTTTTGAGGGTTTTTTATGGAAGATCTTTTAAGCATAGAAAGAGAAACCTTGAAGGAAAGTCCCATCCATCATCTTGATGGGCGCATAAAGATAATAATAAGTCTAATCATAATAGTCTATGCAGTGAGCACCTCAAATCTTTTAATACTCTTTATAATGGAGGCCTATCTCCTATTTTTATTATCAGTTTCTAGGATACCACTATCTTATACATTAAAGAGGCTATTTCTGATCTTACCATTCGGCGGCTTCATAGCCCTATTCCAATTATTCATAAGAGCTGGTGACATCATCTGTACAGGACCCCTTGGAGTTCATGTGACAATGCAAGGACTCCTATTCGGGATACTATTATTTGCAAAGATAACCGTGAGTATAACAGCCATAATATTACTCTCTTCAACAACACCCATGCAGGAACTTACAAATTCAATGAGGAGAATTGGGATACCACATACATTTATCATGCTCCTGAGCCTAACTATAAGGTACCTGTTCTTTTTCTATGATGAACTAGAGAGGATAAAAAACGCCCAGAAGACCAGATGCTTCGATATATGGAACAAGAACACTGGATACTCATGGAGACTAAGAAAGATCGGGGAAACCATTGCAATGATATTCCTACGCGCCTATGAACAAGGCGAAAAAACATACCTAAGTATGCTAAGTCGCGGATACTCCCAAGAAAGCCAAATGTACCATGAAAAAACTCCACTAAAAAGAGCTGACATCCTATTCATGACCCTAAATATAGCCTTCATAATAGTACTCTACTACATCCAAAACTTCAATCTAGTATAAAAGTTGTGGGAGTTTGCATCCCATAAAAAAGAGTCCATAGCACTCTAATCTATGTGTGCCGAAAAATATTTATAACATGAAAAATGATAGTATGACCTGTCACCCCTCAAATGATTCTAAGAGTCGATAGGAGGGCCTTCAGAGCCTGCACGATCCTCAGAGTCCTTTGATGATAAAAAACCGCTTTCATCAATGTTGGTGGTTCAAGGGTGTGCCAATTCCCAACGAGTACTTTTCTGCCTGGGGGACTGATTTTACTTGTAGGCAAAGCCGGGGTGGCTCAGCTGGTTAGAGCGCACGGCTCATAGGGATAAGATAATATTGCTCTAACCCTTACCTGGGATACCGTGAGGTCGCGGGTTCGAATCCCGCCCCCGGCATAAATTAAAAACAATATTTAGTAATTCTTTTATAGACCTAAAAGGATCCCATAATCTTAGAAAGATTCCCCCCTTTTGGGGGGAGGCTAGGGTGGCATAGATGCCGAGAAGATATGAAGGCTTAACCTATTGGGAGATAATAACCAGACAGATGGGTTTTCTGAAAAAAGATGAACAGTTAAAACTAAAGAAAGGTAAGGTTGCAGTAATTGGATGTGGAGGTATCGGTGGCGCCGCTGTTGAAATGCTAGCTAGAATGGGTGTGGGCTCTCTATCCCTTGTGGATAAGGACACATTCAACATATCTAATATTAACAGGCAACTGATGAGCGATTTTCACAATATTGGGAAGCCAAAGGTGGCCGTTACCCGGGAAAGGATATGGAAAATAAACCCCTTCATAGAAACCAAGACCTTTAATTGTGAAATTAATGAGGAGAATGCCGGCACGATCATAGAAGGTAACGATGTTGTGATTGATGCCATGGACAACATCATATCCAGGGTTATAGTTAGTAGGGAGTGTAGAAGATCAAAGATACCATTTATACATGGTGCTGTGCATGCTTCAATGGGCCAAGTGACCGTATTTGGGGATGGGACACCATCCTATGAGGAAGTTTTTAAATTACCCTCAAAGGGTCTTAGATTAACAAGTGAGGTTAAAGAGAAACTCCAGCGTCTAGAAAGTGAGATTCCCCCGGTTATGGGGCCTGCGCCGAATATTGTTGGTTGTATAGAATCATTTGAGGCTTTAAAGCTTTTAACAGGTAAGGGTAGTGTTATATGGGCTCCTAAGCTTTTAACCTTTGACCTTTTAAAGGATGATCCATTTAAGATTGTGGAATTATAGCAAACTATATATACCACTAGAAGGAAATATACTTCCGGTCAATGGAGGTATTCTATGGACGATAAAATCGAAAAAATCATAGAAAAGATAAACGAATGCGACATAAAATTCGTCAGACTACAATTCGTGGACATACACGGGGCCGCAAAAAACATGGCCATACCCCTCATGAGACCAGACCAAATAGAAGACATAATAAAAGAGGGCATACTATTCGACGGATCCTCAATCGAAGGATTCGTGGATATAAACGAAAGCGACCTCGTGGTAAAACCAGAACCAGAAACATTCTCCACACTACCCTGGAGACCAGAAGAAAAAGGCGTGTGCAGATTCATATGCGACGTATACTGGCCAGATGGAAAACCATTCGAAGGCGATCCAAGATACGTCCTAAAAAGAGTCCTATCAAAATACGAAAAACTAGGATATGAATATAATGTGGGGCCTGAACCAGAATTTTTCATCCTCGACTATGACGATAACGGGAACATAATACCACTTGACACAGGCGCATACTTCGACGTTGAACCAATAGACCAGGGAACAGACTTCAGAAGAAAACTAGTAATGGACCTTGAAACCCTAGGCTTTGACATTGAAGTAAGCCACCACGAAGTGGCCCCAGGACAACACGAGATCGACTTCAAATTCGACAACGCCTTAAAGACTGCTGATGCTGTTATAACATTTAAGCAGGCTATAAAGGCGATAGTGGATAAGATGGGTTACCTTGTAACCTTCATGCCAAAACCATTCTTCGGAGAAAATGGAAGCGGCATGCACTGCCACCAATCACTCTTCAAAGATGGTAAAAACATATTCTATGATCCTGACACCCCCACACAGTTATCAGAGACTGCAATGTACTTTATAGGGGGGCTCCTAGAGCATTCAAGAGCATTATCCGCAATATGCGCACCAACAGTGAACTCATATAAGAGACTAGTCCCAGGGTATGAAGCTCCTGTTTACATTGCCTATGGTTTCAAAAACCGGTCAACACTTATAAGAGTACCCGCATCCCGTGGAAAGGGGACCAGAGTTGAATTCAGAGCACCCGACCCATCCTGCAACCCCTACCTTGCATTCGCCGCAATGTTGGAAGCTGGAATGGACGGTGTGAAAAATAAGATAGACCCTGGAGAACCCGTTGAATTCGACGTATTCAAACTAAGCATGAAAGAAATTGAAGAAATTGGTATAAAAACCCTACCATCAAGTCTATGGGAAGCATACCATGCACTTGAAGAAGACGAAGTCATAAAATCAGCCATCGGAGAACACATCTATGAGAAATTCATGGAAATAAAACATAAAGAATGGGACGAATACAGAATCCAAGTATTCAAATACGAAATAGAAAAATACCTCAACATCTAAAAACCCCAAATCCTTTCCTTTTTTTATAATCTTATCAGACCCTCCCTCTTAAATGAAAGAGTGGAAAATACAAACACTAAAATGGAAAATAGCAATGAAGGCAGCATATCCACGATAACACCCCCAGGGGATTGGCTAGTTGAAAGTTTCACCAAAACCACACTCGGTATAAAATCTATAAACTGTCCCAGGAAATCCACATCCATAAAAAGTGGCACAAAAAGTATAAACGTTGCAATGAAGAGTATGATGGTTATCGCGGAATTAGCCTCCTTCGTACTGTCAACAAGACTCGAAACGAACACACCAACACCAGCAAAACCAAGAGCCATGAAAAAAAGCAATAAAACAATCAATGGCAGATTATATAAGGGTACATGGAGCAAGTACAAGACTAGGATCCACGCCAAACTCTGTAAAACAGAGAATAAAACTATGGGGATTATCTTACCAAGTATTATCATATAAGATGATAAGGGTGTCATCAGAAGCACCTCAAAAGTCTTCCTCTCCTTCTCCCCAACAATACTATCAGTAACAATATTACTCCCAAGGAAAAAGGGTAAAAAAAGTATAAAAGGCACCATAAAACCATACATTATCCCAACAAAATACAGACTTTCAATGGCAACCTCAACCCCCTTATCCTTGTTCACCTCAACTATACTAAGCCTGATAGGCTCCTTAACCTTGTCTATTTCCCCACTTGGGAGATCACCAAGACTCCTCTCTATATTATAAGACTCAGAAGCCCTTCTTATCTTCTCAGATAATATAGTATAGAATATGCTCCCAGCATCTATATTAACTCCAACATCACCATCCCCCATAAGATATACAGTAGCTGATGTTTCCAAACCAAGAGCCCTATTCGCCCCTTGAAGATCACTATAATATACAAGTTTTAGGTTTTCTTCCTTCAAATTCTTTTCAAGGATTGTCCCCCTTATATCCTCGGGCACTCCAACCTTTAAGAATTGGCCCCCACCCCACTTATCTATTAATTCAGGGTCTAATGCAACCGAACTTACACTTGCAAGGGCGAAACTCCCAAGGAGTATTATAACCTGCACGATCACAAGAAATACATACACCCTATTTGTGAGGATATCATACGCTTCCTTTCTTGATAATGCCACCAATTTCATAAATAACTCCCCTCAATAACCTTAGAACCCCTGGACGGGGACCGAATACTATATCATCCCTTTCGAAAAGCCACACCGCCAAAGCATGAAAAATTAAACTACTAAAAACTAACCCAGAAACCGTTGATACTATATCATATATTGTTATATTTTCTGAACTGAGAAACTTTATTATGAGGATCAATGGGCCCATACCACTCTTCTGGGAAATATATGCAAGGGCAGGTACTATAAGAAAACCTATAATTATTATATAGGTCAATGTTATACCTATCCCCGCCTCCTTGTAATTTTTTGAATAAACAGCCACTAAACTTGTAAGGCCCACAACCGGGAATGCTGTTAAGAGAAGAACCAAATATACAATGGGAGCATTAGGAATCTTGAACCAACCCCATATTATTATCATCCATATAAATAATTGGATGGCCATTATCACCATGACCGCGAGAGATTTTCCCAAGATGATGTGACTCCTAGGGATTGGCATTGCAATAAGTGATTCTCCAGTTTTTCTTTCCTTTTCCCCCACGATACTGTCGATGATAAGATTCCCGAACATGAACAAGGGTAGGATGAGGAGTATCGCGACCATAACCTTATTCACAAGCTTTAATGGTAGTGATTCCCCCACAGCTTCTTCTTTAACATTGGGCTGTTCCCTTTCCATTGATGCTATGATCTGATCGGTTATTTTCCTTGAGGATACCTCAACCGCACTTTCCACCTCCTTTTTTATAATGTTCCTCATGGGAGTTGAATAATCCAAGAATAAGCTCGCATTCAATGGTAATGTATTATATTCCTCCACAAGGAGCAATGAACCCCCCCTTGGGGATCTTGCGGTTGTGGGGTGTATCATGACTGCCTTAGGGTTGATCTCATCTTTGATGATCCCAGAAGGGTCATTAACATCTAAGTATGCGAATTCATTAAGTGAAGGGGTTAACGTGACCTCCTCAGTTGTGTTCATCATCTGAAGCACACCATTAAAAATGAAAATTATCAAGAGCAAGGTGACCATCTGGAATATGAAGATGAAGAGGAACTTACGACTTTTAAACGTGCTTTTGATTTCCCATCTTGTTATAGTCCACATCATGAGCCCTTAACCATCTCTATAAAAACATCATCCAAGCTAGTTTCCCTTGTATTCACAGAATAAACATTCTCCCCCAAGTTCCTTATAATAGCGGGGATAATACTCCTATCCTTGAGTGAAATCTCGAGCCTATTCCCATCCAATCTTACATTCTTCACACCACCAATTCTTAGAAGGTTTAGGTCAACTATACTAGGATCGATAAGATCCACCTCCAAAGTAAGATCACCCTTTATCTTCGACTTGAGCTCTTGGGGTGTTCCCACATCTAATATGCGACCCTGATTTAAAATAGCGACCCTGTCACAGAGGTACTCAGCTTCTTCCATGTAATGGGTGCAGAGTATCATGGTCTTATCACCCTTAAGTTCCCTTATAAATTCCCTTATAGAGGCTGCGGTGGCAGGATCAAGGCCCATTGTGGGCTCATCCAATATAAGAATAGGAGGATCATGTATAAGCGCCCTAGCTATCCCAATACGCTGTCTAAGCCCCTTAGAGAAAGTGTTTATCGGGTCAGCCGCCCGCTCCTCCATGCCCACAAGTTCCAAGAGTTCATCGATCCTATTATCAAGAATATCCCCTGGAACCTCATATAATTCCCCAAAATACCTGAGAAGATCCCTTGCCGTGAACCGTTCATAAAGGTTAGGCTCCTCTGGCAGATAGCCTATCATAGACTTAACCCTAATAGGATCCCTCGTAACATCCATCCCAGCCACCCTAACCTCCCCCCCATCCGGGTGCAGAATACAAGCAATTATCCTGATGGCTGTTGTCTTACCAGCCCCATTAGGGCCTATAATACCTAGTAATTCGCCATCATCCACATGGAAACTGATATCATCCAATGCTATTATCTTCCCAAAAGTTTTTCTAAGAGATTCCACTTCTATCATATCTACACCAGAAAATTCTCACCTAAAATTATATCTCTCATAGGAATCATAAAAAAATATAAAGGGTAGGTGAACCTTCATGTTCATAAGCGAACTCTTACCAGTGAAAGAAGCCTTCAAATTATTGGACGAGAATCAAAAGCTCACCAGTGAAGAGACCATCGATCTTATCAATGCCCATGGTCGTGTAAACTCTAGAAGGTTAACCTCAAAGTTGGATTCACCACCATTTGATAAGGCTGCCATGGACGGATACGCCATAAAAGCCGAGGACACATTCCAGGCCAGAGCAGATAACCCCATCAAATTAAAGGTTATAGATGCAATCAGCGCAGGCAATGTTTCAAATGTTAAAGTTAGAAATGGTGAAGCCATTAAAATAGCTACCGGCGCCCCCATACCAGAAGGTGCGGATGCCGTGATCATGGAAGAATACACCAACCAAGAAGGGAATGAAATCGAAGTTTTACAACCCACCAGTCCAGGTGAAAACATCGCACCAAAAGGAGAGGATATAAAAGCAGGTGAAACCATACTGGAACCCGGGACTGTGATGCGCCCCCAAGAGCTTGCAATCACAGCATCAGCAGGCTACAACACCATAAAAGTTTACAAGAAACCGAGGGTTAAGATTATCATCACAGGCGATGAACTCATAGAACCCGGGACAAAACCGGGACCGGGAAAGATAATAAATTCCAACAAGTATTCCCTCAAAGCACTTGTTGAAAGTGCTAAGGCATCACCCACAGTCGAACATTCACCAGACAACCCCAAAATATTAAAGGAGAAGATAGAAGAGGCCATCAGAGGATATGATATGATAATAACAACTGGTGGAACCGCCATTAGCAAAGGCGATATCGTAGTGGATACAGTTGACAAGCTTGGCCAGATCATCTTCCATGGGGTTGCCATAAGACCCGGGAAACCATTAGCATTTGGCCTAATAGAAGATAAACCCGTGTTCATGCTCTCAGGGTATCCAGTGGCTGCCATGGTACAATTTGACATATTCGTAAGGTATTATCTCCTGAGGATGCAAAATATCAATTATGAACATGAGCTGGTTGAGAGGATATGTCAACGTAAAACCCCATCTAGGCTTGGACGGACAGATTACATACGCGCATTTACAGATGATAAAATAGCAGAATCAATACTTATAAGTGGCTCGGGGGTCATAAAATCTATGGTCAAATCAAACAGTTACATCGTGATAGAAGAAAATACCGAAGGAATAGATAAAAACTCAAAATGTAATGTAATATTATTCGATTCCTTCAAAATCTAAAAGGGTGTAAAACAGATGAATATCCTACTATTCTATGGGATCGTCTTCGTACTCATATGGACGCTAGCCTTATTATTCAGAGAAAGATTAAAGATCGAAGTCTATGGGCCCATCCTAATGAGAAAAACCAAGAGGATGAGAGGTTTTATCGATAGGATAGCCCAGAGGCACTCCAGATTCTGGAAGTGGAGCGTGAACATAGGCATCCCCATAGCCTTCTTTTTCATGTTCTACATGTTATATGCGATCATAGCATCCCTTAAGGACATTTTCGTGCAACCACAAGCGTCCTTGATCGTCCCAGGGGTGGATATCCCAGGAAGTCCATTATTCGTCCCATTAGCATATGGGCTTATAGGACTCATAATCGTGATAGTAGCGCACGAATTCGCACATGGAATACTAGCAAGGGTTGAAGGGGTGAAAATAAAATCAATAGGCTTGCTCTTACTGGCGATAATACCCGGGGCCTTCGTGGAACCCGACGAAGATGACATTAAAAGGTTAAAGAGGCTCCCAAGGCTGAGAATATATGCAGCAGGATCCATCGCAAACCTTATAATAGCATTCCTATGCTTACTAGTATTCGTGGGTATTGCATCATATGCCGTCCCCTCAACCTTCGAAACAGATGGCGTGCAAATAAAGAGCGTAGTACCCGGCAGCCCAGCCAGTCACATGCTAAAAGATGGTATGGTGATAAAGAGCATCAATGGCAAACCAACCAACAGCATAACCAATTATGAGAAGGCGCTGAAGGATATAAAGATTGGAGAGGTTATAACGATAGAAACAGACCAGGGCGTCTTCCATCTAAAGACTTCAAAAAATCCAAATAATGCAAGCAAAGCCTATATTGGTATAAGAAGCACCAACAACCTAGAAGTGAAAGAGCCGATAAAATCAATATGGGGGAATAAAATCCCCAGCTTACTCCTATACCTCCAGGACCTGTTCTTCTGGATTTCAATTCTAAACTTTGCAGTGGGAACTGTTAATCTCCTACCTGCAAAGCCATTAGACGGAGGCCTAATGTTCGAAGAACTTTTAAAATCCAAACTACCCAACAATATAGTAGATCATATTGTAAGTTCTGTGTCAGTATTCGTAATCCTTATATTGGCAATTAGTATAATATGGGGTACTGGTCGCGGCATACTACTAATGTTCTAAAAAACGCGAACCCCCTGATTTAATATTTTGTCATTGATGGTTAGTCCTATTTACGCTGAGTAGTCCATCTTCACCATTTCAAGGTAATGGTCGAGTAGCCAACAACCACCATATTTAAAATTCACACCCCTGGAAAGTTAACCAGGAAAATTGATCCAACCAAAATAGGCATATGTAATCTGGCCACCAAAGAGCTAGAAATGAGACCAAAATACTTGGGGGATTTTCTAGTAGATTACCATGACACACATATAACTAAATTTTGAATTTTTAACATCTTCTAGTTTCATTTTCATGACACGTTCATCCGGGTAACTCAGTCTTTCACATACCGCCACTTTCCTCTGGGGATCCACACCATTGTCTATTAGGAAAGAGGCTGTTTCACTGGGATTCTTTGAGGGTAGAAGTATGGTGGGCTTCCCATTGTTAATAATCCTGAGTATTTCAGTGTTTTTTCTACCGTGTAATGTTAGGATGTTTGCTTGGTTCCATGGGAGCAGCAGTCGAGCTGCGCACAATTGGATCGAACTAACACCTGGGATAACCTGGACATCCACATTTATATTAAATTTTCTGATGATCTCATTCACTGGCTTCAAAACCCCTGAAAAGCCAGGGTCGCCCGTTGAGACTATCGACACCGTTTCACCCATAGCAGCCCTCTTAACAGCCTCTTCCAGTTTTTCCCTCACATTTTCGCCACTAAATACTATCCTTTCACCCCCTCCCTCAAATAATTCCAAAACTCTTCCACTTCCAACTATTAGATCGGATTTTTTAACGGCCCTTCGCGCTGCTGGTGTGACAAAATCTGGCGATCCTGGCCCGGCACCTACAATATATAACACCAATAAAAGGATCCTCCTAGCTTTTTTTATACCTAATTTTTTATATCTTAGCAATATATTATAGTAGAGGTTATGGGTTTTTAGCTGGTGTGATATGATGATAGAGATTGGAATTACAGGGAAACCTAATGTGGGTAAGTCTTCGTTTTTTAATGCGGCCACTCTTTCAAAGGCTGATGTTGCATCATACCCCTTTACTACCATAGATTCGAATAGGGGGATAGCATATGTAACTTCACAGTGTCCCTGTAGGGAATTTAAAATGAAGTGTAATCCTAAAAATTCTATTTGTGAGGATGGTGTTCGTTTCATACCCGTTGAACTTATAGATGTTGCCGGTCTCGTGCCAGGAGCCCATAAAGGTAGGGGACTTGGGAATAAATTTCTTGATGATCTGAGACAGGCCCGGGTTTTTCTCCATGTGGTGGACGCTTCCGGCTCCACTGATGAGGAAGGAAGACCAGTAGAACCTGGAAGCTATGATCCCATCAATGATGTTGAATTTCTCGAAAAAGAGATTTTAATGTGGCTTTATGGTATAATAGGTAGGAATTGGGATCGACTACTTAGAAAAGCAGCCTCTGAGAAGATTGACATGGCTAAGATAATCCATGAACAATTTTCAGGCATAGGTGTGAGTGTTGAGGATATCATCGAAGCTTCAAGAAAACTTGAAAAAGATTATCAATCCTGGGATAACGAGGACTTATTATTATTCATAGATGAGCTTCTTAAAGTCGCGAAGCCCGGTCTTATAGTCGCAAATAAGGCCGATCTACCAACCGCAAAGGAGAACATAAAAAGATTAAAAGAAAGGTACCCCAATGTTGTCCCAGCATCCGCAGAGGCCGAATTAGCATTGAAAAGAGCCGCTAATGCGGGTTTAATAGATTACAAGCCGGGTGATGATGATTTCAAGGTCTTAGATGAGGGTGAACTCACCAAGAAACAATTAAACGCACTTGAATACATAAGAGAAAATGTCCTAAAAGTTTATGGTAACACAGGCGTACAAGAAGCCCTCAATAGGGCGGTGTTCGATCTACTCGATATGATAGTAGTCTACCCAGTAGAGGATGAACACAAACTATCAGACAAACAAGGTAACATACTACCAGATGCATTCCTCATCCCCAGAGGCTCGAAGCCACGTGACCTAGCATATCTCATACACACCGAAATAGGAGATTCCTTCATGCACGCAGTAGATGCCAGAAAAAAAATGAGAGTAGCATCAGACTACAAACTTCAACACGGAGATATAATCACCATAATATGTAGATAAAACCCCACACTCTAGGCTAAAAACTGCATTTCAAGTATAAATATGAAAATATATCAATTACCTGAAGGAGAAGTCCCCAAAAAATTAAAAACAACAAAAAATGGCCTAAGTCATCCAGAAGCTGAAAGACGCCTAAAGGAATACGGACCCAACAAATTAAAAGAAGTTAAAAAGAAACCCATCATATTCAATTTCCTAGAAAATCTATACAATATCCTAGCCTTGATTTTATGGGCTGCCAGTTCCCTTGCTTTTATATCAGGCACCCCCCAACTAGGGATCGCCATAATCGCCGTTATCATCCTCAATGCCATTTTCAGCTTCTGGCAAGAATATGAAGCCGAAAAGGCAGCTGAGGCCCTTAAGAGCATCCTACCCTCAAAGGCGAAGGTTATAAGGGACGGGGAAGAAATCGAAATATTAGCAGAGAATATCGTCCCAGGAGACCTTCTAATACTAGAAGAAGGGGATAATGTACCAGCAGATGCAAGGCTCATCGAAGCACATGAACTAAAAGTTGACAATTCAACACTAACCGGAGAATCCAAACCAGTAAGGAAAGTATCCCATCCAATAAAAAAATATGACAATTATGTTGAAACACCCAACCTGGTATTCGCAGGTACAAGCATAACCTCAGGTTCGGGCAAAGCAATAGTATACCACACCGGTGAAAATACAGAATTTAGCAAAATAGCCGAACTAACACAAGAAGTTAAAGAAGAACCAAGCCCCCTACAAAAACAAATAGCAAATGTTGCAAGGATAATAGCAATCATCGCAATCCTCATGGGCATAATACTATTCCTCGTCAACCTCTACATTATAAAATTACCACCTAACCTAGCATTTATTTTTGCAATTGGCCTAATGGTGGCTAACGTACCAGAAGGGTTGCTGCCAACAGTTACACTATCCCTTGCAACATCCGCCCGTAAAATGGTGAAGGATAACGCCCTCATAAAAAGATTATCCAGTGTCGAAACCCTAGGCTCCACAACCATCATATGCACAGATAAAACAGGCACATTAACCCGCAACGAGATGACAGTACGCAAAGTATGGATACCCTACAAGATAATCGATGTAACAGGAACCGGCTACGAGCCAAAAGGAGAATTTATATGGGATAAAAAGTCACTCACACACAAGGATATACGCGAAATAAAACTGCTTATGAGGGCAGCATCATTCTGTAACGACGCCAAACTAATACCACCAGACGATAATAGTGGATGGCAGATCATAGGAGATCCTACAGAAGCTGCATTACTAGTAGCCGCGAAGAAGATAGGGTTCGACCGCGACCAAGAAATGAAGAAGATCCCAAGGATAACAGAGCTCCCATTCGACTCTAAGAGGAAAATGATGACTTCAATACACCAGAAACCCCATAAAAAGGTTGCATATGTCAAAGGAGCCCCAAAAAGGATAATATCACTCTCCAAATGGATATCAGTCGATGGGAAACCAGAACCCCTAACCAGAGAAAAAAGAAAAGAAATACTACAAATACATGACGAAATCGCATCCCAAGGCTTCAGAATGCTTGCAATGGCCTATAGAGACCTTCCAAACCAACTAGAAGATTACAAACCGGATAATATCGAAAAAGATCTTATATTAGTTGGGATGACAGCACTCCAAGACCCTCCACGCGAAAACGTTAAAGAAGCAGTTAAAGAATGTCAAAGGGCAGGTATCCGCATAATCATGATAACCGGCGACTATGGTCTGACAGCAGCAGCAATAGCAAAAGAAATAGGGATAATACCTGATGAAAACTATCAGATAATAAAAGGGAAAGAATTGGACAAACTATCAGACGATGAACTTAAAAATATCTTAAAAAGAGAAAATAACATAATATTCGCAAGAACAGTCCCAGAACATAAAATGCGCATAGCAAAGGTCCTAGAAGGCGAAGAAGAAGTAGTAGCCATGACAGGAGACGGGATTAACGACGCCCCAGCCCTCAAAAAAGCAGATATAGGCGTTGCAATGGGAAGCGGAACCGACGTGGCCAAAGAGGCCGCAGATATGGTGCTCATAGATGATAACTTCGCCACAATCGTAAAAGCGGTTAAAGAGGGACGCACCATCTATGAGAATATTAGAAAATTTATAACATACATTTTTTCACATGAAACCGCCGAGATAGTGCCATTCATCCTTATGGTCTTCCTCGGAATACCACTCCCAATTACAGTAATGCAAATACTTGCAATAGACCTCGGAACAGACACACTACCCGCACTAGCCCTTGGCAGAAGCCCCCCAGAAGCTGATGTTATGGATAAACCCCCAAGACCACCACATGAACGACTGCTAAACCTCCCAATTATACTCCGCGGATACTTGTTCATTGGGATTATAGAAGCCATCCTTGTAATGTCAGGCTACTTCTGGGTGCTCTACAATGGTGGCTGGACACTAGGAGAACATTTAGCCTTCACAGATCCATTGTATCTTAAAGCCACTACAATGGTGTTCGCGGGTATAGTAATGGCCCAAGTAGGTAACATCTTAACATGCCAGACCACGAAATCATCAGTTTTTGAAATAGGATTATTCAAGAATCGTTGGATAATCTGGGGGATACTATTCGAGCTTATAATACTATTCTCCATAGTCTATCTGCCTCAACTTCAGCCTATCTTTGGAACCGCACCCCTAGGATTCAATGAATGGTTGTACCTATTATCATTCGTGCCTATAGTTTTCCTAGCAGATGAACTCCGAAAAGCAGTTTTCAGACACTTCAGATTATGAAAGATCAACCTTCTAGGATGTTCCCCATGTCCGTTTTAGCTTCAAAAGTCATCCAATAACAAAAATAGCAACAATTAAGAAATATTATATAAAATGGGAATTTAAGGTTATAAGATATTCGTTATAAGAGTATCAAAGAGTATATGAAAGTTTATTAGAGATTTTTATAAATGCTTTTTGCTTGTCGCATTTTCTATTTTAGCCATATTTTCTTTTAAATGGTCTGAGAAAAGATCATTTCAACTTTTTTCAGCCAAAAAACCCCTAGAAAACAGTAACCTTTATATACTTGTTTTGTTTTATAGGGGGATTATGGTGTTACCATGAAAAAAGCATTATATCTTGGTGTTTTCCTGGCATTAATCCTAGTATTAACTGGCAGCGCCTCGGCGGCTCAGTTAACATACAATGAAATATCCGACGCCTCGAAGATAATAGCTGATCAAGCATCAAAAACAGGCACAATACCATCTCAGGTCACAGTAAACAACAAAAACATAACACTAGACGACTACCTCTACGCAGCAACAACCACAACAATAAACCTAAACACCAACCAAAAAACAAGCATACCTATCAATAATTATAAACCACCAACAGATCCATTAAAGACCACAGCAACCGGAACACTCACAAAAACAACATACCTACAAACAGCACAAAACATCAAAAAATACATGGAAACATACCAACGCTCACCAAACTACGCCACCACAACAATCGGCCGAGTAAACTACCAGAGCCTAATTTACGCCTACGCAAGGATAATAAACTTCTACAACGAAAACCAGAGACTACCAAACTCCGTGACAATAAAAAATGTGAAAATCACCACCATACCAAACACACCAACACCCCAGTTATCATACAATGAAATATCCACTATTTCCAAGGTAATAGCAAGTTATGTAAATCAAAATGGTAAAATACCATCTCAGGTCACAGTAAACAACAAAAACATAACACTAGACGACTACCTCTACGCAGCAACAACCACAACAATAAACCTAAACACCAACCAAAAAACAAGCATACCTATCAATAATTATAAACCACCAACAGATCCATTAAAGACCACAGCAACCGGAACACTCACAAAAACAACATACCTACAAACAGCACAAAACATCAAAAAATACATGGAAACATACCAACGCTCACCAAACTACGCCACCACAACAATCGGCCGAGTAAACTACCAGAGCCTAATTTACGCCTACGCAAGGATAATAAACTTCTACAACGAAAACCAGAGACTACCAAACTCCGTGACAATAAAGAGTGTGAAGATTGCGTCCTCATCTCCTGTGGGGAATACTTCAACTGGTAAAACATCAGATGACGTGAAAAAGTTGATACTCAGTGATAATTCCATAGCAGGGGATCTTCTAAATAGTGCGAGTGGTGTCATCAGTTTTATAGATGAGAAGGGTGAAGTTCCAGGGACTGTGAAGCTTTCTGGTTCTGTCACAGTTAGTAAGGCCCAATTCTTGTACTTTGTAAGTCATATGATCCTCTATTTGAGTGATCTTACAAGTTCTGATAAGAGTAAAGCGGCGCAGGCGGCGGCTAATTATAACAAGTTCCTAGAGGAGCTTAGGGCTTTAAGCCAAAAGGGGGTGAACCCGGCGCCAAAACCTTTAAATGGTGTTGGTGTGGGTAGATTAACAAGAGATGATTATGTGGATCTGGCGAAAAGAGTGGAAAATTTCATCAAGGCTTATGGTCGTCTGCCGAATTCAGTTAGTAGTCCAATAGGGAACCTTGGATGCGATTTCCTAGTCCTAGAGTTTTCAAGGGTCTTGGATTCGTATAAGGTGAATGGGACGTTACCAGCTAGTATTGAAACTTATGGTGATATTTTCAAGTTTAAGACGCCAGTTATAGCAGGTTATCTTGGTGCCTATAATATTCAGGTGACTCGAGATTATGTGATGGCTACTGGGAGATGTACTTGTGGGTTGAAGGATTATTCAAATTATTATACAAGTGCATTTGTCAATTATTGTCCATGTTGTGGCAGGTATGGGACATTAGCCTTCGAACAGGGAGGAGCAGTAGAGGGTAATTACGAGGGTATGTGGTATTGTACCCATTGTGACGCTGATTACTGTATAGTGTGCGGGAAATTGCATGTCAGTGGAAGCAAAGTATATCTGAAACCATATACTGGCCAGTGTAATGTAAGCAGTGGCTCAATAGTTACTTTGAAGTATAATTATAGGATTTTCAGGATCTTCCAGGATTCCTATGCGTACAAGGATGTATATGCGAAGGTGAGTGACTCCTATACAACGGTTAAATATACGGTGGGGACAATCTTCAGATTCTTTTAAACTTGGCGGGGAGCCCCCCATCTGACAGGTGGGGGTATACTCCCCCAAATTTTATTATTGGTGGCATGTTTCTATTGGGGGTTTAATATTTGGTGACTCTGTCAAGTTCATAATTTGCAATTGTTATACATTGTTCGGCCATTAAAGAACGGTTTGAGACTCTGACGATATCCTTTGCAAATTGGAGTATTAGTTTTTCATCTTCTTTTTTAACTCCAAGGTGATCGCCCAATATAAAGAGTGGGTTTTCCATTTTATCTGTTAATTTCCTTAAATCTTTCCCATCTTCTCTCATATAATATATTTTATAGGAGTTGGAGAGTTCTTCTAGTAATCTTTTAAGGTTCTTTTTTGAGGTGAGGATTCCGGAGTTTGTTTCAACCCATTTTTCTCCTGCTTTAAATTTTAAAGCTTTTCTTATAAGCCCTGCAACACTCCTTTCATCAGGTGACATTCTCTTAACCTCGTCACTTTTAATCTTCACAACCCTTGGGGGGTTAGGGTCGCCAAGTAGGAGAAGATAAACCTCCACGGATCTTCTTATAGAATGGGACAAGAAAATGGCCTGTGAAATGCAACGACAGAGGATATCCATGCGCCCAGCCCCTGGAATGTTCTTCAGGCTAAAGGGACTAGTACTGGCCTTATTTCCTATAACGAGAAAACCTCTCATAGGTTGTATGTTTGTTCCCTTTTGATGTAAAACTATTTCCAAGTCCCTTGACATAATAGGATTAGATTTCCATGAAAGTTCTATTCATAGAACCTCCTAAGGATCCATGGTTCCTAATGGGCGAATATCAGCCACCACCATTGGGTATATTAGAATTAGCAGCTTATATCGAAGCTAAAAATGAGAATATAAGCATAAGGGTCTTGGATTGTCAGGCTGAAAGGGTTGGCTGGAAAGGGGTGGAAGAATATATAGACTCATCCCCCAGACATGGTCATCCCAAGTTCTCTAGCAACCTGCAACGCTTATCTAGTTCCTAGAACTGTTGAATAGCGAAGAAGGTTAACCCGGAGATAATAACCGTTTTAGGCGGTCAACATTTCACGGCCACAGCCCATGAAACCCTCAAATCATACCCGGAGGTTGACTTCATAATCCGCGGCGAAGGCGAAGAAACACTCAACGAACTCATCCAGAACATTAAAGGGGACAGGCCGATTTCAAAAATTAGGGGCTTATCATTCAAATACTATGGTAAAATAGTACATAATCCACCCAGGCCACTTATCCAAAACCTGGACGAATTACCATTCCCAGGTTATCATTTCGTGGCAGAACATAAATATCATTTTAAGATGATGGCTGGTAAAAGAAGATATGCTCTTATAGAAGCTTCGCGTGGGTGTGACCATCATTGCAGTTTCTGTTCACAATGGAAACATTGGAGGGGTTGGAGGGCTAAGTCACCCCAGCGTATAGCCGATGAAATAGAGCATCTATACAACGAATATGGGACCGACTTTTTATGGTTTACTGATGATAACCTGGGTTCAGGGAAAAGAATTGAAAGATTATGCGACGAATTAATAAAAAGGGACATTGATGATCTGATGTGGTTTGTCCAGGCTAGAAGCGATGATATTATCAAAAACAGGAATATATTGCCTAGGATGAGAAAAGCCGGTAATTATTGGATCATGGCCGGATTAGAAAGACATGATGATTCAACCCTTCAAGACTTCAATAAGAATATTAGAACATCTGATGCTAAGATCTCCATGGATCTTTTAAAGGAGAATGATATATTTGCCCAGGCAACATTCATTATAGGGGGAGAAAAGATTCCCACAAATCCCTGGAGGAGTTGCGAGAATTCGCTAACATGACAGATCCAGACCTTGCAATCTTCATGATCTTAACACCATCCCCGGGAACAGACCTTTATGATATTGCCAAGGTTAATGGGTGGATAGAAGACACGAATTGGGCTAATTATGATATGATACATGCTGTTATGCCCACAGAAAACCTTTCAAGGTGGGAGTCCGGGAAGAGTTATACGAGTGTTACAGGAGCTTCTATAGGAACATGAAAAGACGCCTAAAGGGTCTGATCTCCCTAAACACGCTGAAGGGGAGAGTTTACAGGTATATGGCTGGCAGAGGACTTCTCCAAGCACTGGGGGAACTATTTTGAAAGTCTCTAAAAATCTGATCTTTGCATATTTTATGGGTGTTTCCCTGATTGGCCTTTTATTTTTACCTGTGCTGGTTTTCTGGATCCCGGCTAGTGTAAACTCCCATTAGCAAAGGTATCTTATCTTTTCAATTTTTGGCTTAATTTGCCTTTTGGGCGTGTTGGCCGGGCTTTTCCCTTCAAAATTCCGGGGTGAGAGCCAAGGTAAGAGTGGTGTGAAGTTTAGGGGGCATCATCCCATTTGTGGAAACTTTTCAGGGCATGTAATCCAATTTGCGGATAGGAGCTATTGTTCAGGTTGCGGTGGCTTGGTCGTGGGGGGTGTATTAGCCATATTTGGGACATTATGGTATCTTACCGGAAGACTACCCTGTGAAAACGGGACTATAATCTTCTGGGCCGGTTTTACAGGAGCTTTAACCGGTCTAGTGTATAATGGCCTGTTTAGGGTGCGTATAGGTTTCTTGAATTTGTCTGTGAATGCTTTTTTTGTCCTGGGAGCCTTCATGTTACTTTTAGGTATTGAAAAGGCAAATAGTATACTCAGTGAAGTTTACCTTATACTATTAATCCCCATTTGGATTTTCACCAGGATATTATCATCTCAAAGAGAACATAGGAGGATATGTAAATTTTGCGATCTAAAAAAATGCATGGAGTGATGAAAAAATGGTATATTGTCCAAAATGTGGTAAGAAGAATGAAGAAGATGCAGAATTCTGCTCAGCCTGTGGAACACCCCTACAAATGGTGAAACCAAAGGGGGGCACGTGTTTCGGCCAACCAGAGGAAGGTTACAAGGAAGAATGCTTCGGGATACCCCATGGGGGTTTGATAGTGGGTGTGATCTTCGGAACACTCCTCATCATCATCGGAATATCAGCCATACTAAAAATAGACATCGGATACATAATAGGCCCATTCATAATGATAACCATAGGAATACTCATCATAGTCGGCGCACTATACAAAACTCGCCAAAAAAGCTAACCACCAGCATCCTAGACTAGAACATAAGGTGGAGGGGGTGCGTCCCCTGCATACAATAGAGGATATACTAGTATATCTTGCCTATGAGCCGGGTGTGTCCACTACCCTGGTATACAATAGGCAGACCAACTACGAGAAGCCAAGATCATCAAAAGGCCACCCCCCGGAGTAGAACGCTAGGGGGGTGCGCCTATTTTTTCAGCCCTCTCTCGTAGACTCCTGTAGGTAAATGCTTACGAAATCTCCTTCCCTGATGTCATAGAGTTCAAGCTGATCCTCCGGGATTTTAAGGGCGCCCTCTGGTGTTAAACGCTCCCAGATAGTCCTCGAAATGCTCCTTGTCGTCACAGTCCCCCCACGGATCCTAGCATGCCTGACAAGCTTATAATTCACATACTTACCCTCTTCCATCCTAAAGGTTTCCCTAATACTCCTAGGGATTGCAATCGTTCCATCTTCCCTAACCTTACCGGTCACGTACAATCCAATCTCCAAAATAAACCACCCCCCACAATATTGGGGTATTCACCACTAGAAAAATATACTATGAAAATTAATATTATAGTTTACCCTCAATATGTACAGGTAAGGTATATTGGGGGGTTTGGGTGGATATGAAGGTTAGAGCCCATATATTTATCAGTGGCAGGGTGCAGGGTGTTTTTTTCAGATATAGAACCCAGGATGTTGCAATGGACCATAATGTGAAAGGTTGGGTGCGTAACCTCCCGGATGGTAGAGTTGAAGCCGTCCTCGAAGGCGAAAAGGATGACGTGGAGAAGGTAATAGAGTTCTGCAAAGTAGGACCACCCGGGGCAAGGGTCACCAACCTAGAAATAGAATGGGAACCATACAAGGGAGAATTCAAAAACTTCCAGATACACTACTAAAAAAAAAGAAGAAGAGGAGGGGTGGGATATTAGAAGGGTAAGCTGGCGTACACCCCTCTAATAGTAGCTGTTGCCGTGTTCCAATTGTTTATCACACCGAGGCTGTTCCTGGTACTTGTCGGATCCGCGTTATACCATACACCATTGATGTAGATTTGCGCCCAGACATGCCCGTAGGTTCCGCTGGAGAATGTGCAGATCCCATGCACATAACGTGCCGGTAAACCGGCCGCCCTGGCAAGTGCCACGACAAGATGCGCCTGGTCACAACAGTTACCAGTCCGATATTTTAGGGTTCCAACAGCACCATACCTTGTATTATAGTAGAAGCTGTAGCTTATATTGTCACGGACCCAGTTAAAGACGGCCTTCGCCTTATCCCATGCGCTTGTAAGACCGGCTGTCAGCCTAGCGGCCAATGCCTGGATACTGGGATCATTCACTTGACAGTTTGCTGTGGCAGCAAGATATTGACTAAGTCCACTGTTTTGACCAGAAAAGTCTGTTATAGTAACATAATTGGGTAATCTTTGGTTGTCACTGTAGAAGGCGAGTATCCTACTGGTGGCATAGACCATGTTAGGATATGATATGCTACCAATGTTTGCCGTGGCATAATTTGGAGCCCTACCATAGGCTTTGATGAAATCTAGAACCTTATTTATTACTTGTATGTATTCCGATTTTGTGATTTGTCCCGTGGCAGAACCTGAAGGATTCGGAGCCTCCGTGACCGTCCTAGGGGTTAGCGGGCTTGTCTGACCAGAATTTAACTGGACTATCACCTTTAACATTAATTCAAAGAACTGTGCAACAGTTAAATTCTGATTAGAGACTGTAACATATGCTGGTAATCTCTTGTTACTTTCAATGAAACTTTTCAAGTTTTTGGCCGCTGATAAAACCCCTGATATGCTTATACTTGAATTGCCACCTGTTCCACTAGAATCTTCACCGCCTTCCCCTATTTGGCCCGTTGTTGAATTGGCACTAGAATTGGTAGGATTGTCACTTAAAGGTAAACTTTTAATGTTGTTCAGGTTTTCCAGGTTCACATAATTGGGTAGTCTCTGGTTAGCTTTCTTGAAGCTTATGATCCTCGCAAATAGCCATACTAGAGATTCGAATTTGATCATCTGATTATTGAATGTTGCGAAATTCGGCGCTCTCGAATTTAACTCAATAAAATTATATACCCTCCCTGCCAATCTAATGTAATCTCCCTTGGTTATTGAACCTTTGAGGTTCGTCCCTGTGGATTTAACTGGTAATCCCACGTATTTTAGTTCGAGATTTTTGCCGGTAAGGTATGCTGTCAGGAGTTGGAGAAATTCTGCGGGGCTTACCTGTTCTCCAGCAACCGTAACATAGACTGGTAGTCTGTTATTGGTTTTGATGAAATTGTCCAATCGGACTGCTGCATCTTCAATTTCTTTATTGTTCAAGGTAGGGGATCCGGCCGCTGCTTGCAATTCATTTGAGCCCTCATTCTTGTTATCTGTTTCAATTTTGGGCGCTGAAGGATTATCGTTAGTGGTGTTGTCATCTGTTACCTGATCCCGGATTTCGGGCATGTTAGGGCTTTCCTCTGCAGATCCTGAAGTCTGATAATATTCTTGGATTGTCAGAGGCATGTTTTGCGTGACATTTTCCTCTGCATGAACGAATCCAATGTTTAATAGTAGTATGCATGCAAAGAGCATGCATACACTTTTTATTTTAATCGAAATTTTACCGCCTCCATGTCACATCAAATCCATGTGACAACCAAAACTAGACTATAACCTAATATATAAATATTACGGTTCAAATCCCTGAAAAAAAACTCGATTAGAACTTTTCAAATAAAAATAAGCCACATGAAAACCCCTCATTCTAATGGTCAATGGGACTCCAACCACCAACCCCATATCAGAAAAACACACCCCCTCCTATAATACATCCATCATAAAAAACCCATCAGTTCATTTTGAAACATTTGCAAAAATTAGGAAACCTTATAAGCCCAAAAAACCATCCACCAAAAAAATTTCCAAAAAACAGAGAAAACGACACCAACCAAAAAAACCCGCAAACACCAAACAATACAAAAAAACCGCCA